>ERZ795057.2716-NODE-2716-length-12895-cov-4.904128_pt1 | contig 12895 bp, 17 predicted proteins | sample MGYA00375141_ERZ795057 | MGnify/ENA primary metagenome ERZ795057 (study PRJEB30186, sample SAMN05720163) | activated sludge metagenome | isolation source: Anaerobic digester | place: Hong Kong | collected 2015-01-26 ... | reverse complement strand
ACAGAATCGCAGCTGCTGCCAGAAAAGCGGCAGGACTGTAACAATATGAAAGGAACGAAATGACTCAATCAATCGCATTAGCACAAAAGTTTCAACCTATCCTGGATGAAATTTATAAAGCATCTTCCCTCACCGCGCGCATGGACGCGAAAACCAAACCGGTCAACTTTGCCGGTGCGAGCGTGGTGCAGGTTTTCAAAACCGACCCCATTGGTTTGGGTAAATACGACCGCGTAAGTGGTTATCCTGCCGGGCAAGTTGTAGGATCATGGGAAACCTTAACCCTGGCTACTGAACGCGGCCGGTCATTCGTCATCGATCGCATGGATGACGAGGAAACTCTCGGTATGGCCTTTGGAACACTGGCCGGAGAATTTATCCGCACTAAAGTTGTTCCTGAAGTTGACGCCTATCGCTTCAGCAAGTACGCCTCGACCGCAAACATCAACGCTGCAACTCCTGGCACTCTCGATGCCAATGGCATTATTAAAGCCCTGGATGATGCAAAGTTGGAATTAGACAAAGACGAAGTCCCAAGCGAAGGACGTCTGCTCTACATCTCGGACAATTGTTTGAACCTCCTCGAAAGTAAAGTCAGCCGCTTCCTGGGCAACGAAACCGCCGTTGACAAACGCGTGACGAAATACAGCGGCATGGAAGTGATCATGGTCCCACAGACCCGTTTTTACAAGGGTATCACCCTCGATGACGGTGCGACTGTGGACGCGGGTGGATATTCCAAGACCGCATCAACCGGCAAGGATATTAACTTCATGATCATCCACCCAACCGCAGTGCTCCAGGTCGCAAAGCATGATTCCCTGAAGGTGTTTACACCGGAACAAAACCAGACTACCGATGGTTGGCTGATGCAATATCGCATTTACCATGACGCGTTTGTGTACGCAAACAAACTCAATGGTATCTATCTGCATTGCAAGGCTTAGCCGGATGAAGCTCAGTAAAGTAATGGAGGAGAGGCCGGGAGATTGGCACTTCTCCTTCTATACTGAGAGAAAAGAGGAAAAATGAGTGAAATCAAATCATTATCCGGCGCAGGTTGGCTCAAGGACGCGGACGACAACTTCCAGTCTTTGAAGTCGCTGGCCGGTTTACATGTAACACCGTTCGTGTTTGACACGGCGGTCAATGACGCTGGGGGAACTCCGGCAAGCAATAAGACCGTCGCGGCTCACCCGTTGGCTGTCACAATTCCCGATAACGCAATTGTGATCGGCGGCTCGATTGACTGTATTGCAGCGGTCACTTCGGATGGTAATGCTACGGTAGCTATCAGTCTTGTAGCTGCTAACGACTTGCTAACCGCGACTGGAAAAGCATCTCTTACGCTTGCGGCTCAATTGCCACTTGCGGCTGTGATTGCCGCGCCCATCAAGTTGGCGGCTGCCAAGCCCGTGACCGTCACTGTTGGTACTGCTGCTCTCACAGCTGGCAAAATCAACGGATACATCATCTGGATGGAAGGTGAATAATGGCAATTTCAGGAATTGACTGGGTAAGCAAGATCCCATTTGGTGGGACATACACCGCAGTAGCTGGTGATGATAGCGCAAATAAAGCCTCTATCGACACTGGAAAAGCCGACGCGGTTGGCTGCATCGTGCAAGTTCTTCGCTCTGGCGTTGACATTGCCACTGACGGCAAATTCAGCGTTGTTGCTGGTGTAATCGCGGTTGAGGACGGTTCGACCTACAAGGTCACTACTGGCGACGTGATCAACTGGATTGTATTTTAGGAAAGGTAAGGGATGAACGCGTTTGCCGATTATTCATTTTACGTGACCACTTTTGGCGGATCGTCCATCCCTCTGGCAGATTACTCCGTGTTGAGCCTTAGAGCAAGCTACGAAGTAGAACGTCACACACTGGAACGTGCCTCAGCGGCAATAACAGCAGGAACAGACACCGCACTCATTGAGAAGATCAAGATGGCTACCTGCGCTGCCGCTGAAGCGCTTTATTCGAATGCTTCAGCATCAACCGCGCCGAGTAACGTTGCCAGTGAAAGAGTTGGCGATTATTCGGTCAATTATGCAGGTGCGGACGAGTTGAGTGCTTATGAGGCAAAGGCTGTTGCTGCTGCGATTGAGCGGTATCTCGGCTTGAGCGGATTGTTGTTTCGAGGTGTGGCCTGATGCAGACACCGCACGAAATGACCTGGTATGAGGCTGTGAAGAGCGGGACCACTACCACGTGGGTCCGTCATGCAGTTTCACCAGTGATGTGGCAGGCGGCAGAAATCGCCATTGCTGACCAGCAGGGTGTAAGCTCAGCGGATAAAGCTTCGGTCTACGTGCCGCTCTCGTCGGGCGTGTATGCCTTCAAAAAAGGCGATGTGCTGGTCAAGGGCACAGTTGCGGATGTGATATCAAGCGCATTTCCGATAAGCGCTTTGATGGCGAAATATTCGAGCTACGTGAGGATCAGGCAGGCTGACTTCAAGGATTATGGATCCGTTGGCATGCATCACTGGGAATTGAGGGGGGGCGTGTAATGGCGAACCCTCACAAGATCTCAACCCCGCGCGGCGCGATCGTTGTAACTCCTGGAGGAAAGGCTGAGCTGAAATGGAATCCTGGCTTTGGTCAGGCTTACACTAACAGGTTTGGCAAGGTGCAGGTTTTCATCGACAGCCATGTCATTAAAGGGATGGACCCGTACACACCGCTGAAAACCAGCATGATGATCAAGTCGGCGTTGCTTGGAACGGTTATCGGTTCCGGGAAGATCCAGTACCTGGCGCCTTATGCCAGAAGGCAATATTACATGGGGCGTGTTGCAGGTGCCAGCTCGATGGGCGCGCTGAGAGGCAGGCTCTGGTTTCCGAGATGGAAGACAGAACGCGGCGAGAGTTTCAAGCGCTCCGTGAAGGCATACGCAAGGAGTCAGCAGCATGGCTGAAGTGAATAGTTTTGCGCAAGGGATAAAAGAATTTCTGGAAACTTACACCCCACTTGCGGGCGGCGTGTATGTGGAATTTGTGGGAGAGACGCCGACTGAGTACGCGGTTGTAATGCTGCCAGAACTGGAAAAGATAGAAGAATACATTGTGAGCGGTGGTATCTACGGACGGCATTTTCTACTGAATATGCGCGCTGCAACCGTTGAAGATGCAGACCGCTTGCAAGCTAATGGCTTCTATGAACAATTTTCAGACTGGCTGCGAGACCAATCTGAAGCCGGCACGCTCCCGTCGTTGCCTTCTGGCAACACCGCCTTGTGGATCGAGGCGCTATCTAACGGCTTTCTTTTGGAAGCCAGCGAAGTATTAACTACGGCGGTTTACAGCATAAATTGCCGCTTAGTCTATGAAAGGAATTAAACATGGCAAAAATCTTGCGACATAAGGTGCAACACTACCTTAACACGGGCACGACTGGTTCTCCGGTGTGGTCACTTATCAACGAAGGTGTGAGCTCGTTGACGATGAATTACAACCCGGAGATTGAAGAGGAGGCTTACATCGCTGACACCGCCTCGACAAAATATACTACTGGGTTGGGGGTTGAGACTGCCTTCGACATGAATCGAATCAAGGGTGATGCGGCTAACGATAAAATCTTCGGTCTTGTTTGGGCGCGTTCTATTGGCACGGCTGCGGACTCGGAACTGGTGACGGTCAATTACTCTGCTACACCAACCGGCGATGATCAATATCCGGCGGTTAGAGAAACAGTCAATATCATCTATAACAGCTTGGGCGATGAAGCTTTGAAGCCGCTCAAAATCGGCGTCACGCTTGCCCACCAGGGCAATCCGGTTGTGGGTAAATTTGATCTAAGCGCTAAGTCATTTGCGGCTAATCCGTAAACACTGAAAGGACAATAAACATGGCAACTGAAAAGATTATGCGCTCTAAAATGCGCCACTATATTCAAACGGCTGCTACTCCAGTAACCTGGAAACAGCTCAATAAAGGCATTACTTCGCTGACTTCAAGCTACAATCCTGAGATCGAAGAAGAAGCCTATATCGGCGATGATGTTAAGACCAAGTATGCTACCAAACTTGCAACCGAGACTACTTTCGACTTGTTGTACGATTCTGCTGATGATGCCAACGTTTACCTTTTCGGCATAATGTGGGATCGGAAAATCGGCTCGGAAGCTGAAACCTACTTGCTCTCCGTTGACATGACCGAGGCAACGACTACCGGAGTAGATCCTGATATTGTTACAACCTATGAAGCCGTAAAGGACAAAGTAAGCGTTGTTTATAACAGCATGGGTGACGAGGCGGTAAAGCCGCTCAAAATCTCGGTCTCACTGGTACATCAGGGCGATCCCGTGTTTGGTCAATACAATCCTGACACTGGCGTGTTTGAACCAGATTAGGGTTAACCGTAAGGAGACGCATGGAAACTTTTACACGAACTAACTCGGTTAAGGTTGCAATTGACGGCGATGAGAACAAGGTTATTGAGTTTAACCCGAATGACATGCTGTTACGCAAGCGGATCACCGAGTTTATGCTCGACCTGCAAACTAAGCAAAAAGAAATGGCAGAAAAGGCTGAAGAGCTCGACAAAATGAATGAGGCGGCTGAAGGGGAGCTGCCTTCTAACCTGAAAGCCGTGCTCGACTATAACCAGGAAGTTGCAGATTACTTTATCGGTGAACTGGATGACATTTTTGGCAAGGGCGCGTCTGCTAAGCTATTTGGTGAACGCGCCTTCGATCCTGATCTCATGGCTGAATTTCTAAGCTGGGTGATGGGTAAGATTAACGGTGTTAGTCAGGAAACAATCGAAAAGAAGCTCGGACAGCCGCTCAAAAAGCCGCGTAGCACGAAAAAAGCGCAATAAATGGCAAGTATCCTGACTTCAGCATTCCCTACCTCCCTTACCGTTGATGGCGAGGATTATCCCATTAATTGGGGGCACAGGGATTGCCTGGATATTATGGTAGAGCTCGAAAAGGGCGATTTGACTCCGCTTGAGCAAACCGTGTATGTGGTACAAAAACTATTTATAGAAATACCAGATGATTTTGTGAAGGCGGTTGAGCAAGCTTTATGGTTCTTACATGGCGGTAAGCCGCTTGAAGAAGCCGCCGGACGCGCTGATCCGATTCGCACTTACAGCTATGAGCAAGACGCGGAGTTGATCTACGCGGCGTTTTCTACAAGGCACGGTATTGACCTTGCCACTGCCAACTTGCACTGGTGGAGATTCAGGGCGCTATTTAGTGACTTGCGGGATACCACGTTTAGTGAATTGTGTTCAATGCGCAAACGCTACTACGATGGGGATTGCAACGAAAAAGAGCTTGCGACAATAGCAGAAATGGGCGATTCGTTCTACGTTGCCGGGGCTGAAGATGCTGACATAACCTGGCAAGAACACAAGAACATGCTGGCATTCGAGGCGGCGGAAAGGGCACGCAATAATGGCTGATGGATATCTAACTTTTGACACGAAACTAAACACAAGCGGATTCCAAAAGGGGATTGGCTCGATTTCAAGTATGTTTGGCAAACTTGGCGCAATTGCCGCAGCCGCATTATCCGTTGCCGCCATTACAAACTTTGGCAAGGCAAGTGTGCAAGCCGCTTCACAGATGGAAGCCAAATTCAAAGGCTTGCAGTTCTTAATGAACGCTAATAACCGCTCCATGCAAGACGCGACCAGTTTTATTCAGGAATATACCGCCGATGGGTTAGTCCCGATGACCAGTGCTTATGAAGCCTATAAGAACATGGTCTCGCGTGGCTATGATACGTCCCAAATTGAGCAGATGATGAACGTCATGAAGGACGCGGCGGTCTACAACCGGCAAGGTCAATTCACGATGGGTCAAGCCATTGAGAAGGCTACGATGGGCTTGCGCATGGAAAACTCTCTGCTCACAGACAGCGTAGGCATTCAAAAGAACGTTGCCAAAATGTGGCAGGAATACGCGAAAGAAATTGGCACGACCGCGAATAACCTCACTCTGGCACAAAAGCGGCAAGCTGAATTTAACGGCTTTATGAGAGAGGGGGGGGTCTTCGCTGGGGCGGCTGCTGAATACACAAACAGTTATGCCGGACGAACGGCGGCTCTTTCCGCCTCGTTCCTGAACCTAAAAGTGGCAGTTGGCAATGCTATTGTTCCCGTTCTAAACGCTATTATACCGGCTGTTAGTCAGGTTGTTTTGTGGTTCACGAAACTATTTAACATTGTCGGGCAAGTCATGAACCTGTTATTTGGCACGGCTGTTGGCATGGCAGACGCTGAAGCGGCAATGGCGGATAATGCTGAAGCCACCGCTGCGGCAATGGAAGATACGGCGGCAAACACTGAAGCGGCTGGTAAGGCGGCTAAGGGCGCGCTCGCAAGTTTCGATAAGCTGAATGTGCTAAGTCAGGATACGGCCGGCGGTGGAGCGGGTGCTGGTAGTGGAGGAGGCTTATTGCCGCCAGTTGAACAGCCTGGAGGGGAAAGTTTAGCCGACAAGCTTGGTGAAGAAAGCAAGAAAATACAAGAGTTTGTTAATGGGATTAAAAGCATTTTTGAACCATTAATGGCGGCGTTTTCAAGGCTTGGTGCTGCTCTTGGAAGGGTTGGTGAAGCCGTAACGGGGGCGTTCAAGCTGTTTTTTCCTAATGGGATTAACTTCATGCCATTCATTGAAAATGTGCGCAATGGCGTTGTGTTCGTTATCGACTTACTTGCAAAGGCGGTTGAGGGGTTTGCGACTTGGATAGAAGAAAATCCGGATGCGTTTATGTTACTGGCAACAATTTTTGCGGGAATAGCAATTGCCGCCCTTGCCGTTTATGCACCTACGGTATTAATTATCGCTGCGGTGCTTGCTTTGCTTGCGGCAATTGGTTGGTTAGCTACTAACTGGGATTTGGTCAAAGAAAAGGCGCTGGAGGCTTGGGGAAAAATTGAAGAGGCGTGGAATATAGCCGCTAAATGGTTCAACGACAACGTAACAGAGCCTATCAAAACGTTCTTTTCGGACGCATGGACTAACATATCCGGTTTCTTCACCGGAGCCTGGGATGACATTAAAAAGACATGGACAACCGTCTCAACCTGGTTTTACGATAACGTGACAGAGCCGGTCAAGACATTCTTTTCTGACGCTTGGACTGAAATCAAGGGCTTTTTCACGGGCGCGTGGGACGATATTCAGCTTACGTGGAACACGGTTTCTACCTGGTTCTACGATAACGTAACCGAACCGGTAAAAGGATTCTTCTCTGATGCGTGGGGCAGCATTTCTGGATTTGTTACGGGAGCTTGGGATGATGCTAAGCTCGTTTGGAATACCGTTTCGCAATGGTTCACAGACAATGTAATCGATCCAGTGAAAACCGCGTTCGATACCGCGTTTCAGGAAATAAAGGGGTTTGTCGAAAGTCCATTTACAAACTTAGGCGAGTTCGTCAAGGGCGTTTTCAACGACGTTATTAACTTTTTGAACGGGTTGCTCACAGGGCTAACCAGTGGCATTAATAGTGTCATTAATGCTCTAAATGGAATCTCGTTCACAATTCCCGATTGGGTGCCACTTTTCGGCGGGAATAGTTTCGGTGTAAGCCTTCCAAACGTTAGCGCGCCGCAAATACCACTTCTTGCAACCGGTGCGGTCATTCCGCCTAACGCGCCTTTTATGGCAGTTGTTGGAGATCAACGGTCAGGAACTAACATTGAAGCCCCAGAGGCGCTCATTCGTCAAATTGTCAGGGAAGAAGTCGGCGGTATGGGCAACCAGAATATCACGATCACATTCGGCGGGACAATGGGCGAGTTGGTTAGGCAGTTGAAGCCGCACATTGAACGTGAGAATAGTCGGGTAGGCAATACCATGTTAGCGCAGGCCGTGAGGGTGTCATAATGCCAGTACGCGAAGATACAATCGTTATTGATGATAGAGAATATGTTGTGCCAGTTAAAAAGCTGACAATAAAAGCAGATGCGCTGGATAAGTATGCGGAACGAACTAATGACGGCGATCTTCACCGTGAAATGATTGGTGTTTATTACAACTACGAAATTGAGTTTGCCAGCGGATACAAATTCCCTGAAGAATACAAACTTTTATGGAAGAAGATCACTGAGGCAGAGGAATTTCACACCATCACGCTTTGGGATGAAGACGGAACGCACACGTTTACGGGCTACTTTGCCAACCCGCAAAATGAAATGCTGCGAATCAAGAACGGCGTAACTTATTGGAAATCAATGTCCGTATCAGTAGTTAGCAAACAGCCCACAAAGGTTGCTTAATCATGGCAAACACTTTTCCGATTATTCAGCTTCACATCAACAACGAGATTGTCGAGTTTCGCGATAAAGCTGTAATTGAAGCTGAGACCATCCAGGAAGTTCACCCGGTTGGCATTGAACTTCCATCGTCAACCGCAAGAATAAGGGTGTGGCTGGATGATACCATTGTAGACGACCAGGGAAGAACTATCAGGGATAAATTCAGCCCATTTTCGGACGGTATCTACTACCAGTCCATGACTACCGGTCTTATCGTTGACATCCGCGAGTCTATGAACGGCGTTGAGCACATGGTCGGGCGGTTCTATCTACAAGAATGGCGCAACCCAAAACAGGGTAAACTGGAACTGGTTTGCGTGGACGCCATTGGCACGCTCGGTAACAAAACGTATCTTGGCAACTTTTACGAATTGCCAACTTCAGTAAGCACTATTGTTGCCGATATTATGAAGTCTGTTGACGTTGGATATGAGATAGCCCCCGCCGTTGCCAGTAAGCAGCTAAAAGGCTACTTGCCTGGCAACAAGACGCTCCGTGAATCGTTGCAACTGGTCTTATTTTCATGCGGCGCCTATGCGGTTACAGCCGGCTCGGATAAAATCTGCATAAAGCAGGGCATTATCCCGCTTGCGAAAGTAGTTGAAACGATAAGCTACTATGATTCCGCAAGCGCTAAATATGATACGTCGAACGTGCTTTATTCCGATCAAATTGTGGACATTTTTATCAGCGATGATGAAAAGACGGACTCGCAGGAGCTAACTATTCAGCAGCTCGTCACGGCGGTTCAAATTACAAGCCACGATTACACCAAGAGCGAAGTAGAAGAAAACATATTTTCCGCCTTACTCAATCCGGGAGACTATTTGGTCGTTTACCCAAAGCCTTATCACTGGGTAAGCGCGTCCGGTATCGGCGACGTTATCACTTATCTTGGAACGGCTAACGGCGAAGTATTAATATCACCGGATTCTGGCACTTATCCTGAAGTCATTATCTATACCGTTTACGGCGAATTTGAGTTCGGCGTCAATTATGTTTATTTACACGTTCCCGCCGCCGATCCGATGCCAGAAGTAAAAGTAGTCGGCAAACCCTGGCTGGATGGAACGCAAGTTTTTGAATGGATTAACCCTGACGGCGTGAGAAACTATAACGAGGGCTTTGCTTATGACGCGTCAAATGCTATTTACGATCTATCTACTTATAGTCGGGATTGGAGCGTTTACGCGCCGCCTAACGTTTGGAAAATAGACAACGCTACGCTGCTGCCGTTTATCCGAACCGGCAATGAAGAAACGGTGAACCTTGCGCTTGCCAGAATCGCTGAATATGCCAAATTGCGCTATCAGCAGAATAGCAAGTTGTTCCCTCGTTCTGATGTAAAGCCCGGCAACCTCGCTGTAATTGATTCGCTTTATGGCAAGGATATTGTCGGGGTGGTTGAGCGATTGGTAAGTAATTTGTCAGGCGGATATTTGATAGACGCTGAACTTGTCGGCGTTGAAAGGACTATGTAATAATGGCAGAACCTGTAACAAAGAAAATTGACACCCTTCCAGCGATGGAAGAACCGGTTGCTACCAACGATAAGTTGTTATTCCTTGACGTAAGCGCGCCGGCTGCCACAATGACAAAGCTTATCACGATGAATCAAGTCAGAATAAGCGCGGCAACTCAACTTGACGTAGACGTGGTAGAAACGGCAAAGATAAAGGATGGGGCGGTTACTTCAGGAAAACTCGCGGCTGCCGCTGTGATAAATGATAAAATAGCCAATGCCACGATTACGGATGCCAAACTCGTCTCAATTGATAAAACGTTATTGGTACGCTTACTCGCAAATGATGAGGTGTCTGCTTTGCGCACATGGACGAACGAATTTCTATGGCCGCCGAGTTTAAATGGGCTTGTGATTAAAGAAGCGTACGCAACATTGTCAGTTGCCTCTTCAAGCGGAAGCGTTGTGGTTGCGGTAAAGAACGCTGGAAACACGGTTACCACATTGACAGTTTCTCAGGGTTCGTTATACTCCCCAGCAGGCTCTATCAACACATCCTATAGGACGGTCACACAATTCCAGGGCTGTTCGTTCCAAATTACATCGGCAGGCACTGGCGCTAAAGGGCTGTCAATAATCCTTGTAGCAGGAAGGGCGTAAACTATGACCGAAACTATTACATGTCCGTTTTCTTGGGGAAGAACGATGATAAAGCCATATGAGAATGTCGGCGATTATTTAAGACTTGGTTATGGAAATACGCTTTATGGCGAAGAACTCCGAATGATTATGAAGTTTGATTTAAGCAACCTGGCAAACGTAGCCCCGTCTAAGATTGCGGCGGTCGGTTTAAAGCTTTATATGGATTCACTGGTAAATGTAACCACCCAAAATTCAATCGGATATGAAATCCTAAAACCCGCTACAACTCAGGTTACGTGGTTTAAATACGATGGGACAAACGCATGGAGCGTGGCGGGTGCTGACGGCTCTGGAACTGACCATTATGTGACCTCACTTGGAACGCGATTGTGGGCTTCAATAGGATATTCAACGATGAATATTGATCCAAATATATTTAAATTGATGTGGTCGAACAACAATGCTATGGCGATATTCCCAACCGGCGGAAGACAAACCGGGGAAAGCTTTGAAGGCTGCAACTTTAACGACTCAACATATCCGCCCTATCTTGAAGTAACAATCAGACCGGGCTCGTCTTATATCATGATGTTTTAGACAACGAAAGGAATAAATTATGGCAGCAACATTTCCAGGTGGAGTAAAAGTATTTACTACAAAAGCGGCGGGTGAACAAATTGCATCCGCGCATATTAATGATTTACAAGCCGAAGTGGTGGCGGTAGAAACGGAACTGAAAAAGACTACTGGCTCGGTGGTGGATCATGGTGGACTGGCTGGATTGAGCGATAATGACCATCCGCAATACTTGCTTACAACTGGGAAAGCGGCTGATAGTGACAAGTTGGATGGACTGGATAGCACGGATTTTGTAAGAGATATTGCTTATAAGGTATCAGCTTACAGAGACAACACCGCCTTTACTCTTACAACCAGTGGAACTCTTTATGCAATTCCTTTGAATGCAGAGGAGTTTGATTCTCACTCCCAACACGACAACAGCACCAACCCAGAAAGACTTACATGCGTGAAAGCAGGAACTTATCTGATTACTGGACAGGTATCTTTTGAAGCAAACGCAACTGGCAATCGGGATGCGCTTTTGAGAGTAAACGGAACGAACTATGTCGGACAGACAAGATACCTAACTATGGCATCGGGCAGTACAAGCGTGCCAGTGTTTGCTATGTTAAAACTGGCAGTAGGTGATTATGTCGAACTTATTGGGAGACAGTATTCTGGTGGGTCACTCAACCTATATTACGCAGACTCATTGTCAAATAACATGAAAATGGTTCGCATTGCTTCATAGAAAGAGTATAAATGACACTCCAATTTGGCATCGATATCAGCAAATACCAGGATCCGGCTAAGATCGATTACGACGAAATCGCCGAGCAGGTTGATTTTGTCATTTTGCGGGTTGGGTTTGGCTGGTTGAAGGACATCTATTTTGAGCGCCATTATTTGGCATTTACTGAGCGCGGGGTTCGCATTGGCGGCTACCACTTCCCGTTGAACACGCGCTTGCAGGAACAAGCGAACCTGGTGAAACAGGCATTGGACGGCAAGCGGATTGAGGCGGGACTGTGGGTGGATGTTGAAGCTCAGTATCAGAGACGAAGTGAAATCAACGCCTACATTCCAATTTTGGAAAGCACCATTGGTGCTGAGGTCGGCATCTACACCTCTTACTCGAAGTGGCTTGAGGTCATGCAAAATGAAACCCGTTGGGCATCAAGGCGATTGTGGGTTGCGAACTATGGCGTTACCGTTCCAAGACTGCCATCCCCGTGGAAGAAGTGGTGTGTTTGGCAATACTCGTCAACCGGACGGCTGAACGGATATCCCGGCAATCTCGATCTGGATTGGTTTGACCCAGACTGCCTGAACTCTATCCCTGCAATTGGGGAAGAAACTCCTATCGAACCACCTGAACCTGAGATGCCTTTGTTCAGGGTTCGGATTGTGACCGTCAAGCCAAACAAATACCGCGTGTATAAAGCCGTCAATGGCGAAGTCTATCCCCGGGATACTCACTGGCTTGATAGCGGGGACGAGCGGGATGTGTATCAAGTGCAAGGGGATTGGTATCGAATTGGTGCTGGCCAATGGATCCGCAATACTCAGTGGGTGGTTATCGTTGGTGAGACACCGCCAACTTTTGACGGGACATACTTCGGCGCGGTTTATTGGCAGAAAGACCCGCGCTGGAAGGACAAACCACTCGGCACAAAATCCACCTTAGGTGCTAATGGATGCGCTCTCATGTGCGAGACAATGGCGATGAACGCTTTGGGTTATCTGACAAATCCTGTGAGCAATAATGAATGGCGCACAAAGCACGCGGGTTATTCCAACGGCAATCTGATTATATGGGAAAAGGCGCAAGAGCAATTCCCCGGTGTCGTTTATGAAGGCATGCAGTGGTGGGTGAGTGATGAACAGATCAAGGCGTCGATCCGCTCCGGTCGTTATCCAATCATCCTGGTGGATCTGGACGAATCCACG
>ERZ795057.2714-NODE-2714-length-12899-cov-7.534491_pt1 | contig 12899 bp, 8 predicted proteins | sample MGYA00375141_ERZ795057 | MGnify/ENA primary metagenome ERZ795057 (study PRJEB30186, sample SAMN05720163) | activated sludge metagenome | isolation source: Anaerobic digester | place: Hong Kong | collected 2015-01-26 ... | reverse complement strand
AGAAGACGATGCTGGCCCGTGCAAGCGCGTGACTGTTGATGGTGTACCCGACCATCAACAGTCACGCGCTTGCCCGGGCCAGCATCGTCTTCTATTACGAACGATAAGCATAATCGCCTGAATATCATGGCCTTGTGGCCGGCCTAGGTGTTGCCTCGGCGGTGGTCAGCTGGGGGGTGGCTCCCTATCTTTGCGCCCTCTTGTCAAGGAGGTTGTTCCACGTGGAACCATGAGCACTTTGGACCGATACGATGTCATCGTGGTCGGCGCGGGACATGCCGGCTGTGAGGCCGCGGCCGCGGCTGCCAACCTGGGTTCGCGCGTACTCCTGATCACCATGAACATGGGGGTCATTGGGCAAATGAGCTGCAATCCCGCCATGGGTGGGGTGGCCAAAGGCCAGATCGTCCGCGAGGTTGACGCGCTGGGCGGCTATTCGGGCATCGTGAGCGATAAGAGCATGGTCCAGTTCCGGATGCTGAACCGGAGCAAGGGGCCTGCCATGTGGAGCCCTCGGACCCAGAACGACCGAGGCTTGTTCGCTGAGACCTGGAGGAGGCTGTTGGAAGGAACGCATCAGGTCCATTTCTGGCAGGACATGGTGACCGGCATCCTCGTGGAGAATGGCTCGGTGATCGGCGTCCGAACAGGCCTGGGCATGACCATTCCGTGCGGGGCCGTGGTGCTTACCAGCGGCACGTTCATGAACGGTGTGATGCATATCGGCGAGCGTCAACTCGGTGGCGGCCGGGCTGGCGAAAAGGCCTCACACGGCATTACCGAGCAGCTCGTGGAGCTGGGTTTCGAGGCAGGTCGTATGAAGACCGGCACCCCACCGCGCGTGGACGGAAGGAGCATCGACTACACCAAGCTCGAGGAGCAGCTCGGTGACGAGGACCCGCGCACGTTCAGCTTCCTGCCGGAAACCAAGCCTCCACCCAAGCAGCTTAGTTGCTGGATCACTTACACCAGCCCTGAAGTTCACGACATCCTGCGCTCTGGTTTCGATAGGAGCCCGATGTTCTCGGGGCGGATCCAGGGTGTCGGTCCTCGCTACTGTCCCAGCATCGAGGACAAGATCGATCGCTTCGCCGATCGCGACCGGCACCAGATCTTCGTGGAGCCGGAGGGGTGGAACACCGTGGAGACCTACATCAATGGCTTCAGCACCAGCCTCCCGGAAGAGGTCCAGATCAAGGCACTTCGAGCAATGCCGGGATTCGCACAAGCCCGGATATTCAGACCAGGATATGCGGTGGAGTATGACTACTTCCCTCCCACTCAGCTCACGCATACCCTGGAGACCAAGCTCGTCTCCAGGCTCTACTTCGCGGGCCAGATCAATGGGACCACCGGGTATGAAGAGGCCGCCTGTCAGGGGATCATGGCTGGGATCAACGCCCACCTTGCGCTCAAGGACAAGGACCCGTTCATCCTGAAACGAGACGAAGCATACATCGGCGTGCTGATCGACGACCTGATCACCAAGGGCACCGAAGAGCCCTATCGGATGTTCACCAGTCGTGCGGAATTCCGCATCCTCCTGCGTCAGGACAATGCCGACCTTCGTCTAACACCACGCTCACATGCGCTGGGATTGGCAAGCAGGGAGCGCATGTTGCGCGTGGAGCTCAAAGAGGCCCGAACATCCGAATTGACCGCGCTGCTCCGCCAGCAGGGTGTAACCCCCGAGGTCGCCAACCCGGTCATTGTTCCACGTGGAACATCCCCCATCAGACAACAGGTCAAGCTGCACGACCTGGTCCTTCGGCCCCAACTGGACCTGTCCACGGTAGCCGCGCTTTCGCCATCCATCGGGGAGGCTCTCTCCAGCATGGGCGACCTTCAAGAAGAGGTGGCGGAGCAGGTGGAGATCAACGCGAAATATGAGGGATACCTGGCCAAGGAACGCGAACAGGCCGAACGGCTCTCGCGCCTGGACGAAGTGATCCTGGACAAGGACCTGGACTTCCTGAAGCTCACCTCCCTCTCCATGGAAGGAAGGACCAAGCTGCACCAGATACGACCTACGACGCTTGGACAAGCCTCCCGGATCAGCGGTGTATCTCCGGCAGACCTGTCCGTCCTGCTCGTCTATCTTGGCCGCTAGACACTCTCCACGTGCAACACGCCGACCAGGAGTCACTCCTCGCTTGTCCGATCTGCGGACGAACCGACCTGCAAGTCTGGGGCCCTGTGCTTGACCATTCCGTTAGCAAGGAGCCCTTTACCCTGGTTGATTGTGTGCACTGTGGCTTCAGGTTCACCTCTCCAAGGCCTCGTCCGAACGCGATCGGCAGATACTATGCGTCGGAGGAGTACATTTCTCACTCCAACACCAGAAAGGGTTTCGTGGCGTCGGCCTATCAGCGTGTGCGTGCGCATGCGCTGCGCAAGAAGGTGGACCTTGTCAAACGACTTCAGCCCAAAGGCCGCGTACTGGATGTTGGCTGTGGGACCGGGGAGTTCCTGGCAGAGCTCAAGCAGAACCAGTACCTGGTCCAAGGCGTGGAACCGGAGGTCAAGGCCAGGGAGCAGGCCATTGCCAACCATGCACTTTCCGTGCTTCCCAAGCTCCAACTGGTCGAGGCCCGGGAACAGTTCCAGGTGATCACCTTGTGGCATGTGCTTGAGCACCTCCATGACCTGCGAGGCAGCATGAAGCAATTGTTCGCGCGAACAGCTGAAGATGGTGTGCTCATGATCGCCGTACCGGATCGGGGAAGCTGGGACTCCGATCACTACGGCGAGAACTGGGCGGCCTATGATGTTCCTCGACACCTGTGGCATTTTCGACAACAGGATGTGCGCCGCCTGTTGCATGAACACGGATTTGAGCTCATGGAAAGCCGCCGCATGCCGTTCGACGCCTTCTACATCGCCATCCTGAGTGAACGGTATCGGGGGCATTCCCTTCCCGTGGCGTTGGTCCTCGCGCTCCTGAAGGGAGCATGGTCAAACCTGGTAGCACTGACCACAGGCCGCCCGACATCAAGCACATTGTACATCGCCCGAAAGGTGCGGGTCTGAGAAGGTCGTTTTTCGGGGCCCTGGCGCCCCCTTCCCTCTTTTTGGCACTCTGATATCAGCGGGGGCCGAAAGGGCTGCAAATGGCCGAAAAACACGTCGCGCGCACTGTGTTGATTTTCAGCAGGTTACGCGTGCGGCAGGCGTGCCAAGGCTAGCGGAACTCTCGCTCAACATCATCAGGCTACCTTTGCGGCCCATTTTCGATCGCGCACATGAACACCCTTTCCTCCACTTCTTCCCGGATCGCTGATGTACTGGATCGCCTGGGCATCTCCGAACAGAACTCCGGCGTCTCCACTGGTGCTACTCCCATCCAAGCCAGCGGCGAGGAGCTCATCTCCTACTCCCCGGTAGATGGGTCCGAGATCGCGCGCGTGCGCGGGGCATCGGAAGAGGACTATGAGCACGCCTTGGGCAAAGCGCGTGAAGCGTTCCTTCAATGGCGTACATGGCCGGCCCCCAAACGGGGCGAGGTGGTCCGTCAGATCGGAGAAGCCCTGAGGGCGCATAAGGCGGACCTCGGCAAGCTGGTGAGCTACGAAATGGGGAAGAGCTACCAGGAGGGCCTGGGTGAAGTGCAGGAGATGATCGACATCTGTGACTTCGCGGTCGGTCTGAGCCGCCAGCTCCATGGCCTGACCATGCATAGCGAGCGACCCGAACACAGGATGTACGAGCAGTGGCACCCTTATGGCGTGGTGGGCATCATCACGGCCTTCAACTTTCCTGTGGCCGTCTGGAGCTGGAACAGCATGCTCGCCTGGGTATGCGGTGATACCTGTCTGTGGAAGCCCAGTGAGAAGACCCCGCTCTGCAGCATCGCCTGCCAGCACATCGTACAGCAGGTGTTCCAACGCAACGATGTTCCCGAAGGGGTGAGCACCATTGTGAACGGAGGGCGCTCGGTCGGCGAATGGATCGCCAACGACGGTCGCATTCCCCTGGTCAGTGCCACGGGAAGCATCCGCATGGGCAAGTCCGTGGGTGCCGCCGTAGGTGCCCGGCTCGGCCGCTCACTCCTGGAGCTTGGGGGCAACAACGCGATCATCATCAGCGACAAGGCCGATCTGGACATGGCCCTGCGTGCAGCCCTTTTCGGCGCGGTGGGCACTGCCGGACAGCGCTGCACGAGCACCCGCCGCCTCATCATCCACGAACCGGTCTATGATGCGTTCAAGGAGAAGCTCGTGAAGGCCTATTCCCAACTGCGCATTGGAGACCCCTTGAACGAGGACAACCACGTTGGTCCCCTCATCGACCACGATGCTGTGGCCGCCTACGAGCGTGCCCTGAAGGCGGTGATCGACCAGGGGGGAACCCTGCTGGTGGAAGGCGGTGTGCTCAGCGGGTCCGGTCACGAAAGCGGATGCTATGTGAAGCCGGCCATTGCCGAAGTGATGCCCGCGATGACCATTGTTCAGGAAGAGACCTTCGCTCCGATCCTTTACCTGCTGCGATACCGTGGTGACATCCAGCAGGCCGTGGCCATTCAGAATGGCGTCGTGCAGGGCCTGTCTAGCGCGATCATGACCACGGACCTGCGCGAGGCGGAACTTTTCCTGGCCTGCACGGGCAGCGATTGCGGCATCGCCAATGTGAACATCGGTACCAGTGGAGCCGAGATAGGTGGCGCCTTCGGAGGCGAGAAGGAGACCGGAGGTGGCCGGGAAAGCGGGTCGGACGCCTGGAAGGCCTACATGCGCCGTCAGACCAACACCATCAATTATGGCACGGAACTCCCGCTCGCGCAGGGGATCCGGTTCGATGTATGATCCCAATTCAGGCCCCGGTTCCTCCACACTCCTTCCCCGCTCGCTGATATCTTGCACGGATGCGACCCCTGCTCATCATTCGGGCGATCCTGCTGGTCTCGGCCCTGAGCCTGGTCGGGGGATGTGGTGGTCCCGGATCGGACCGGACGCCCACCGGCCCCCGGACCGGCATGTGGCGCATGGTGCTCGATCTCGGTGAGGAGGACCTCCCGTTCCTGTTCGAGGTGGATGATGACGGTGATGGGTGGGTCATTTCGGTCTACAATGGCGAGGAACGCATCGCCATCAGGGACGTTGAGGTCCGGCAGGATACCCTGCACGTCCGAATGCCCTTGTACGACTCGGAATTCCGTGGCATCCTCCACAATGACTCGCTTTTCTCCGGCCATTGGTACAACCACCTGAAGGGACCCGACTACGCCATTCCCTTCACGGCCCGGGCCGCGGCCGGCGAGCGCTTTCCGGGCGAGCTTCCGCCCACGACGAACGTATCCGGCAACTGGCATGTCAACTTCAGCGCGTCGACACCTGACGCCTATGAGGCGCTTGGCATCTTCCAGCAGGATGTCGATGGCCGGGCGACGGGCACGTTCGTGACCGAGACCGGTGATTACCGGTTCCTGGAAGGCGCCGTCCATGGGGATTCCCTGGTGTTGTCCTGTTTCGATGGTTCGCATGCGTTCCTCTTCAAGGCCAGGATGGCAGGCGATAGTCTGGTCGGCAGCTTCTGGTCCGGAGTCCATTGGCAGGAGCCCTGGGTGGCGGTGCGTGACCCGGGTTTCCATCTTCGGGATCCCGACTCCCTCACCTTCCTGAAGGAGGGATACGACATGATCGAATTCCGATTCCCGGACCTCCATGGGGATAGCATCTCCCCCAAGGACCCCCGGTACATGGGCAAGGTGCTCCTGGTCCAGGTCATGGGAAGTTGGTGCCCGAACTGCGTGGATGAGACCCGCCTACTGACCGAACTTTACCGGGAACATCACGATGCCGGTCTCGAGGTGATCGCGGTGGCCTTCGAGAAACACGCCGATCCCGCTCAGGCCTTGGATGCCCTGGTCCATTTCCGGGATGCGCTCGCGGTACCCTACGCCATCACCTATGCCGGTATGGCGGCCAAGGAAGAGGCCGCCCGCAAGCTTCCCTTCCTGGATCACGTGATGAGCTATCCCACCTGCATATTCGTGGACCGGAAGGGCAAGGTGCGTCGTATCCGCACAGGGTTCTATGGACCCGGTACCGGGGAGCATTACGTGAACTACCGCCGTAACCTCGAGGCCTTTCTTCAGGAGATGCTTCAGGAGGCACCGCCTTCCGCGGTGGCCACTCGGTGATCAGGGCCCATCCTCCCCCACACCAACGTCCACCTTCACTCGTCCGGGGCGGTTCGCCAACTCCCAGGCGGTATGGAAGACCAGCAGGGTGCGTTGGCGTAGCAGGTCATACCGGATCTTGTGCTCCTCGTCACCCACCTGGTGGTAGTCCTCGTGCACACCACTGAAGTAGAAGATGCAGGGAACACCGTGCTTCGCGAAATTGTAGTGATCGCTCCGGTAGTAGAACCTGTTCGGGTCGTCCTCGGCATTGAAGGTATAGTCCAGATCAAGACCTGTATAGACCTTGTTCATGGCCTCGTTCACCTCATGCAGCTCCGTGCTCAGCCTGTCGCTGCCAATGATGTACACATAGGGATCACTGCCCACATGGCTGGAGTCGAAGCGACCGATCATGTCGATGTTGAGGTCCGCCACCGTGCTGTCCAGCGGAAACACGGGATGGTCGGTATAGAACCGGCTCCCCAACAGGCCCTTCTCCTCCGCGCTCACGGGCATGAAGAGCACGCTCCGGCGAGGGCCATGCCCATCCTTGGCCGCCTGGGCAAAGGCCTGGGCCATCTCCAGGAGGGCCACGGTACCCGATCCATCATCATCCGCGCCATTGTACACCTCATCACCATGAACTCCGATGTGGTCATAGTGAGCGGTGACCACCACCAGTTCTCCAGGCCGTTCGGTGCCCGGGACATAGCCCAGTACGTTCTCGCTGACCAAGGTTCCGATCTTGGGTTCCAAGACCACGTCGAACCGCGTAGGAATGGTCTTCGGCGTCCTGGCGGTCCTTTTCCGGGCCTTCTTCAAGGTGGTCCTCCCATTCCGTAGCATGGCGTCCGCCAGTTCCTCGCTGATCAGGATGGTCTGTAGACCTGTGGAGCCTCTGGGCTCTTCCCCCGCGAGTCTCATCCTCGGGTTCGTCAAATAGTGCCCCATCTGCTCCTTCAGGCTGTCCAGTTCCGGCGTGACCACGAGCAGCAGGGAAGCTCCTTCAGCCTCCATGCGCTTGCTCTTCAAGGACAGTTCCTGGAAGAAGGAGAGTTGCTCGGAAGACCCCTCCGCATCGCGGATGCCCCCGAGCAGCATCACCGCCCGTCCAGCCACGGATGATCCATTCAAGTGGGCCTTTCCCTGCGCATCCACCACAGGCCCTGCCACAACAAGTTCCTCGAACGCGGTGTCATTGACCAGGCGCTCGGAGAAATAGATGAGGTCTCCGAGATAGTCGTGCCTCACACCGTCCAGCACCAAGCTCATCGATCCCGGGGTGGTCACGGTGAGATCGAAGGGCTGATAGTAGCCTTCAACGACCCCATCCTGCTCAGCAAGCGGACCGATGCCGAATTCCTGGAAGGAGTTGCGCAGATAGTCGGCCGCCATTTTCTGGCCCTTCATGCCCGCCTCCCTTCCTTCGTAGGCATCGCTGGCCAATATGCTCAGATGCCTCTTCAGGTCCGCTTCGGTGATGGTGGCCGCATAGCGCAACTGAATACTGTCCTGCTGGGCCATTGCCCAATTGATCATGAGCAGGATGAACAGTGTCGTGGTGGTCCGCATGACCGATCTTGGTTCAGGGTTTACAAGCGATCTTCTCCACACGCCGTTGATGACGTCCACCCTCGAACGAAGCGGCCAGGAAGGCATCGAGGATCTGGACCGCCTCATCATCATCAATGAACCTGGCAGGCAAGGCAAGCACGTTGGCATTGTTGTGTTGGCGGGCGAGAGCGGCGATCTCAGGGTTCCATGCCAGGGCCGATCGGATCCCCGGATGCTTGTTCGCCGTCATGTTCACTCCGTTGCCGCTACCGCAGATCACCACCCCGAGATCCGAGTCACCCGTTCCCACGGCCTCTGCAACAGGATGCGCCGTATCCGGATAGTCCATGCTCTCGGTACTGTCCGTACCGAAGTCCCGTACATGGACCCCCTTCCTGCCGAGGTGCTCGATCAGATGCTGCTTCAGGGAATGTCCTGCATGATCGCTGCCTATGGCTATCCGCATGATACTGGTACTTGCCTTCAAAGATACCCGTCGCGGAACCTGTTCACGATCGGATCGTGGATCACCGTGAATGATCGTGGATAACCGGATGGTAGAACGGGGATCCCACGATCCATCAACACCCCCCTTAAGGTTCCCCAGCTCAATGTCAAGCCCAGGTTATCCCCGAAAGCCCACGCTCCGTGAACGATCGATGGACCAGGACCACCCCGTAAAGATCCAACCCGGAGTAAAACGATCGTCCATGAACGATCGTTGACAGGGTATGCCGATGTTCATGCACGACGCGGCCTTGTCCGAAGGATCGTTGATGGCGGATCGTCGATCCAGTGTTGGTTACTTTTGATATCCGACCCCCGCAAGCATCCAGACCTTTCGATCCCCACACGATCAACAGCCCTTACTATATCATCAATAACCTTTAAATGAATTGGTATAGGTGCCTGTTGGTCCTGATGCCGATCCTGGTCGGCCTGGCCGTTAGGGCCCAGGGTGGTGATGAGGACGGATACGAACGGTTCCATCACCCGAACGGGCAGGTGAGCAGTGAGGGTCATCTGGTCAATGGAAAGCCGGAAGGGTATTGGAGGACCTACTATGAGGATGGTACGTTGCGGAGCGAAGGGAACCGGCTTCGCTTCCAGCTGGACAGCACCTGGAGGTTCTATGATCCAGAGGGTCATCTGACCACCGAGATCGACTACCGGTCCGATCAACGGGAAGGCTTCACACGCACCTACTCGCCAGATGGTGTTCTGCTTAGCGAGGAACCCTATTCGGGCGATCGCAAGCAGGGGGAGGCGCGCTACTTCCATCCTGACGGCTCCTTGAAGCGCATGGTCCCCTTTGTGGAAGGCAAGGAGGAAGGCACCGGTTTCGATCATGCTCCGGACGGGAGGGTGATCACGGTGACGGAATATCGCTCCGGCATGGTGCGGAAGCGGGAGGAGATCAACCGGAAGGACAAGCAGGGACTGCGTCAGGGGCCTTGGAAGGAGTTCCATGGCAACGGCAGGGTGAAGTGGGAGGGTCCCTTCCTGGACGACAAGCGTCAAGGCGTGTTCAAGTCCTACGATAACCGGGGCAACCTGACGGAGATCGTGAAATACACCGCGGACATGGTGGATGCGGACGCTCCCGAGTCCATGATGTTGGACATCCGGAACACATACCACCCGAATGGTCAGGTGGCCTCCACGGGCAGTTATTCCCGAGCCGGACGGAAGGAGGGACTGTTCCGGGAGTTCGATCGGCAGGGAGAAGCGGTCGGTGCCAAGATCTATCGGGATGGCGTGCTGTTGAGCGAGGGGGGGGTCAATGAGCTCGGGATGCTGGACGGCCCGTGGGTGGAGTATCATCCCTCCGGTGAGAAGCGTGCCGAAGGGAGCTACGAGCAGGGCGTGCGTGAAGGAGAGTGGACCTACTACTACCGGAGTGGAAAAGTGGAGCAGAAGGGGACCTACGCGCTGGGAAAACCCCAGGGGAGCTGGCGCTGGTACTATGAGTCCGGACCACTGCACCGGGAAGAGCGTTACCGCAAGGGCAGGGAGGATGGTCCTTCCGTGGAGTATGATGAAGAGGGTGGTGTGATCGTCCAGGGGGAATTCATCGATGGACTTCGGGAAGGGGAGTGGACCTACCAGGTGGGTGACCACACCGAGCGGGGTGCATACCGTGATGGTGCCAAGGACGGGGAGTGGAAAGCGGAGTATGAGAGCGGCCGAACGCAGTTCCTGGGATCCTACATCGGAGGTGAGCCACATGGTCGGCATCGGTGGTACTGGCCGAACGGTCTGCTCCGGTTGGATGGTCGGTACACCATGGGCCTTGAACAAGGCGATTGGACCTGGTATGATCTGAACGGCAATGTGGCGATGGTGATCCGGTACAAGGACGGAGCCGAAATGAAGATTGACGGGGAACGGGTGCCACCTCCCTATCGGCCGGGGGACGAAGCGGACTGATGCGTTCGACCACAGAAGGAGCATGACCCTGCCGTAGCTTCGGGGCATGATGGGAGAGGAGGGGGTGGATAACGGGGTCTCCGAAACCATGGGCGGCCTGTTGGAGGCATTTCCACTGCCATTGATCCATGTGTCGCCTGCCGGGGCTTGTTCGTGCAACAAGGCCATGTGCGAACTCCTTGATGTTCAGAGCCTGCCGGAGGAAGGTCCGTTGGCCCGCATGGCTGGAAGGGAGTGGACGGGGATGAGCTCGTTGGTCCGGGACCTTGCCGGCGCAGGGGCATTTCCGGTGCAGATGCGCGTAGCTGACCGTGAACCGATGGAGGTGTTCATCGAGTGCGGGTCCGTACCAAAAGGTCAGGGCACCCTTGTCCGCGTCGTTCGGGTAGGCCTGGACCCGGAAGAGCATGTGGCGGAGGGCATGCGGTCCCACATCGCCGAGGAGGTGAATCGTCTGCTGCGTTCGGAGATCAAGGAACACCGGAGGACGCAGAAGGCCCTTCAGCGGGCCGAACGATTTGCCAGGAGCTTGGTGGACAGCTCCTTGGACATGATCATCGCGGTCGATCAGGAGGGTTGCATCACGGAGTTCAATCCAGCGGCCGTGCTGCGCTTCGGATGGGAGGCGGCCGAGGTGCTGGGCAGGCATTCGAGCATGCTGTACGCTGAGCAGCGCGTGTACGAGCACATGCAGCAGGAGCTGGACCGCCACGGGGCATTTGCCGGGGAGATCGAGAACGTGGATCGTGACGGGAACACCTTCACCGTGTTCCTCGCTGCTTCCCGCCAGTACGACGCGAGTGGAGACCTCGTGGGCTCCATGGGTGTATCCCGGGATGTGACCGCTGCCAAACGTGACCGTGAAGCCCTGTCCGAAAGCGAGGAACGTTACAGGGACCTCTTCGAGAATGCCACGGACCTGATCCAGAGCGTGGACCCCGATGGTCGTTTCCACTACGTGAACCGGGCATGGAAGCAAGCAATGGGGTACTCGGACGAGGAGTTGAGGTCCTTGACGCTCTGGGATGTCCTGGACCCCGCCGAAGAGGAACATTGCAGGCGGATCATGAACGACCTGTTGGACGGAAGGTCCATTGGAATGATCCATACCGTGTTCAGGGCCAAGGATGGCCGGAAGGTCCGTCTGGAGGGCACTTCGGGTGTCCGGCTCAAGAACGGAAGGGTGGTGGCCACCAGGAGCATCTTTCGGGACATCACCCTGGTCGAACAGGCCCGGGCGGAGGCTGAAAGACGGTCGGCCAAATTGAGCGCGCTGTTCAAGAGCCGGGAGCATATGTTCTGGACGGTGGACCGTCGGATCGCGCTCACCTCGTTCAACACGGGCTACTCCGACATGGTGTTCCGGCTGTACGGAAAGCGGCCCGAGATCAACACCGACCAGGAGCGTCCGAGGAGGGAGTTCGCCGAACCGGAGTACCACGAGTTCTGGAAGGCCAAATACGAGGAGGCCTTCCATGGCAAGGCGGTCCGGTTCGAGACCGATCGCATGGACCAGCAGGGACTGCGTGTCTGCAACGAGATATTCCTGAGCCCTGTCCTGGGTCCTGATGGCGGGGTCGAGGAGGTGTTCGGCATCGGTCATGAGATCACCACGAAGAAGGAGGCCGGGGAGCGGCTCCTGGAAAGCCTGCACGAGAAGGAGGTGCTGCTCAAGGAGGTACACCACCGCGTGAAGAACAACCTGCAGATCATCAGCAGCATCCTGAACCTCCAGAAGGCCTATGTGGGTGAGGACCCCGCGGTCCAGCAGCTGCTCCATGACAGCCAGGATCGCATCCGCTCCATGGCCTTCATTCACGAAAGCCTCTATCAGAACAAGAACTTCAGCGGGCTCGACCTGTCCGAGTACATCGACGGACTGGCCCGCAACCTGCTGATGAGCCATAGCCTGCATGGACGGGTCGCCCTGGAAATGGACCTGAGGCCGGTGGACCTGGGGCTTGACCAGGCCATTCCTTGCGGGTTGATCCTCAATGAGCTGATCAGCAACGCGCTCAAGCACGCCTTCCAGACCACGGGAGAGGGGACCATCACGATCGCGCTCTCCTTGAAGGACGACACCATTGGGTTGATGGTCCGGGATGATGGCGTGGGGATGGCCGAGGACTTCGACCTTGAACGCGATGCCAATCTGGGCCTTCAGTTGGTATCCACCCTGGTCGACCAACTGGACGGCTCCCTTGAGCGCACACCTGGCCCCGGGGCGGGGTATTTGATTACCTTTGAACGGTCCAATTAGAGCACCGACGATGGCGCAGACGAACGTTCTGGTGGTGGAGGACGAGAGCATCGTCAGCAAGGACATCCAGCACAGTCTCAAGAAGCTCGGCTACCATGTGGTGGGCGCCGCTTCCTCGGGGGAACAAGCCGTTGCGCTTGCCCTGGAGTCCGAACCGGACATCATCCTCATGGACATCATGCTCAAGGGCGAGATGAACGGGATCGAAGCGGCCACACAGATCCGCTCAGAGACGAACATTCCCGTCATCTTCCTGACCGCTTATGCGGACGAGAGCACGTTGAACAAGGCCAAGGTCACCCAGCCCTATGGGTACATCATCAAGCCGTTCAAGGAGATCGACATCCACACGTCGATCGAGATGGCGCTCTACAAGCACAAGAAGGAGCTGGAGGTGCTGAAGGAGCGGGACCTGCTCTATTCCCTTGCCGAGAACAAGGAGAACGCGAGCGACATCATGTTCGTGAAGAGCAATTCACGGCTGGTGAAGCTTCGGTTGGGCGACATCTACTTCATCGAGGCGCTGAAGGACTA
>ERZ795057.2710-NODE-2710-length-12911-cov-24.090152_pt1 | contig 12911 bp, 5 predicted proteins | sample MGYA00375141_ERZ795057 | MGnify/ENA primary metagenome ERZ795057 (study PRJEB30186, sample SAMN05720163) | activated sludge metagenome | isolation source: Anaerobic digester | place: Hong Kong | collected 2015-01-26 ... | reverse complement strand
GGAATCTAGACATGACGTCGGAAAGCTTCTTCAACTTTTCTTCTGGATATGTTAACGCCCTAAAGGGAATTGGATATTCTGTTCCTATCGGAAGATTAAGGGTTGCCGAATACATACAGTCTCACGCAGACGAGATATTCCAGGAAATATCCAAAGATCCGTCGAGGGCTATGGATGTAACAAGAAGAATGGCCACGTTTATACCCGACGCGCGGTCTGTTTTTGTGAATCAGAGAGAGACTCCGAACATGCTTAGACTTTATAACAAATTGTCCAATGAGATAAAAACTATATCAGATGTGGATATAGATGTAAGCACAGATATAAAACCGTCTATAACAAAAGACCTTTTGAATGATTACGTATATCGATCATTGAACGAGGGCGTCGACTGGAGAAACGTCACCAGAGAAAACCTGATGGAAAATATGCGCGAAGACTCGAGACTGTATAAAGCGATGCTGGCCAATAACAACGATCTCGATAAAGCCGCGGCCGCTTTGTTGGAAGAGGACAAAGGCCTGATAGGTTTACTAGAACCTCTGCAAAACGATTACAGACTATTCAAACAACTTATAAGCAATTACAATATGGCTGGCAGCGAAAGTACGAAACAGATACTGGCAAGCGCGATAGACTTCTACCGAAACAACAAAGATGTAGATTTCCAGCTATTGAAAAACATAACTTATTCCGCAATAAGGGCCGGCGGGTTCTATGAGACATTGAGTTATGGAGAAAAAGAGAAGTGGGTAACCAAGACAGGAGATACATCCAAAAACGCATTAGAACAAGTATATAGATTAGAAACCATATCCAAAGAAGCTCCAGAAGCAAGCGGCCTTTCTCCTAAACTTAGAAACGTCATGATACTTGCGGCAGGCGGAGATAAAAACGCTCAGGCAGAAATAGATAAGATAAGAGAAGTGTATGATCTGTCTTTCTTCGACAGGTCTAAACCAGTGCTCGAGTCGTACATGGATAAGGTAAAGATTACCGGCGACGAAAGAAAGATGTTTGCCTCATACTTCTACAACATTTACGAAGGAGAAGGCTCTAGGTCTATACACGGAGGAGACATACTTCAGGCTGTAGAAAAAGTCCATAAGATTTATTCCCAGGATCAGGAATTTATTAAACTTGTCGGAGAAATAGAAGGAGCAGATGTAAACAAGGTTGCCGCCGCATTTAGGTCGTATAACTCCGGACGTATAAATGAAGAGGTAATGGGGGTATTCAAAGAATACGTAAGCAAAAACGTAAGCAAACTGAACAAGAACAACATAGAATTCTTGCTAACAAAACTTTACGACTTAAGCGATGGAGATTTGGATTCTGCACTATCCAGAGTGTATGGAGAAGGCTATGAGCAAGTAACGGGCAATCTGGATCCGCATGGTAAATTGTTGCTGGCTATGGATATATCCAGAGTTATATCGGAAAGAGAATACAAGAAACCGGGTATACTGACAAGATTGTTCCAGTCATTGATGGGCAGAAAGGAAGCTTCGGACGATATACTGAATGAACTAGGTTTACAGGGATTGGACGAAGAGGCTTTCAGAACCATGTTCGGTGTAGAAAAAGCCGAAGCAAGCAAGATTTTCAAAGAAAGCGCAGAAGGCACTGCATCCAAGGCTGCAAAGAAGCTGCCGAAGATAAACATGGACCTCAAAGGAATTCTTCCTGGTGTAACAGTAACAGGAGGAATAATAGGTCTATTTATAGCCATAGGCGCAAAAGCAAGAGCTGAAGCCAGACACATGGAAGAGGAAATGCGCAATACGCAAATGGTAAATACTCTTTCTTCGGTAAATCTAATAGCCAATTCAATGAGGTACTCTCCAACAGAACCTGAAGTTGCTGCAACCATGTCTGTGAACGGTCAGGAAAACATCGACGCTTCTGGGGCGATGATGTCCAACCTAGGTATAAGAAACGGATATATAACTTACCGATCATAATTCAAAATGTACAGGCGGGGCTTATGAACCCCGCTTTTTTCTTGTTGTTGACGGCCGTTATATCTAATAGTAGGTGATCTGATTGACATATACTCCAGAAACGTTTGGTTTGCAAGCTAAAGATTTAGTAGTCATAGGAACGGTAGCGCTTGTAGGCGGTCCGGTTTCAATAAGCATGGCCAACATGCCAAAAATTGCCGTATCGCAAACAGCCGGGCAACACGCTTCTATTAAATCCGTCGGAAAAGAAGACGCAATGTTTACAATAACCGCCATATACGGCGATGAATTCATAAAGGACGATATAAAGGTAAGCTATATGGGAACCGAAATTCCCGCCGATATGATATCTCTTCTTGCCATGGTAGACAGGATGCCTTTTGTTCCTATATATTCCGACAAGCTGTTTAAACTTCTTGGCTACAACGACAACCAGGGCGACTGTGTTTTTGCAGTAATGAACAGCATAAGAGTAACAGCAATAGCGGATTTCGAACACGGATACGAAGTTACAATGAGCTTCATTCCTACAAACATCGCTTCTTATTCCGGCGGTTTCGTCACGTTCAAAGACAGAAAACAGTACGGTTCAAACTTCAACGATATTTATCTTAGCAAGATGTATTACTCCGACTACATAAAAAACAAGGTGGCTGAACGACGCAAGGAGATGCTTAATGCCGCCGGATTTACGCAAGACATATATATCGGTCTTAATACAGAATCTCTCATCAACAGCTACGATACATATTCAAGAAGAATTATTTCTTATCTTAAAACGATACCGACGGAGTATACGCAAGATATAAACCTCGAAGAGCTCGAAACATATTTCAGAGGATCGGGAGTGGAGGACAGCATATCGGTTTTCGGAACACATCTGAACGATTTGCTGGAATCTTCAGCGTTTAATTCTGATTCTTTTGTTATAAGAAGGACCGGCGGTTATACAAAGCCCACTACGCTTGTATTCAGAAATATAAGCAACATTTCTGTCGGTTACGACAACTATATAGCACCTACATATTTAGACGGATCTAACCAAGCAATGCACACGTTTATGGGCAGATCACCAATCTCCGCCGAAATAAACATCATATTTGAAAAGCCGGAAGACGTTTCAGCAATAAAACTTCTCTATTCAAAACTTCAGGATATGGTTCGTAATTTCGATTTTCTCGGCTACAATATGCCTTGTGAAATAGGTGGAGAGCCGTTGGCTATGTTTGGAACCAGCAAGGCGACCATTACAAGACTAGATGCATCTTCTGTTCCAGAAATACCCGGTTCCTTCAACATGAAAATAAACCTGGCCGACGGGACTCGCGGAATAATGGACGAAAATATAGGCGCCGGGCAGTTTACGGTATCAAATAAAATGATATCTAGACTGATGGATTCTATAATGAAGGACCTTGCGGATTCCTTCGGGTTGCATTCTACAAATCAAATAATGCAACACTATATAGAAAATGGGCCAGACAAGATAATGCAAAGCTTTTCGTCAAATAACCAGCTGCTAGCCGAATACGCAGCGTCCGGTCTTTCCGCTGTATACAATTCGATTATCGGTTACGCTTTAATCGGAACTATAGTATCGATGTTCATTTCCGCGGAGGATATAAAGTTTAAGGATGTCGGGCTTTATAAACATCTTGTGGATTTGGTTGGCACCGACGAAAGCCTAAATAAATCTGATACGGAAATGCTGAGAAACTCTATCATCGAACGGCTTATGCCTGGTTATTCTACCCAAGAACGTTATACGATCGCTAAGAAACTGGCTATCATAAACTATATATTTGACGACGAACACAATTCTTTAGGCGAAGACGACTTCAAAAATAATGGACTTTACCCGTTGTTGGTTAAGTACGTATCCACAAGCAATGAGATAAAAGCACCTTTTTTTGATCTTATATTCGGAGATGTCGACAAAAAATCGTTGAGATATTTGGAAGAAGCAATAGGAGACAATTTGGCGAAGAAAGATATCAATGGCAATCCGCCTCTACCAACAAAAGATTTCACAAACTACGTAATCTTCAATCGAATTGGTGGCGAAACTCAATACTCCGAATATCTAACCGTGACCCTTAAAAATAATAGGACATTTACTGAATATCAAATCTACACAGTGGACGATTACGGGGCTGGCGACTACGATCTTCCTTTCGGGGTTGCTTTTATTGTCCTGTATGATTTGCTAAAGTATTTTCCATACGACCCTGTCAAGTTTTCCATTTTCAGCAGCCAAATAAAAGGTCCACATTATTTCGGACCGGATAACAAGACGATTAGACCTGACGAAGACGTAATGAAAGACCGGTTACTCTTTGCGCGTAGAATATATGAGTCCAACAAGCATCTAACTGATAGTGGCGTTAGAAAAATAATTGCTAATCTCGAAACTACAATTATCAATCTGGAAAAGGAACTTGGAAAAGACTACAGTATAGAAAATTTTGATATAAGCTTTGCCTCAAAGATAAACTTTGATTTTTCCAATTCGAGCGACATAAGCGAATCTGTAGTAAATACGATAATACCTGCCTCCATCTCCGGATCTGAAAACCTGTCTCCGCCAGATTATTTGTACACAAATATAGATGCCGTGCTAATGTCGGCCATCGGAAATTACACGCAAGAAGAAATATCCGATATACAAAATCAGGAAGATCTAACAGGAATGGTCACAATCGGCAATATGTTTTTTCTAAAGAACTACTTGAACGAAGCCTTCGGCCAATTGCTCAATACGTTTAACTCTTTCCTCTCTAAATTCATAAACAAACTATTAAACAGCAGGCATGCGATGGCCAAATTCCTTATTGCAGAAACATCGTTTAACGCCGAAATTGCGCTTGGGTTAGAGAAATTAATCTCGTTCTTGAAACTGCCTATAACGATGTACAACATAGATCCCGAGGCTATATACGGTCCGACTATAGCCAAGGAAATAAAAGATCAGATGTCTTTCCCTTCCGTTATAGATGAACCCGATGAATATTACGGAAACAACATAGACAGAAAAGCATTTATGGCTCTTACCGATCAGTCTCTTGATCTATCGAGATACCTATCTGAAATATTGACCAGCGGATCAGAGAAAAGCCTTATAGAAGGAGAACTTGTAAGTTCGGATAACGGAGATTTGGGAAACTATTTCGCCGGAATTGCACTATCTGAAGTAAACCATATAAGAGAATGGCATAACGATGCCAAAGACACAGGCCGATATAAAGACATAATGCTGAATCAAATTCTTTCCGGCAATTCAAATATATACAGCGAAACGGAACTTCAGGCTTTGATAGCCGCATTGGAAAAAGAGAAACTCATAGAAATAGAAGCAGAAGGTGCCTATATTTTTTCCGATAAATTCATATTAAATGAAGACTCAGACAGCGACAAGAAGGTAATTGCCGCGACGGAAAGATTTTTGGAATTAATGGAATCCCATAGAACTAATTCCAAATATGGCATAACAACCGATGAAAGGTCGGAAATATTCAACAAGATATCGATAGACAACGCAATAAGCGGTGCGGAAAATTCCATACCGAATCTGGCCGACATAAATCCGAAGTTCTATGTAGCCTTCATGTGGACAAAACAGAAGATTTTTATGCCAATCAATTATCTGTTTGAATACAAGGCCATAGTCAGCATCGATATACAAAAATCTAGGGAAGACCCAGCGCACAAGGCTATAGTTGTTCTTTCCAACGCTTCCAGAAAGCTTATGGACAACATGCCGAACGACACTCAGGTTTTAGAGATACAGAACCAAACAGAAGATAGCAATTTCATAGGACCAAACGTAGACAAACTGCTCGTCAAACCCGGAGTCGGCATCGGAATATACTGTCTATACAAAGGACGCAACATACGGCTTTTTGAGGGAACCATTACTTCTTCAAGCTTCGAGGACATTACCGTTACCATAATAGCCGACGGATATGGAGCTGATTTATTAAAACCTGTGTTCAGAAACGACACAAAGCTCGGCGGAGCGTGTACAAATCCACGAGAGATGGTAATGGATGCACTCATGAAAACAGAGAGCGAAAGATTCGGTATAGATACAGGAAGACCGTTCGTCGAATTCATAGAGCGCATAAAGCAAAGTACAGAAGACAGAAAGTGGCTTCGGATATACTCTGATAGATATTTATTACCTAATTTCAGATACAGAGAGGCTGCAGCTAACGTGTACGCCCCTGACGCGTATTGGCCGGTTCTGACTAATAAATTAAACGCCTCGTTCGAACAGTATTTTGCTGATTATAAAGCAAAAGCGGGCTATTCAGCATGGGACGTAATAACTGATGCCGTAAATAGGGTTCCTGGTTTTATCGCTTACCCAATGGAATACGACATAGGAGAAGCAAGACTGTTTTTCGGAAAACCTGAATGGTTCTACAGATTCACGAGAGTCATAAACCCGGGTTTCTGGGAACGAATGGCCAACGTCACGAACGAGAAGGCAGCACGATCAGCAGACTCGTTGCTGGCCACAATGGAATCAGTTCTTGAAACGCTTGCCAGCAGCTTTCAGTTCGAAGTTAAATCGATGTCCGACGCAGCAAGTGACCAAATAACCGTTGTGCTGGTGGACAAAGTAATGATGGATTCCATCCGCTTTTATATACCTAAAAACGTCGATCAAATCGGTGACCAAGCGTACGAGCCTTTTTCCGAGAACAGCTCTGACTATGTATATGACGGTGATACTTTGTATAAAAGCAGCGTCGGATACAGGCTTTTGGGAATAAATGCTCCAGAGTTGATAGAAAATCCAGTCACGGCTTCTGAAAAGATGCTTGCCGAAAACGGTAAAACTTCAAAACTCGCGCTAAAGGCTTTAATAAGCTCCGGTGCAAGAATCGTAGATTCCGGAACCCTGGATAGATATGGGAGGCATCTTGTCCATGTTTTTATCTCATATAGGGGTAAGTGGGTAAACGCTGCCCAAATAATGCTCGCAAGCGGATACGCATACCTGTACAAGGAATTTCCTATAAGCAGCGACGCGGATACAACGGCAAAATTCTATAGCTATGCTAATTATTCCAGAATGTCTGAAGAAGAAAATCAATATCTCACCAATATATACAGCAGCGATTATTTTAAGAGCGAGCAGATGGAAAAAATCAAAACAAATTTCATGGACGACGTGCTTGAACACAAAAATCGCGTAGCGGGCCAGATAAACAAGTCACTCGCTAAAATGAAAGACTTTGATGGGCAGTATTCCGAGATAACGAATTCTCTTATAGAATGCCTGAATATGCTCGATAATATATATGTGACCATCGAAGGCCAAGTTGAAGAATTCCTGAACAAAGAAAATACAATAAACTATTCGGCCATACAGGAAGTGCTCATCAAAGGCACGCTGTCTAATAGCCTTATAGACAATCTTATAAGAATGAGCTTTTCCATAATAGAAAACGCTGCAAACATCCTCGACAAACAAATACTCGAAATGTCCAGTCTCAGAAGCAAGCTGATAAACATCTATGCTCTTGACGGCCAAAGTGGCGGCCTGAAAAATCTCGCTAACACATATCTTTATTCTAGGACGTTCGGCAATCTTGTCAATGTTCCCGGCACGGATAAGTTCAGAAAATATTGGGTAGCGGCATCTGGAATAAATCTGATAAGCGACGAGATTATTTTAGACAAGAGTAATGTCGCAAACGAAGTTACTGTACTCGGTCCAAGATCCACCAGCATACTGGAAACCATAGGGAAATGGTTCTTGGATTTTTTTGCAGGTCAAACCGGAAATACGCAGGGTGGGAAAGCCATGTATACGATAAGAGCGGACGATGACATACCTGATTGGGAAAGAGTCCCGCTCGTTGTTCAAGACGATTGGGCAGACACCACACAGTCAAGAATTCTAGTTGCCACATCTATACTGATGAATTCTCTAAAAAACATGTACCAAGGCGTAATAAGGATTACAGGCAATCCAGAAATAAAGCCGCACGATATTATAAGTATCTTCGATAGAGAAAACGATGTATATGGAGAGTGCGTCGTCAGGACAGTCAGACATATGTACGGCAACGGAGTTGCTTTTATAACCGAACTTGAAGTAGATCCCATAATAAATGCCAGAGACCTGACGTCGTCTTTGGGTTCTATAACAGCGATCAAAGCCGGCAATTTTATCGTCGGAGCGTTGGCGTTCACAGCCGTCTCGTTGATGACCGGTGGAGTAGGAACATTGGCATATCTTAGCAGCGTTGGCGCCGGTTTAGTAGCCGGAAAGATCAGCAGGGACATATCTAAATCATTCCTGCAGTATTCGAACATATCTGCGATTTCGCAGCAGATTGGAGAGGAAAACGACTTCAGACCTTACTTGAATACATTTGAAGGATTCAATGTGCTTGAAATAAAGCCTTTAACAAAAAGCGGGCGCCCGATGGTTGCCGGAATAAATGGCTATAGTCTCGAAAATATAAATGCTAACGAATATAGGGCAAAAAAGATAAGGGAAAGCGTTAAATACTTTGCCGACGGAATAAAACAATTCGGTTATACGTTCTCTTATCTTGGATCTGAAGTCTCGAAAGAAATCGATTATCTGTTCAAAGACCTTTATACGAAGAACTACATGAACAAAATAATGAATGGTGATTGACGATGAATACTACCGTAGAACCAGCAACAATGATCAAGCTGAATGTAGACGATTCTACGCTGCTGTTTGAGAAGAATGGCTTGACAGCAAAGGTCAAATATTTATACTACGGGTCAAGATCTGATTTGACATCCGTTAGCGCATACAATGCTTATGTTGTGTTTAACGAAGGAATGCCGATAATTGCATTGATAACAATAAAACAGGACCTTGCCAAAATGATTGAAAAAAGGAACAACAATTTCTACTGCGGAATAGTAGGTTGAGGTGTTTATATGGACGCTGAAAAGGGCGGTCAGATTGTAAACGTAATAGATGAAATGATGTGGAGAGAGCTCGATCAAAGCGAAGATAGAGAGCAAAAAGCAAAAGGCAAAATAATAGCCTCGGATTCTCCAAACTCCAAATCATTTATAAGACTTTATGAGGATAGAATAGAACTGGTGGTTGACGGAATAAGCGGTATAGTCATAACCACAGACGGAGTTACGATGCAGGGCATGGTACAGCAGAATGCTTTTCCTCTGGATAAAAAGACAATGGGGTTCTTTGCAGAATGCCCGACACACTTGCTTTTTGTTCCTCCTTCTATGGTTACTCCTCAACCGGTTATGTTCCCGGCTAATCCTCTAACATACGTTGTTAGACTCGCAAAGAAGTTGGCGCCAGCATGATAGATGATTTCGAATTCAAGAACAGCGATATCGTTATAAGGGGAAACGACATAGCTTTAGTCAGCGGTGCAGAAGCCATGGCAAATGCCATACTCAATCTTGTAGCCAATCCGCAGGGTTCCTTTGTTCCTGATTCGAGCTACGGTTCGTCTCTGATGTATATACTCGCTTCGATAGATATAAACATGGGCAACAGAGCCGACCTCGAAAGAGTTTTGAAAGAAACCATGAATACAGCAATAGCAAGATACAATTTTGGACTGCTCATGTACTCTTCTTCAGATATACACATACACGAAAACGGCGATCTCGACATAACCATAACTACAAAGGGAATAGATAGAGAAGATCAATTTGTGTGCAAGATAGACAGAACCGGTAATGCATACAAGATAGAACGGAGCTGGTGATAATGGTTCTAGAAGGCAAGAGTCCATCCGCTATCGCATCGAATATAATGAACCGGATGGCGTCTAATTTAGAGTTAGATTCCATAACTCCGGGTGGCGTAATATACACAATATCTCTCGCTGTTGGAAACGAGATATCTAAAATATATTCGATGCTAGTCGAACTTTATAGTAACACATATCTTTCTGAATCCGGAGGTCCTTATCTGGATGCGCTTGGATCTTTTATAGGCGTGAAGCGGCTTGAAGCGAAGCCAATAGAGGAAGTATCTGGTGTTAGATTCTATACGTACAACTCCGATCCTTTGTCGAATTACATAGGAGCGGACTTCTTTCAGGAATCTGTTAACGTAAATATCTCTGGAACTGATAACAGTCTGACCGTTAAACCATTCACACTATCTGCAGAACAGCTTGCAAAAAACTATGTAGACGTCGCCATGCGTCCGTTGAACGTAGACAGAGTATATGCCGAAAAAAACACCTTAACTTCATACGAACCAAATGTAAACGGTCTCGTTTGCTCAAACAAATCTAGAATAAGACTTATAGCTACGGCAGAAACCGACAACCAATTCAGATATAGAATATCCAGATATATGGCCACTCACAGGTCATTTGACTCCAGACAGACTGTATTATCCAACAAAATGATGCTTAGAATTGCCGCTTTGTCTGTACCCGGAGTCGCCGACGTTATAGTTGATGAATACGCTGCCGGAAGCGGTTCACTAATACTTTACGTTATCGGAGAAGACCTTCTGCACGATGAGAGCTTGATTCCTATAGTTGAAAGCAAGATATTGAGTTATGCTCCGTACGGCATAAAGATACAGGTAGACAACCCACAGAAGATATACGTTACCATAAGGGCTACCGTTTACAGTCAAAATGCAGTAGAAGCCATAAACAACGCAACAACAAGGCTGAGGGAACTAATAGATTCAGTCCCGCCTGGTGGAAGCATAAACAGGCTAGATATACACAATACTTTGTTCAAAACCCAAGGGGTTTTAAGCGCAGACAACATAGAAATAAAACTTTCGTACATAGATAAAGTCGGAATCAGTCACAGCAGAATATTTACCGAAAATGTATTTACATGCGGCCGGTTTGAGAAACTGGTAGCTTCATCGGACCTCATAGTAAGTTCTTGGTGATGACATGGAACAATACGTAGCTTTAGAAGTAAAAACAGGACCCAAACCACTTCCGGATTTCGTGAAAATAACTTCAGGCAACCTAGTTATAACCTCTGGTTACGACATCGAATACGACGTGTATGTATACGATGAGAGAGAACCTCTTAAATGGAGACTTGCCGGGACAACTGTCTCTAAAAGTCTTGCTGGATTTTCTGGTGGTGAGTATGTCACAGTATGCCCAGAAGGAGAGCCTCCTTACGGAGACTGTACTGAAAAATACAGGCTTGTTCAAGAAGATAATGAGTTATCCTCAGAGACGGCATTTTCTTATTCGGGGAACAACATATCTAGTGTGTTACCCATAACGTTTGAAAGGGCACTCGATACGTCAAGCAACATAAGAAAGGTTATAGAAGGTATCGGATATCCAATCGATGAATTGAAAATGGACATGTACAGTATAGCTGGAGAGCGAACAGGAAGCTCAATAAGTTGGACAGAACCGGAACATTTCCTTCAGACGGAATATAAAGAAGTAAACGTAATGGTCGGCCACTACGGATTTTACAACATAGAGTTGAAAGAATGTATCCCTTCTGAAACTCTTTATCCCTCGAGATACCACTATCACGATTCAGTAGATTCCTTTATGGAAATATCCGGCGCAAGGAACGGTGATCTTTGGTTTGACGAGAACACGAGGCTTGATACCCTTAAGTTTTATATAGACAACGGTAATAACCAGCTGATAGGGTTTACTCCCGAATTTGGAAATATCGTATATGCTGCAAACATTTTAAAACAATCAGGAAATCCAATAACAGAGACCATGCTTGGTTTCGATATAGTTGGCAACAGGCTGTTCTTGATGTGCAGTGGAAAACTATATCACTCAGAGATGCCTGCAGAGAACAACACAAACATATACATGCAGGAGATAGATATACCCGATAACGCCGGATGTTCAGGATTGAAGATAGTGCCCAACGGCCTCGTTACGATGAAAGATGGGTTAATGGCAATATTCAAGGCAATATACGGTTATTACAGTCAAGACGGCGATTACATATATATTTATGACGAATATGACGGCGTAACGATAAACGAAGAAGAGGTAGACCTTGTATATTCTATGTTGTGGACATCTACCGATGACAAGCTTCAACTATACGGGATATTCCGCTCAGACCACCAGAAGCTTGGACCGTTTTACGTTTATGCTTCAAGATTTGCTGCAGCCAACTGCTGGCATGACCTAGAATCGGTAGAAAGATTTCTTTGGGCTTTCAACATAACTGCAGATGTTGAAAATCTAGACGAACACACGGCAGAACTGTACGACTTCAATCTAACAAAGGATATAAACAGAGACTCAAACATATATGAATCTGAAATAGGAGTTACAGAAGCCGGTGCAGATAAATTTGTAATATCGTCCGGAATAACAGATACAGAAGCCGAGCAACAGACCGGAATGATATATGCATTTTATGAAGGCAACGATAAGATAAGCAAGTTCATTTATTTTGATGGATACACAGATAGGTTGTTCTCAGACAATATGGTTACAGAAAATATCAACGAGCAGGGAGTGTATCTATCAAAGAGCCCGTCATCACACGGAGTTTTCCCTTATGATAATGAACACAAGTTTATAAGGGTACCTGTTGGCGATGAACTCAAATGGGCGATAATAAGTGGAGACACAATCATATCGGGCGTCGATCTAACCGGTAAAACGGTTTCATACTATTCCGATTCTTTTATAGAGGAAGAATTGACTTCTGCTCTATCCTCTGTAAATATAAACGGAGAACTAATAGATTGCTATGTATCGGAATTGTCAGAAGAGTTTCAGCACGGGTTACTAATAGACGATCTTATATACATAACCGACGAAAGCACAGTGTTCTTTTCCTTTAACAGCGAGAATCTAGAAATCAAATTTTCCGTCCCTGTTTCGTGCGCGGTTGAATTCTCAACTAGCGAATCCGATTATTTAGAAAGCGATATATCACTCATAACAAAAGGCATTCCAGACTCTATTGTAGTACCTG
>ERZ795057.2709-NODE-2709-length-12914-cov-12.073800_pt1 | contig 12914 bp, 6 predicted proteins | sample MGYA00375141_ERZ795057 | MGnify/ENA primary metagenome ERZ795057 (study PRJEB30186, sample SAMN05720163) | activated sludge metagenome | isolation source: Anaerobic digester | place: Hong Kong | collected 2015-01-26 ... | reverse complement strand
ATCTCAATGAGATGAGGACCGTCTTCCTCCATAGCCCGCTTGAATGCGTCTGCGAGTTCTTCCGCCGTTATCACCGCAGTGGAAGGAATGCCGAGGCCTTCGCCCAGTTTCACCCAGTCGATGCCTTTCAGGTCAGTGAGCCTCTGAGCACTCTGTCCCGGCTCGAATGTGCCGAGCCGGGAAAGTTCCAGTTTCAGGATATCATAGCTGTGGTTCGAGCAGATCAGGGTTGTCACGTTCAGCCCCTCTCTCGCCTGAGTCCACAGAGCCTGCAGGGTGTACATGCCGCTCCCGTCCGCTTCGAAGCTGATTACGTGACGGTCAGGGCATGCCACTGCCGCACCAACGGCACACGGCAATCCCTGGCCGAGCGAGCCGCCGGTGAGGGTAAGGAGGGAAAACCCTGCGGCACCAGAGGTGAGCTGGTGATACATGAGGCTGTTGGTGATCGCCTCTTCCACTACAATGGCCCCTTCCGGCTGCAGCGCAGCCAGTACTGCGCAGATCTTGTCCCCGGAAAGTTCTCCGGTGGGCAGATCGTGCCGGACCGGCTTCGTCAGGAGATAGTCAGGTACTGTCTCAGGTGCGCCCAGCTCTTGGGCAAGGCACATGAGCGCCTCTGGTACTTCGAGGTGCGAGCTCGTGATATGGATCCTCTCCTGGTGTTCTCTCAGCAGTTCTCCCGGTACCCCTTCATATCCGAAGAAGGATACAGGTTCCCTGGCCCCTGCAAAGATCACCACCTCGTAAGGAGCCAGGAGGTCGAGGGCCATCTCCGGCAGATACGGGATACGGCCTATATCCGGCAGGCCTGCACCCCTGTGCATGTGTGCAGGAAAGGTCTCTGCCAACAGGTCGCAGTCCGCTTTCACCTTGATACGGGCAGCAGCCATCTGCCCTTCGCGTTCAAGTCCACTTGACCCCAGGATGAGTACGGCCTTTTTCCCGCTGCGCAAAGCCTGCACCGCCGCTTCGATTGATTGCTCGTCCAGTGATTCCTTTTGCAATGAAGGGACCAGCACATCCTGATCTTCACAGGCAGCCAGCTGATAATCAAACGGCACGATCATGGTCGACACCTGGCCTTTCATCGCTGCAGCTACGGCATCCGCAGTATCACGGGCAAGACCCTGGGCCGACAGGCAGGTTCGCCGCCACCCGGACAGCGTTCCAGCCAGCGCCTCGATATCCGTTGCCAGCGGAGGATCGTACTGCCTGTGCCAGGACGAATGCTCTCCCACAATATTGAGTACGGGGGAGTGGGCCCTCCTTGCGTTATGCAGGTTTGCCAATCCATTGGCCAGGCCAGGACCCAGATGCAGCAGCGTCATGGCCGGTTTTTTGAGCATTCGGGCATACCCGTCGGCAGCACCGGTGCATACTCCTTCGAAAAGGCACAGAACAGGCTTCATCCCCCCAACCGAGTCCATTGCCTTCACTATGGGCATCTCTGTTGTTCCGGGATTGGCAAAACACACCTTCACGCCTGCCTTGACAGCCGTCTTTACCAGAAGATCCGCTCCCTTCATAATCACCTCCAAAGATGGGTTATCTCATGTTCGCCCTTCTGTTTTTCTACTAATCAGTCTTTATTCACCACATAATCCGGGGCAAACCCCTTCAGGACCCGGGCGATGTTTTCAGTTGCCATATTGATGATCCTGCCTGCGGCCTCATCGGTCACCCCTGCCACATGCGGCGAGAACAAGAGCCTGTCGGACTCCACGCCAAGAAGCGGATTATCTTTTTCCACAGGCTCTGTGGAAAAGACATCCACTGCTGCACCTGCGATATCGCCTTTGCGCAAAGCATCTGCAAGGGCCTGTTCGTCCACCAGTTCCGCCCTGGCAACATTGATCAGGCAGGCGCTTGGCTTCATGGTCTCGAGTGCATCTGCATCGATCATCATGCGTGTGGACTCGGTAAGCGGTGCATGCAGGCTGATGAAATCGGACAGCTGCAGCAGCTCGGTCAGCTCGCAGAACTCCACCCTGAATTCCCGCTCCACATCTTCACCGGCACGCACGACATCGTAATAGATAATCCGTGAAAGGTTGAATGGTCTCAGTCGTTCAGCCACGGCACGGCCGATACGGCCGAATCCCACCATACCCCAGACCTTTCCCATCACTTCTGTGGGCTTGACATTCATCTGCTCCCACCTGCCCTGTCTGGTGCTGTTGTGTGCAAAGAACATGTTCTTTGCAAGGCACAAGCCCCAGGCCACGGTATGTTCTGCAACGCTTACGGTGTTTGCCCCTGCAGTGTTTGTCACCAGGATGCCATGGCGGGTGCAGGCATCGACATCGATATGCTGATAGCCGACACTCGGCTGCTGGATTACCTTCAACCGCTTCGCCCCGGCAACCATATCCTGCGTGACTGCCTGATGGAACGTGTAGTCGCCCAGAACAACATCAGCGTCTTTCATCGCTTCCATGACCTGGCCGGCATCCATGTCATGACCGGCGATCACCTTGAAATCAGGGACATCGGGGGTCTGACGGATAAGCAGTTCCACAAGTTCAGCGCTCAAAGGCACAAGAGACAATACAATTTGAGACATGACACACCTCCTCTTCTCTTACCTGCATAATAATCCGAAAGAGCTGCAATGCAAAGAAATCTCTTATGAATATCCGGACAGTTCTGAACAGGTCCGGGATCATGACAGACCTGCAGCGACCCGGCAGTATGTTTATCCTGCTCTTCTGCCGTGCCTTGCATCCAGGTGTTTTCTTTGACAGGCAAGATACGGGATGATCACATTGTTCTTGCTGCTGCAGGTGCCGTCATAGGTGATACACACCACGGGGATCCCGGTATGCTGTTCAATTGTCCGTGCCATTGCCTCGGTAATGAGAGACGGGCAGCAGAATGCCGGACTGGTCTGGATAAACAGGGCCACGTCGGGGTAGTATTTCCTGATGTAATGCACCTTGATGATATTGTCCATCGACTCTCCGGTATGCTCGGGGATAAGGTTGTACTCAGCAAGGATCTGCTCCGGCGAGTCGGCAAACACGTGATCGGGTTCATGGAGTATTCGCTGAAAGTATTTGTAATAGCGTCTCTCCAGGGCACGCAGTGTTGAGAGCACGGTTTTTGTCGATATTACATGATAATATTTCCCTTCATGCAGCCATTTTTTGAAGTACGGGCGTGCAATCATCTTGGCATAGGTACTGTACGGGGTGGTGATCACTTCCCCGCCGTTTTCTTCAATGAATCGTATGAGGTCCTGGTTTGCCAGGTCATTGTCCCTCACATACAGATCACCGAAGATCGCCGCCTTGGGTCTGGACCCCTCCCTCCTGGCAATATTCTCAAAGTCCCTGATAACAACCTGCAGGGTGTCTTCCTTTGACATATTGCCTGAAAAGGCTTGTTTCATCAGTTCCAGGGAATTGAACAGTATCCTGTCTGTCCTGCCCCGTTCCATCTCATAAGGCCTGACCTTACAGCCGATCCTGCGGAGCATTCCGCCGAACATGAACGCAAAATAGGCATGCAATGACGCGCTGAGCGAGATATCCATGAACGAGATATTTCCCTGATACACATCCGCCTCTCCCATGCCATGACCGTACTGAGAAAGGATGTTCTTGATATGATGCGGGATGAGTTTGAGGTTGCAGGCAATTTCTCCGCCGCCCATCCATAAGATGCACCGGGCAGGATCAAGGTCGTATTTTTCGATATAATCGATAAATTCCTGTGCCATGATATTGATGGGTATACACTGGCCGGTGTTATACCGGAGACTCTTCTGGATACTTCTCTGCTGCTCTTCTAAGAGCCTCACATCGAGTCCTTCTCTCTGAAGAGCTGCCACCACAAGACTGCAGGATAGATTGTCCCAGTTGGGAAAGAGGATTGTCCTGCCATTAAATGTCCTGGACGGGATGATGGATGGGAACGCCTCAGGCACCGTGAAACGGCTGGATGACAAATGATTGGTAAAAGATCTGATTGCAGCCTCGATCCTTGTTTCATACCCCACGTTTGAGTCATGTTCATCGAGTTGGAGGATCAGGTAGGGTTTGTCATGAGTGTTCATGAGCCTCTTGAAATATTCAACAACAAACGAGTCAGGCGAACATCTGAACGAGGTGACCAGCACCGGATACACACCCGTTGTTTCGGCCGCCTCACGGGCTGCCTGGAGGATCCTTGCTGCATACTTCCACGGAACATCATCGAGCAGTGCTGAGAAAGACGGGTCGTTTTCGCCCCGCAGTGTGAGCATGTCCTGGTAGAACACCTTGATGCCTCTGGCGGCAAAGATATCGACGATACCCTTGTTCATCCCAGGAGACAGAATCGTATACGGTCTGCCCAGCAGCACCACGGAGACCTTGTCCGATTTCTTCAATTCCTGATCATAGCGCGTCTGCAGCTGCCGGATACACCTCTGCCGGTACTCAACTGCCCGGTCAAATGCCTGGGAGACCTCTATGATGCTTACCTCTCCATGTGTGATCTTTTTCAGCATCTTGTACAGCTGCACCTTTGTATGGAGCCGGTTGTAGAGATAATTGACCAGGGGCGTGAGCACACGTCCGTGCTTCTCACCCCCCAGGGTTGATACCAGTGATGGGGCAAACTGCGTATAGTAGCAGTACTGGCGTCTGACATGCCTGTTCCCATTACGTTCTTCGAAGTAGTACGGCACAAAGACATAATCCGCCTTGTCCAGGAGGTAACTGACATGTCCGTGAAGGGCGGCCATTGGCGCACAGAATTCGGCACCGGCAAGCTTCTTTCCCTCTTTGAGTGCATCCCGGTATTGCGTGCTGTCAATGGTCCTGATGGAGAGCTCGTCAAAAAAATACTGCCAGAGGTCCAGATCTTCAAAGAGATGCAGGGCAGCGGGCAGGCCGATGGTCACCTGCCTCCTGTATGCAGCCTTGCGCGGCCGGGCACAAATCCTTGAGCGCTCCCTTATGAGATCGAACCCTGAGGTATTGTTGTTTACATAGTGCTGCGTATCATAGTCTCTTCCGCATAAGAATCCGTAGGCAACGCTATCTCCGCCTACCTGTGCAATGGTGATCTTGCAGTGGTTGGTGCACAGAGAGCATACCTCGGAACGCACAGGGATCTGCTCTTTATAGAGGTCCAGCCCTCGAAATTGGCTGCTTTTTACAGCTTCGTCGGCAAGGACCAGTGCAGCACCGTACGCACCGGTGATGTGGCAGAATTTCGAGACGAATATTGGCTTTTCCAGTCGCTGTTCAAATGCGGCCACCAGGGATTTGTTTTTGGCGGTTGCCCCCTGGAAAAATATGATATCCCCGATGGCCCCTTCGATGGCCACCTTGGAGAGATAGTTCTCGCACACGGAATGAAGGGCCGATGCAAGGACCTCATCGGCACCATATCCCTCGCAGAGATAGTGGTTCATGTCCCTCTCCATGAATACCGTACAGCGGTCCGAGGATATGGGAGAGCGCACCCCTTCGGTCCTGCGGGAATAGTCGCCAAGCGGGCAGCCCATCTTGCTCGCCTGCTCCTCGATGAAACTGCCGGTGCCTGCTGCGCAGACCGTGTTCATGATGGAAAAGGTCACTTGTCCGTTTTTCAAGGTGGTGAATTTGGAGTCCTGGCCGCCGATCTCTATGATGGTATCCACATCCGGGTTCAGCTCGCAGGCAGCCCTGGCATGGGCTGTTATTTCATCGAGCACGCTGTCCGCATTCATGAGCCTGCCGATGAGCTTCCTGCCCGAACCGGTAGCGCCGACCCCGATGATATTGATGAGGATATCCTTTGTCCTTACCAGGTCATCGATGGCCTCACACACGGCACACACTGCATCCACGGGCCGGCCGGCTGTCCAGGTATAAAAACCGGCCAACACCCTCTTTTCTACATCCATGATCACTGCCTTGGTGCTTGTGGACCCTACATCTACGCCAAGGTAGACCTCATACGAGTGGTTCCCTGCCAGTTCTTCATATACGTCCACCTCCACTGTGGCCGGGATCTTCCTGGTCCTGACAGTGAATTCGTATGACTCGATACCGGTAAAATCAGGATAATCGCATCGCATCACTACAAGAGGGGCATGGAAGTAGTTCTTCTCCCCCTGAACCTGCACAAGGATATCCTGCACAGATGAAAAATCATATTCCTCATAATTTCCATCCCTGATCAGACACAGACCCGCTCCCAATGCGCCATAGACATGCGAGTATTCATCCACGAGCAGCTCTTTGCCGGTCTGAACGTGTATGTGCCGGGCAACCGATAAGTTCTTCGATACCCCGCCGCAGAACGCAAGCGGCCCGGTTATGTCATCCCGGGCAAAGACCGTATCGACAATATTCCTGGCCAGTCCATGGCAGAGCCCGTCGCAGATCCCGGACAGTGAATACCCTTCCTGCTGAGCATGGATCAGATCGGTCTTGGCAAAGACGGCGCATCGTGACGCGATCTTTGGCACCGGCCCGGTGTTCTCCAATGCAATCCTGCTCAGTTCTTCACTGTCTTTGAGATCAAGACGCAGGGCCTGCTGGTCGAGAAAACTCCCGGTTCCAGCAGCACAGGAGGTATTTGACCTGCAGCTCTTATAATCGCCGTGCCTGTCGAAACTGATCAGGGAGAACTTCTCCCCGCCGACATTGAGAACCCCGCGTGCTGAATCGTGCAGAAACTTCGCAGCAGCAATGACGGCAACATGGTTATCGTACCTCGTTACAACCCTCATGACCTCGGGAGTGGAAAGGGTCGATGCAATTGCACCTATCCCCTTGAAGTCTACCTCTTCGAGCATACTGGCAAGGGTGTCCCCAATCCTGCCATGGTGAAACCGGTACATCGTGCGGATGATCTCTTTGTCCGGTGTGAGTTCACAGATGCCGATGGAGATCGATCCCGCATCTATTCCGAGGACATTCTTCGCCATCTCTCTCCTGACCTCCCCACATGTGTGGTCGTGCATTCTTCCATCAAAGAGCCGCTCATCCCGGCCCGATATCAAGACCATTCCAATCTACTTTTACATTTCTTTTACATTTCTACTTCATATAACACGGCTCAACCGATTTTCAAGGGGGGTCAATCTTTTCTTTCCAACGGGTTGATATGATATGGTATCTTAAATACCTATTTTACAGCATGTCCCGTCGCCTTAGTCGCAGCTATCAGGTGCTCTCACATATGATCTTTAGTTTTCAAGGTTTTTATACAATACTCCACTGCTCCATCACTCCTGTATTACACTGCTCCAGCTCTCATTGTCTCATGCCCAGCGCCTTCCTCTTATCATTCTGAAGTCTGTCCGCCGATGCTTATGAATTCTATTTCCACATAAGTTTCCCGCACCATGATTGTTTTTACACTTAATGTACGAATATCGGGTCTGAACATTTGCTTTCTCTGCGCTGCGGTGTTAATTTAAATATGTATTTATAATCAATTATGAAACGAAAGGAGGATATCATGAGAACAGCAGTTTCAATAGTAAGCGTTTTGTTCCTTGCCTTGTGTTTTTCCCTTTCCGCTGCAGCAGCAGAGCCTTTCAATGAAGAGGCGCTCTATGAGGCGGCAAAGAAGGAAGGAGAGGTGAATATCTATTCCTATTCGTCAAGGGTCTTCAAATTCGGGAAGACATTCGAGGAAAAATATCCCGGCATCAAGGTAAACGGTTTCGACATGGATTCGCCCGAGATCGTCACCAAGGTCCTGGCCGAGCAGGCTGCAAAAAACTATGTTGCAGACGTAATCTTCCTCAAGGACCCGTCAACGGTCATCAATGAGCTCTACAACAAGAAGCTCCTCTTCAACTATGTTCCCTCGGATCTGGATGCCCTTATCCCTGCGGACTATAAAGAGCCGCTCCTTGTGCATCACGCAAGCGTGGATGCATTTATCTACAACAATGAGAAGATGAGTTCACCCCCCATAAAATCGCTGTGGGATCTGACAAAGCCCGAATGGAAGGGACGCGTTATCTTCCCCGACCCACAGAAGATGTCGGAATTTGTTGAGGTGCTGGCAACCATCGTACAGCATGCAGACGAGATGGCGGCAGAATACAAGAAGGTGTTCGGCGAGGATATCAAGCTGAGTTCCGGTGTTGAGAATGCCGGCTATGAGTGGATTCTCAGGCTGCTGAACAACGACGCCATCATCCTGGGTTCCACAAACAGCGTAGCCAAGGCCGTCGGTCTTTCCGACCAGGCGAATCCGCCTGTGGGGTTCACGGCATATTCACGCTTACGGGACAAGGAAAAGAACCCGAATCTCAAATTCGAAGTCATCGAGGACGTCTCACCGGTGATGGGCGTTGCCACAGATGTAATCGTGGGGATCGTCAACGAGGCGAAACATCCCAATGCCGCAAAACTCCTGATCCGGTGGATGATGGGAGACGAGAAAGGCGGACAGGGATACGTGCCGTATTACGTCCTGGGCAACTTCCCGGTAAGAAAGGATGTGCCGCCGCCTGAAGGGTCCAAGGGCCTCTCCGACCTGAAACTCTGGAAGGCGGATGCCAACTTTGCCTGGAACAACGGACAGAAGGTTCTTGATTTCTGGGTGGCAAATCTCAAATAAACCTGCCACAATATACGGGGGATGGGCTATACTTATCCCCCGTGGACCTGCAGACGATCCATGCGGGCAGTGTAGCTGCCTGTGCATGCGATAGACCTCAGGACCTGTTGCGCCGATGAAGAGACAGAGAATAGTGCACTCATACAGCCGGTTTAAGAATTATATCCGCAGGCCTCATATCGTTATCTCACTGATCCTGCTGGCGATCCTGCTGTTCATCGTTCTTCTGCCCTTTGCCAAGATGGTGCAGGACTCCTTTGTCTGGCAGTTCGCCGACACACGTCTTTCCCGCAGCGCCGAACCCGGGGAGTTCACCCTCTTTCACTGGAAACGGGTATTCGCAAGCCCGCTGACCAGGAACATCCTTTCACGCCCGCTGTTCAATTCCGTCACCACCTCGCTGAGCGTATCTGCATGCGCCATGATCATCGGGTCGTTCCTGGCCTGGCTGGTCTCCCGAAGTGACCTCCCGTTCAAAAAGACCATAGCAACGGTGGCAGTGCTTCCCTACGTCATCCCGTCATACATCCATGCACTTGCCTGGCTCAACCTCTTCAAGAACGAACGGATCGGAGGGGCTGCCGGCGTCTTCCAGTACCTCACCGGTGTGAGCCCGCCGGACTGGCTCTCATACGGGTATCTCCCCATCGTGGTGACGCTGTCGATCCACTACTTTCCCTTTACCTTTCTCCTCGTATCAGCGGCACTCACCAGTATCGACTCGCGTCTGGAGGAATCGGGTGAAATCCTGGGGGCCGGCAGGGCCCATATCCTGAGACGTATCACCTTTCCGCTGGTACTGCCGGCGCTGCTTTCCAGTTTCATACTGACGTTCTCGAGGGTCCTGGGCACCTTCGGAACGCCGTACTTCCTGGGTACGCCGGTGCGGTACTATACGCTGTCCACCCAGATCTACTCGAATATCATCAACCGCGTTCCCTCGGTGGGCTACATCCTCGCCTTTGTTCTCATCGCGATCTCTTCTGCCATCATCTATTTCAACCAGAAAATGATCGGCAGGAGCAAAAGCTATGTCACCATTGCGGGCAAGGGCTTCCGCGTCACTGAGTCTCCGCTTGGGAACCTGCGCTACCTGATCTTATGCATCATTGCCCTGCTGTTTTTCGTCTCGGTCTTTATGCCGTTCCTGCTCATCCTGTGGCAGACGCTCACCCTCTATCCGGACGATTATTCGCTCAAACACCTGACACTCCTGTTCTGGATAGGCAAGGCAAACACGGCATTTGCCGAAGGTGAAGCCGGCATACTGAGAAACCCGGCCATACTCGGCGCGGCATGGAACAGTATCAAGCTGGCACTGACCGCCTCTGTCCTTGCGGGATTCTTCGGTATCTTCATCGGCTACGCCGTGGTGAAGGGAAAGAACACCAAGCTCTCCTCTATGGTCGAGCAGATGTCCTTTCTCCCCTACCTCGTCCCCGGCATAGCATTCGGCGCCCTCTATCTCGCCCTGTTCTCCCACAGGATCGGCCCTCTCCCGGCACTGTACGGTACCTTCTTCCTCGTCGCCCTGGTGTGCATTGCCAAGAACCTCCCCTTTACCGGCAGGGCCGGCATAACGTCCATGCTGCAGATCGGGAGCGAACTGGAAGAGGCATCGGAAACCCTTGGCGCCAGATGGACCACCCGCTTCAGAAAGATCATCCTGCCGCTGTCTATCCAGGGGGCTATCTCGGGATTCGTCCTCGTGTTCATCACGGTCATGAGGGAACTCTCCCTGATCATCCTGCTCGTGACACCGGAGACCAGGACGCTGACCACCATGACCTTCAGATATCAGGAACAGGGCTATTCTCAGTTTTCAAGCGCCATCAGCGTACTGATCATCGTGATCGTCGTATTCGGAGAATTGCTCTCCCGGAGAATGGGCAAGAAGGGTACTATATGATCAAGACATGCACTGCGTGCACAATTCTAGAATAGGAACGGAAAGAAGCTATGGATGCTCCCATCATCGAGGTACGGAACCTGACAAAAGTCTTCGGCAGTGTGCTGGCCGTGGACAATGTGACCTTTTCCATCAGCGAAAAGGAATTTCTCATACTCCTGGGGCCGTCAGGCTGCGGCAAGACCACGATCCTGCGGATGATTGCGGGCCTCGAGATCCCGACCGAGGGTGATATCTTCATCAAGGACAGGCTCGTGTTTTCCAGCAGCAAGGGGGTGTTTGTCCCTGCCAGAGAGCGGGCGGTGGGCCTCGTGTTCCAGAGCTATGCCCTGTGGCCGCACATGACGGTGTTTGAAAATATCGCATTCGGCCTCAAGGTGAAGAGAGAGAGTTCCCAGATAGTTGCAGAGAAGGTGGAAAAAATCCTTGAATACATGCAGCTCGAAGGCATGAAACAGCGCTATCCCCAGGAAATGAGCGGCGGACAGCAGCAGCGGGTGGCCCTGGCGAGGATGCTGGTAAACAGGCCTGATATCCTGCTCATGGACGAACCCCTGTCAAACCTCGACGCGAAACTCCGGCTCGAGATGCGCGCCGAGATCAAGAACATACATTCCCAGACAGGGGCGACAACTGTTTATGTGACGCACGACCAGGTGGAGGCGCAGACCATGGCGAGTAATATCGCTGTGATAAACAAGGGCGTCATAGAACAGCTGGCACCTCCCAAAACCATCTACAACCGCCCGGCAAACCTCTTTGTGGCAGACTTCATCGGAAGCCCCACCATCAACATGATCGAGGGCAGAACAGATAAAAAAGGCGATGACGAAGGCATCTTTGTTGAGGACGGACACCTCGCTCTGAAAACTGCCTACACCGATATCCAGCCCGGCATCGATGTGGTGGCGGCCATCCGGCCGGAAAACATCGCCATAGTGGAGGAGGACCGGGTCAACACCATCGTGGGAGAGGTGAGGACAATCCTGCCCTCCGGACCCGAGACCGTGCTTCGGGTGAGTCACGGGGCATTCCAGTTCAGTCTCCTGGTAACCCAGGAGGTGAATCTCTCTCCCGGGGCAAAGATCCGCATGCACCTGCCTCCGGAAAATATCCTCGTCTTCGACAAGAAGACCGGCAGCCTCTTCCCATTGGAAGCATGAATGGATGACTATGAACCGACTCCATGAATTCATCGCGGAACACCGCAGGGCAGCTGTCCTCTTTATGAAAACAGCTCAGAAGGAACGTCTGCCGATGACCGTGGTCCATCACAACGATGCAGACGGCATTGCGGCAGGGGCAATCCTTTCCCACGCACTTAGCATTGCAGGTCTGGATTTCCGGCTGCTTCCGGTGGAAAAGGTGCACGAGCCCATAATCAGCAAAGTCCATGCGGACTCCGGCAGTATCATCGTATATGCAGACCTGGGAGGCCAGTCGTCGGGCATGATAGGAAGGTATTCGTTCGACAATCCACTGGTGATCATCCTTGACCATCATCTGCCCGGAGGAGACGTTCCGGCCAACGTTGTACACCTCAATGTGGAACGTTTCGGCATCAGCGGCGATGACGATGCATCGGGCGCCTCTGTGTGTGCGATCTTCGCCCGGGAACTGCTCAGGGAGGCCCCTCTCCTATCGGCACATGACGAGGGGCTGCCGTCGCTTCTGGGGGTGCTCGGTGCCATAGGTGACGGACAGGACCAGAAAGGTTCGCTCACCGGCATAAACCTCATGCTTCTCGAGACAGCACTCAGCCAGGGAGAACTGATAAAGTCCCCGGACGGTTTCACCATCCCCCGTTATATGAACAGAACAGCCCGCGAAGTAGTGGAAATGCTGAACCTTCTAGGCTCAATAGGATTCTACTCCGGCAGCGCCCAGACAGGGGTGGACTTCCTCCTGGGAGAAGACCAGGATAGAGCATTCCAGGTCTGCGGTCAGCTCGAGGAGATGAAAACATCATTATTCACCAGAGAAACACAAGCCATCCGCACACAAAGACTTACAGAAACAAAGCATGTTCAGTGGGTGGATGTACAGGACCGGTTTTCTCCCATGGGGGTAAAGGCCATCGGCCTGTTCCTGGAGCACCTTATCCATGAAGGACTGGCAGCGCCGGAAAAATACCTCATCGGGTTCCAGCACCTGCCTGCAGAAATGCCCGGCATCGGAACTCTCAAACAGTCACTGACAAAGATTTCCGCACGGGTGACGGCTGAATTGAAGAAATCGATACAGCTGGGTGACCTTCCGGATTTCATGACCCTCATCCCCCGAGCCACTGCCCTGGTCTCCGGCACTGCGGACGGATGTCATAGGTTCACCGCTGCATCCGTCATCCAACAGGGGCAGGAAGAAGAATTCATCACGTCGATGGAAACTGTCCTGGATCAGACACGAAAAAACAGGTCCGAATAATACCACCGGGAATCAAGGA
>ERZ795057.2707-NODE-2707-length-12916-cov-7.197496_pt1 | contig 12916 bp, 7 predicted proteins | sample MGYA00375141_ERZ795057 | MGnify/ENA primary metagenome ERZ795057 (study PRJEB30186, sample SAMN05720163) | activated sludge metagenome | isolation source: Anaerobic digester | place: Hong Kong | collected 2015-01-26 ... | reverse complement strand
GTACTATTGGAAGTCCAGCCCTCCGGGCTGAAGAACTTTCTATGCTGTTTTGTGCTAAAGACACCCATATTTACAAGAAAAAATCACCCTTTTATTTATAAATCAATTGGTTGGCATTTTGGAGGCCTAAAAACCGCACAAAACGGGAGAAATGAAAAAAAGTCCTTGATCCTCACAGAAGTTAAAAGATCTTTATCTTAGAACGTCAATTACCTGGCTGGCTTCTATGACAGGAAATTCACTTATTCTCAGTTTTGCGCTTCCGTAGGGTACAAGTTCTATAACTTCCGGATAGTAATTATTGAATACAGGACGTCGGGGAGGTATATCCGCTGAATTGTTTTTTAATTCCCACTCTGGTATTTCAACCCCTCTTGATACTATCACCACAGGGGCATTTTGGGCCCAGATAAAATATTTTCCTGAATCGGCTGACCATATCATATCTCCTTTATCAGCAAAAGGATACCGGGTTATAGGATATTCATTGATTTCAAAGCCTCTGGAAGGATTGGAATTATCTACGACCAGTCCGTAATTCCATTGACTCAGTGGTCTTATCTCCCAGTCGATACTACCCATATAAGAAAAATTGTCATAGTCCAGCTTAACGTTTTTATATTCTTTATCTATTCTGAGAGAGTAATATAGCGGACCTCTTAGTACTGATACTGAATTATTATATCTCCTTTCAAATCTGATGTCCATTGGAAAATGTATTGTTATCTCATCTCCGTCTTTCCATTTTTCATCAAGACCTATTGTTGCTCCTGCTTCAGGGTTTATTGTTTTTCCTTTATAAGTAACTGATGACTCATTAGCCCATCCGGGTATTCTCAGGTAAAGAGGGAATCTTACACTTTCAGAAGTGCTTATAGTCATTTTTATTTCTCCTCTGAAAGGGTATTCAGTTTTTTCATGGATACTTATTTCAACTCCGCCGGCAACTTTGGCTTTTACTGTTGAAGGGCCATAGGCGGCAGCTATTAATCCGTTATCATTGGTAGCCATCCATAGGTTCGTGACGAATTTAGGCCATCCCTGATGCATGTTGGCAAGGCAGCAGGCAAAATTGGGCATCAGTCCATAAATATTTGAATATTCACCATTGGATGTCCATGCTCTTTCATCAGCTGTCACAAGAACCTGGTTTGATTGTTGATCGTACTGATGAGCCCACATATCAGCAGTTATTGTTCCGGGCAGAGCGTTATATGCCAGTGACTCCAATTTGTCTGCGAGAGAGTTGTCTCCAAAAATTGCATATAATTCACCAAGAGAGAACATATATTCCACTACTGCACAAAGTTCTGTCCCCCTGTCCGGACTCTTGCCGGAAAGGTGTTCGTCACCGGAAAATCTTCCTCCTGTTTGACCATGATGCAGATCATATTTATCAATACCTGAGAAAACTGCCTGTTTGTATCTTTCATCTTTCGATTGCTGGTACCAGAGACCCGGATACTTAATAGCCATGGCATTATTTACCACATGAGCAGTAAGACCTGTTTCATCCCAGTCGAGAGGCATCCTTTTTTCTGCTGCAGCTGTTGAGTCCCATGGAAATATTTCATAGTAGGATGTCCAGTCGAAACTGTTTTTTTGTATTGATTCGATTGCTTCGAGGATCCATTCTTCTTTTGTTTCACGATAGAGCCAATATCCTGTCACAGCATTCTCCATAGCCCTTACACCACGCCATTCACTATCCGGCCAGTCAGGAGGACTATTATGAATATATCTGAAATAATTTTTTATTACTTCCAGAGCACGATTGTCTGAAGTAGCCTCATAATACTGCATAAGGACTTTATTTGCAACTGCCAGAGGCCAGCGGTCGGTATTCTTCTCCGGACCATACCATCCCGAATCTGTGGCAGAGGAAAGAATAGGTTCTATCCATTCTCTTACCTTTTCTTTTAAATTTTCATCATCAAGTATATATGCCAGAGGAACTAGCCCGTCGAGATAATAAGGACCTCTTTCCCATGATTCTCCCGGACCGCCTCTCCATGCAGAATTAACAAGATCAGGCCAGAAATCATCGAGATGACCGGTTAAACCATTGGCCTGTGCACTTAACTGATCCTTCAGCCACCCTTCCGGTCTGACAGAACCCAGAGGCAGTTTAATACAGGCATTCTGCAGTAAAGGCGGGATGTTACCCTTGTAGTTTTTGTTTTCCATATCTGTTGAACATGAAAAGGAAAACAGGATTACCGTAATTAAGGAAAGAAGACATGTTTTTTTCATGCGATTAACTTTTAAAGCAGAAATATACACAAAGATTTTATTCAAATCCAGTAATTAATCCTCCTTCGCGTTGGCTTAGGTGAACAAGAAGGATTTGGTTTAATACCATTTATTTAAATGGCTAATAATTCTTTCCATCCCACAAACCTTCCCATGGTTTTTTCTGTTCCGGGTGCATGCTTTGCCTGATATCAACTGCTTCAGTGATCTGGAGCATGTCAAACCATCCTGTCCCTGGGGACGGCATTTCCAATACTATATTGGCTTTTGGAGGGAAATCTTCAGTGCTGTAAGGTAAGGTGACCGTTGAAATATATTCTTTCCATTCCCCGGTAGTTTTAAATCTCTTTTTTCCGTAACCTCCGAGTGAGATATCGAAATAACCCGGCTTATCAGGATCACTCTTTGCCCTGATCGAAATAATATATGTCCTGCCAGCCATCACAGGAACAGGGAAAAAACGTAAGCGAATAGATTTGTTTTCTTTGGGTGTGACCAGTCGAATTGAGTGATTGCCTTCGAAATTTTCTCTGGTATCGGAGAAATAAGTGGCACCTTTATCGCCGTTGTTCCATGCATAACAGGCAGAAGGTACTCCGGGACCGGATATATCTTCGAAACCAGGATCAATGAACAAATTGTTTTTCCAGCGTTTTACTGTATCTTTTGGAAGTTTTATGGTGATCATATATGCCTGGGAACCGTAAGCTGAGATATCATCGGATAAATAACCGGAACTAACAGGTAAGCTGCGGTTTTCAAATATTACTCTTGCCCTTCCTGATATTGCAGATCCCAAACTGATCCCTGCCTTAACCGGTTTGTTGGTTTTGTTTACTGCCAGTACCAGTAGTTGTCCCTTATGTAATGCAGATGTTACAGCAATATTAGATGAAGCTGACCGGACAGGTATTGTATTTTCGTCAGAAAGAAGCCATGGACTTATTTCTGTAATTTCAACAGCCATTCTCCCACATTCATTCCAGACAGCAGTTGATTTTGGGAAAATGTTAAGACCCTGTCTGACGAAGTACTGAATACCTCTTGCTCCATTGATAATTGCCTGGTAGGTCATTGACCTAAGTTCCTGAAGAGTGGGTTCTCTTTTCCATAACTCTCCGCCACCAAAGGCCTGTGGAACCATCCATAGAGGTCGCTTACCATAAAATTCCCGGGAAAGAGAAGCTGCAGTATTGCCAATAAGGGATATTGGCATGTCAGGTACAGGGTAGGGGTCCGCCATGACTATATCAAGTGCGTTAATATAGTTGCGTGATGACAGAAACGGAGCCATGAAAACCATTGAAACAGGATGCCAGGGGTCAATTTCTTTTATTGTAGTGTATATTTTTTCCAGAGAATCAGGAGGGATCCCGTAACCATTAGGTTCGTCTGCAATATACCAGGCCAGAAGGGCAGGGTGATCTCTGAAACTCTTGATCTCAAATTCAAGTAGTTCTTTTTTTTCTTCCACAGTCAGTCCTTCAATAACAGAATTAACTCCTCCGCCTCCTGATACAGAAAGAATGTTGTAGTGCACTTTCATGCCCAGTTCTGCACAACGATCCATATATGCTTTCCTTTCATGAAAAGTTTCCGGAAGGATCTTCTGGTATGGAGAAATAGTATTAAAACCTTTGACGACTTCTTCTTCCGGCAGAAAAGGATCAACAGGCGAGTAGCAATAGAAACCGAAAGGGATAAAAGGTTTCCGGTTAACTATCAGTCCTCCCGTTAAACGGTCAGCCTTTACTTCATTGGGTTTATATTTAAGAATATTCAATTCACATTCTGACAGATATTGATCATTCCCGGGAGCTGTGATATGAGTATGAATAGTATAAAAGGCAGGTTGCAGGTCGATAATGAAAGGGATTCTGATAAGGTTTTGACGGGGGATACCCTGCCATGTGCCAATGGTATCGCTCTTAACTTTTAAGATAACTGACAATGTCCTGTATTCAAAACCACGGGGTACATGTAATAATAATTCACCTTCTTTTTCGTGGGAATAAAAACTTAATCTTGTGTTTGCCTGGAAGAGGGAGGAATTATTGTTCAGGGCATTGACCGGAGTGTTGTTGATGAATATAGAAAAAAACAGTATGCAGAGAAAATATGTCTTTTTAGTCATTTATTAAAATAGTCTCATTAAACAATCGGGTAATTAATTATGTCAGAATCAGCCTGACGAGGTTATTTGAAGACAATTCTGAGACTAATATCTTCATCCGTTTTTTCACCGTTAACCTCTGGGGGTGTCCATGAGGGACCTTCCCTTATTAGCCTCATGGCTTCTTCGGAGAATTCATTACCAGGACTACTGATGACTTGCAGGCTGTCTATTGCGCCTGTACTCAATACTTTAAAGCTGATAACCACAACTGCATTATCCAGTAAATCAGTATCTGCAGGTCTTATCATGTTGTCCTTTATATACTGAGTAAAGTTTTCCTGTCCCCCAGATGGTTGGGCAGAACGGGTAACAGGAGGAAGAGCCTCGGCATTATCATCGGATAATAATTCTCCTTCAGTAGTGAGTGTATCAGAAAACGCCGGATCTGCTGATTCAGATGATCCATCTGTTATTCCCGGGGTGTCCGTTTCACTTTGTCCATCCATGTCAGCCTGTTCATCAGTTTCATACCTTTCATTCATTTCAACGCTTTCTTCCATTTCCGCCAGGTTATCATCCTGAATGGGAGGATTTGATGGTTCCACATCCTCAGGGATCAGTGCCGGGGTATTATTATTCTCTGTTATTGATTCACTAACAGTATTATTTTCATCAGTGGTTACATCAGGCAGTTCAGGGACTGCTACAGTGACATAGGAATTGGTTGCCCTGGGCCTGCCTATTCTGTCGAATAACCCGGTTTTTATAAGAACAATAATCAGGGCAGAGATAAGCAGTAAGAGTCCGGCTCCCATTGCTAAACGGATATAAAGTGATTTTTTCTCCGTATCATCTTCATCATTATCGCTTCGTGATCTTGAAGAATAGCCCTTGTCTGTTTTGTTTGCCGAATATTCAGTATTGTTTTTCTCCCTATCTTCCACAAAAGAGTCTGATTGCATCCTTTTAACAAATGCATTTTCTTCCCTTGCCGACATTTCACCTCTTACATAGCGCTCCAGATCAGAGAGTTGATTCTTTTTATTCTTGTTTATTTCACTCATTATCCAAATAATTACAGATGTGAGTCTTTTTTGTTATTACTATAAACAAACTATAATATCAAATTATAAATTGTGTATAATCTAAATTTACTGAATAAATCAGTAAGGTTCATTTATTGCAAAGAAAATTTAATTACCGATAATTACCCTTAAAGATAATTTAAAATAACAGATATGCTAATTATAGGATGTGATTTTAGAGTTTTTAACACTCTGCTTTATGAAAGGTCAGGACCGGATAGTCTTATAAATTGACTTCAATAAAAGGGCACTTCGGAGCGAAGGGTAGGTTCCGCTATCGCGGAAGGGCACAGGGCACAGAGCACAGAGCACAGAGTCTATGTCAGAGGCTGCATGTCTGATTTTACCTCAGCAGGCTGATTGAAATCGGAAAATATTAACAGCTGCGTTTATATATCAGGTTGATCTCAGGTATTTATCTATTTCCCTTGCAGCTTTTCTGCCTGATGCAATAGCATTGACCACAAGGCTTGCCCCGCTAACTGAATCACCTGCAGCAAATACTTTCGGTATATTTGTTGAAAAGGCATTGTTTACTTTAATATTTTTTCTGTTGTCAAGCTCAAGTCCCATTTCACTGATCAATCCTTCCAGTACCGGATGAACAAATCCGAGGGCGAGTAATACCATGTCGGCTTCAATGACTCTTCGTGTGCCGGATACAGGTTTCATTAGGTATTTGCCATTGATATTTTCCCATATCACATCTTCAACTTCAGCTCCTCTTGTGATTTTCCCATCACCTACGAACCTGACTGTTGAGAGACTCCATAGGCGATGACAACCTTCTTCGTGTGAGGTAGAGGTTTTAAGTATTCTTGCATAATATGGCCATGGGTTTTCTGAGCTTCTCTGGAGAGGAGGTTTTGGCATAATTTCGATTTGAGTCACGGAGACTGCTTTTTGACGAAGAGCTGTGCCTACACAGTCAGATCCTGTATCTCCGCCTCCTATTACCAGTACCTTTTTCCCTTCTGCACTCAAAAAATTATCTTTTGAAGATAATCCTGCATTGATTTTATTCTGTCGGGTGAGAAAATCCATAGCAGGATAGATACCACTGAACTCACTTCCCTCCACAGGTAGTGTGCGGGCCTGTCCTGCACCAATAGCTATACATATTGCATCGAATCCTTTTATCATTTCATCTGCGGAAATATCTTCACCTGCTTTTGTATCAGTATAGACTTCAATGCCCTCACTTATCATCAGGTTAAGTCTCCTGTCGATAGTTGATTTGTTAAGTTTAAAGTCGGGGATACCAAACCTGAGTAATCCTCCTGCTTTTTTGTCTTTTTCAAAAATGATAACTTTATGTCCGGCTTTGTTGAGCATATCTGCAGCAGCCATCCCTGCAGGGCCGCTTCCTATGACTGCCACCTTTTTTCCAGTGCGTATTCGTGGAGGCGCTGGTTTGACATATCCTTCGGAGAAAGCTCTTTCTATTATAGCTACTTCATTTTCACGGATAGTGACAGGTTCCTGATTAAGATTAAGCACACATGCATGTTCACAGATGGCAGGGCATATCCTTCCGGTAAATTCCGGAAAGTTATTTGTGCTCTGAAGCCTTTCGTAAGCTGCTTTCCATTCTCCTTTGTACAAAAGATCATTCCATTCAGGGATGAGATTATCAACAGGACAAGCCCAGTGACAGAAGGGTATACCACAATCCATGCATCGGGATGCCTGCAGCATCCTGTCTTCACTGTTTAGTACCTGTTCAACTTCACTGAAATCATGTACCCTTTCGTGAATGGGTCTGTTCCCTGCTTCCTTCCTTTTTATCTTTAAAAATCCGTTAATGTCGCCCATGTTATATCAGACTATTAATATTATAAAAAACTGTTTATCTGCCGGCATTGTACTCAACATCAAGTTCAACACCTGCTATTTTTTGTTTTAATTCTTCAAGTTTTTGTTCCTGCAAAACTTTCTTATAATCATAGGGGATTACCTTAATAAACATTGGAAGATATTTTTCAAAATTATCCAGGATCATTTTTGCTTTTTTACTGCCAGTATAATTAAAATGACGGTTAAGAAGATCTTTCAGGTCGTTTATGTCATTAAGATCTTCTACAAGAGATAATTCTACCATCCCCATATTACAGTAATAGTCGAAATTTCCGGCCTCATTAAGAACAAATGCCACACCTCCGCTCATGCCGGCTGCAAAATTGCTACCCGTTTTACCAAGAACCAGAACTTTTCCCCCGGTCATATATTCACAACAGTGATTCCCTACTCCTTCAACAACAGCAGTGGCTCCGCTATTGCGGACACAAAACCTTTCCCCGGCAACACCTGAGATATATATTTCTCCGGTTGTGGCACCGTATAAAACAGTATTACCGATTATTATATTCTTATCAGATTCGAAGGTTGATCCTTGAGGTGGTACTACAATAATTCTCCCTCCTGACAGCCCTTTGCCAAGATAATCGTTTGCGTCACCTTCAAGAATCATTTCAACACCGGGACATAAAAAAGCTCCGAAACTCTGGCCTGCCGATCCGGTGAATCTGCATCTGATAGTTCCGTCCGGTAACCCGGAAGAGCCATGCAGGGATACAATTCTGCCGGAAAGCATTGCCCCGGTTGTCCTGTCAGTGTTTCTTACAGCTTTGCTTATTTTAACGGGCTCTTTTTCATGTATAGCTTTGTGTGCTTCTTCTATAAGCCGGAGGTCCAGCACATTCTTGAGCTTATCTTCTTGTTTGTCAATACAATGCATTGCATTGTGCATTGTCTGAGATGGGGTTGTAATAAGACCTGAGAGGTCGAGTTTTTCCGTTTTCCAGTTGTTTACTTCGTTATTTCTTTCAAGAAGTTCCAGATGTCCTATTATATCATCAAGTTTTCTGAAACCAAGCTCAGCAAGGTGTTCTCTTACGTCTTCTGCAAGAAAACGAAAGAAATTCATGAGATATTCAGCTTTCCCCCGGAATCGTTTTCTGAGTTCGGCGTTCTGTGTTGCAATTCCCACAGGGCAGGTATTCAGATGGCACTTACGCATCATAACACAGCCCAGAACAACAAGGGTACTTGTAGCGAATCCATATTCTTCGGCACCCATAAGGGCAGCCATGACAATGTCTCTTCCTGTTTTAAGTTGTCCGTCAGCCTGTAGTCTTACTTTACGGCGGAGGTCGTTCAGTACAAGTGTCTGTTGTGTCTCAACAAGTCCCAGTTCAAGAGGTAAGCCGGCATGTTTGATGGAAGAAGCAGGACTGGCACCTGTACCTCCCTCGAATCCGCTTATAGTAATAAGATCTGCTCCGGCTTTTGTTACACCTGCTGCTATTGTTCCCACTCCACTTTCTGATACAAGTTTTACACTTACCCTTGCAGCAGGGTTGACATTCTTCAGGTCAAAGATCAGCTGAGCAAGATCTTCTATTGAATAAATATCATGATGGGGGGGAGGAGAAATAAGAGTTATTCCGGGAATAGAATACCTTGTTCTGGCTATTATTGTATCGACCTTGTGGCCCGGTAACTGTCCTCCTTCACCCGGTTTTGCTCCCTGTGCAATTTTTATTTGTATCTCATCAGCATTTACAAGGTACTCAGTGGTTACTCCAAAACGTCCGGAAGCGACCTGTTTGATGGCACTCCTCCTGAAAAAACCATTCTCATCAGGTTTGAACCTTTCGGGATCTTCTCCTCCTTCACCAGAATTACTCCTGCCACCGATACGGTTCATTACAATGGCAATTGTTTCATGTGCTTCCTTGCTTATGGAACCGTATGACATTGCCCCCGTAACAAACCTTTTCATTATATTTTCAGCAGGTTCAACTTCTGCCAGGGGGATGGGATTGTTTTTTATCTTCAATAAACCTCTGATAAAACCAGGTGAAGCTGTGTCTTTATTGACTTTATTACAATATTCTTTGAATTTATTTCGATCACCGTTGCTGGTACTCCATTGAAGAAGCGCAATAGTGTCGGGATTCCAGGCGTGATGCTCGCCGTGCTTTCTGTAAGAATAGACACCTTCAGTAAGATTGTCACTGAATGGTTCATTGTTGTATGCCCGTCTGTGAGGAATAAGAGCCTCTTCAGCAATTTCTGACAGTCCTATTCCTCCGATACGGCTAATCGTACCTGTAAAATACCTGTCTGTGACATCCGGATGAATACCTACAGCCTCAAATATCTGTGATGATCTGTAGCTTCTAAGAGTGCTGATTCCCATTTTGGATATTATCTTCAGCAAACCCTTGTTGATCGAATTGATATAATTTTCTTCAGCTCTGCCGTAATCGAGCTGAATAGCTTTTTCTTTCACCAGCTTATCAATGATAGCAAAGCTCATGTAAGGATTTATTATGCTGGCACCGTATCCGAAAAGTAATGCAAAATGCATTACCTGTCGGGGTTCTGCGCTTTCTACTACCAGGTCAATCTGCATCCTTTTACGTTTTGCAATAAGGTGATGGTGCACTGCTGATACAGCCAGTAATGAAGGGATGGGGGCCCGTTCGTCACTTATGCCACGGTCGGAGAGAACAATATAGTTTTTCCCTTCATCAACAGCTTTTTCTGCATCCTGGCATAACTGTTCAAGAGCTCTTTCAAGTGCATCAGCCCCTCCTGAAGCCTCAAAATGCATTGTGAGAGTGCTTGATGAAAAACCTTTATAACGAAGGTTTTTTACTATATCGAAATATGTATTAGTGATAACGGGATTTTTAAACCTCACCATTTTTACTTTGTCAGGAGATTCGTCAAGAAGGTTTTGCTGTAGTGAACCAAGATAACCTGAAAGAGTCATTACAAGCTCTTCTCTGATGGGGTCAATGGGAGGATTGGTGACCTGGGCAAATAACTGTTTGAAATAATCAAACAAGCGGTATGGCCGGTGCGAAAGAACAGCAAGAGGAGTATCGTTACCCATCGATCCTGTTGGCTCTTTGCCGGTGGAGGCCATCTCTTTGATTATCCTTCCGATGTCTTCAGCGGAGTAATTGAAAGAAGCAAGATATTTGTCATACTCCGGACCAATATTGGGAGGAACAATATGCCCGGCTTCAATCTTATCAAGAGTTACCATGTTTTCTTTTATCCAGTCTTCATAAGGGTATTCATTTGCAACAGCTGCCTTTAGCTCATCATCCTGGTATATTTTCCCTGCTTCTGTATCTACAAGTAACATTTTGCCAGGTTTGAGACGTCCTTTTCTGATAATTTCGCCGGGGGCAAATGTCTGTACTCCCGTTTCTGAACCCATTACAATGAGATCACTTGTAGTGATAAGGTATCTTGAGGGCCTAAGTCCGTTACGATCGAGCATGCCACCTATATACCTGCCATCAGAAAAGATAAGAGAAGCAGGCCCGTCCCATGGTTCCATAAAGGTGGAATGATACTGGTAGAAAGCTCTCAATTCATTTGAAATAGGGTTCTTTTCATTAAATGACTCAGGAATAAGTATTGACATGGCATAAGGAAGAGATTTTCCACTCATTACCAGGAATTCAAGTACATTATCAAGAGATGCTGAGTCGCTTTTTCCCGGCTCTATAACCGGGTAGATTTTCGAAAGATCTCCCAATTTATCTGATTTGAGCAGGGATTCACGTGCTTCCATCCACATCCTGTTCCCTTTAATGGTATTTATTTCTCCGTTATGTCCCAGCATCCTGAACGGTTGTGCCAGATCCCAGCTGGGGAAAGTATTTGTGCTGAACCGGGAATGGACCAGTGCTATTGCACTATGCATCCTTTCATCAGTCAGGTCTCCGAAATATTCACCTAATTGTTCGGAAGTAAGCATACCTTTATAAATCAGCACCCTGGTTGAAAGACTCGGAATATAAAACAAATCGCGTTGTTCAATGTCAGATTCACGGATAGCCCTTTCCGTCCTTTTTCGTATTACATACAATCTCCTTTCAAGTTGATCCTGCGGAATGTCTGCTCCCAGTAATATCTGTCTGATATATGGTTCTGATGCGCGTGATATATCTCCAATAACACTGTTGTCGCAAGGAACATCCCTGAAACCAATTAAGTCTACTCCTTCTTCGCTTATAATGTTAAGAAGGATGTCAGTACATTTCGAAGCATCATTCTTGTCTTTCGGCAGAAACAATAATCCGGTGCCAAACTGCCCTTCAGGAGGTAAAGCAAAGCCCTGTATTAAATAGAAATCCCTGGGTATCTGTATCAAAATACCAGCACCATCACCTGTTTTGCTGTCGGCACCTTCAGCTCCCCTGTGAGTCATATTATTAAGAATATCCAGTCCCTGTCTTATTATAGAGTGAGATTTCTTTCCTTTTATATGTGCTACGAAACCAATTCCACAACTGTCGTGCTCAAATTCATTCCTGTATAACCCTCTTCCTGATAATTCTTCAGTTTTCATTCGCTTTTCTTTTTATAACCTTAAAGACCGTTCTCTTTTTTATGAGAACGGTCTTTCCTGATCCTTGATTAATTAATGGATTACCATCCTCATTCAATACAGCTAACCTTCTTGCTGCAACCTTTGTGCCTGTTTGTTTTTTTCTTTATCATGATTTAAAAATCTGTTGCAAATATATATAAAAACTTATAATATACTTTAAAAAAATATAAAATAATTAATAAATATAATTAAAAACCCTTTAAATGTTATTATATGTCATTTGGGGGAAATGCCTTCCTCTTTACTATTATCCTTAAAATAAATAAGATATATTTTTGATTTTATAATATATTAAGGTTAATGAATAATTGGGGTACAAAAAATTTTTTACAGACCCAATGTTTTTATACATTTGAAAATAATCTTTTGTTAAACTAAAACCATGGGAGTCATGTCACACGAAAAAGCAAAAGAACAAACGAAAGTAAAGAAAAAAGCAACAAAGACTTTAAAAGAAAAACGTGCTGAGAAAAAGGCTAAAAAAGCCTCTAAAAGCAGTTAAAAAACAAAAGGCCACCCGGGGAAGGTGGCCTTTTGTTCTGTAATATAGTAAATTAAGCTAGTTTTACATTTACTGCATTAATCCCTTTTTTACCATCAGCAAGTTCAAAAGTAACTTCATCGTTTTCTTTGATTTTGTCAATCAGACCGGAAACATGAACGAAATATTCATTTTCTGATTCTGAGTCTTTAATGAATCCAAATCCTTTTGATACATTAAAAAATTTTACTGTTCCTTTGTTCATTTGATTATTTATTAAAATTCAGGTGCAAAGTAAGTAATTATATTTACATTATCAAAATACTATTTTCTTATTTATAATCTTTATTGTTAAACCAGACATTTCTGGCAATCAATATATTCAATAATGCTCTTTGACACGTTTGTTTATTTTCCGGACCAGTATATTGATTAACATGAATGACAGTAATCTTCTATCGGGCATATATTTTTCCCAATTATTTAAATTATAAAAAATAAAGTCATGTAGGCACTATTTATTATATTTTTACAATATGTATTACACGGATATGAACTCT
>ERZ795057.2697-NODE-2697-length-12944-cov-5.364652_pt1 | contig 12944 bp, 7 predicted proteins | sample MGYA00375141_ERZ795057 | MGnify/ENA primary metagenome ERZ795057 (study PRJEB30186, sample SAMN05720163) | activated sludge metagenome | isolation source: Anaerobic digester | place: Hong Kong | collected 2015-01-26 ... | reverse complement strand
TCTTCCGCCGAACGCATATCCGGCTCCGAAACAATCTCGATCAGCGGTACGCCGCAGCGGTTCATGTCCAAGAGCGTTCCGTTTTTCTCATCGTGCAGAAGCTTTCCCGCGTCCTCCTCGATATGAATGCGCGTAATACCGATTTTCTTCTCACCCTGCGATGTCTGCACAGAAAGCCATCCATTTTCACAGATCGGCTTGTAAAACTGGCTGATCTGATACGCCTTTGGCAAATCGGGATAGAAGTAGTTCTTCCGGTCAAAGCGGCTGCGATGATGCACGTTGCAATTCAGGGCAAACCCGGCCTTGGCCGCATAATGCAGCACCTGCTCATTGAACACCGGAAGCGCGCCGGGAAGCCCCATACATACGGGGCACACGTTGGTGTTGGGCTGCGCGCCGAACTCCGCCCTGCACGAGCAGAACACCTTGCTTTCCGTTTGCAGTTCCACATGGGTTTCCAGGCCTATTACCATTTCCCAGTTCATCGCACGGCACCTCCATTGCACTGTTCGTAAGGCCGTATTCCGGCATTTGGCCTGAAGTGTTTTTCATAGGTGTCGGCTATACTTAGCAGTGTTTGAAGGCTATCCTTCGCGCCCAGCAGGCTCATGCCGACAGGCAGCAGATCGCCGTCATCCTCTACATGACCGCAGGGTACGCTCATGGCAGGCAAGCCAGTGAGGTTTGCCGTAACGGTATAGAGATCGCCCATATACATCTCCATGGGATCATCCGTCTTATCGCCCAGGCGGAAAGCCACGGTCGGCGCGACAGGCGTAAGCACCGCGTCGCAGCTTTCCAGCACTTCCAGATACTCGTGCCGCAGCAAGTCGCGCGCCTGCTGCGCTTTTAAGTAATACTGATCCTGGTACCCGCTGGACAGCGCGAAGGTTCCCAGCATGATGCGGCGCTTGACCTCCAAGCCAAATCCTTCTTCACGGCTTTTACGATAAAGCTCGTCCAAGTCCGCGTAATGCTCGGTGCGGTAACCGTAGCGGATTCCGTCAAACCGCGCCAGATTGCTGGACGCCTCGGCGCTGGACAGCACATAGTACGCAGACAAAGCATAGCGTATGGATGGTATGCTGACCTCGATGATTTTCGCGCCGAGGCTTTTCAGCTGCTTTGCGGCGTTTTGAATCGCCTTATTCACAGAGGGAGAAAGCCCCTCTCCGAAGCATTCCGTCGGCATGCCGATGATTTTGCCTTCTAGTGTATGACTGGGTATAATTGCAAAATCCGCAGGAATCGTGCTATCACTGGTCGCGTCATGCATATCGTAACCCGCAATGATCTCCATGATCAGCGCGGTATCCTCGGCGGTTTTGGCAATCGGGCCGATCTGATCCAGCGAGCTGCCAAACGCCACCAATCCATAGCGGCTCACCGTGCCGTAGGCGGGCTTCACTCCGGTCACGCCGCAAAACGATGCGGGTTGGCGGATGCTTCCGCCCGTATCGCTTCCAAGCGCCACGGGAACCATGCCCGCCGCAACCGCCGCTGCGACCCCGCCGGATGAACCGCCCGGCACACGCTGCATGGCCCAGGGGTTCCGGCAAACGCCGAACGCGCTGTTTTCGTTTGAGGATCCCATGGCATACTCATCCATGTTCAGCTTACCGAGTATCGGCATTCCGGCCGCTTTAATTTTCTCCGTCACGGTCGCGTCATAGGGCGATACGAAGTCCTGAAGCATTTTGGATGCGCAGGTACAAACCGTGCCCTTGACCAGCATATTGTCCTTGAGGGCGACGGGAACACCGTCGAGCTTGGATAAAGTTTTGCCGCTCTTGCGGCGTTCATCGCTCTTTGCGGCTTCCGCCAGCGCGGACTGGGAATAAACAGCCAAAAACGCGTGGATGGCTTGATCCTGATCCGCAATGCTGTCCAGGCAAGCCTGCGTTATCGCAACGGATGTCAGCGCACCGCTTTCCAGAGCGTCCACAAGCGCTTTCACCGTCATTGCGCATATCGTTTGATAGTCTTTCATGCTCCCACCTCCTTATTCAAAGGTCTTTGGTACGGTGATACATTGATTCATCGTGGTTTTAGCGTTCATCAGCACTTCCTCAACCGCAAAGCTATCCCCTGCCTTGTCCGGACGGACATTGACACTCTTGAGCATTGGATCGTACGGCACGGGCGGCGCTTTCTTTTCCAGCGTTTCCAGCTCGCCCGCAAACTCAACAATACCCAGAAAATCCTTATCCAGTGCCTGCTCATCGCTGGCAGACAGGCTCAGCATGCTCAACAGTGCGGTATTCTGCACCGTTTCCCGGGTCATCTGCTGGATGTGCTCCTCGCGCAATTCATTGGCGGAGTTTACACCAAGCTTTAGCTCTTCCAGCTGCTTGGCGTCCACAAAGTCCGGCGCATCGGTCATCAGGCAGCTCGCGTCCTTGGTTTTGGGAAAAGCGATCACCTCGCGTACGGAGCTCGCGCCCGTCAGGAGCATGCAAAACCGGTCCAGGCCAAACGCAAAGCCCGCGTGCGGCGGCGTGCCGAATCGAAACGCGCCCATCATGAAACCGAAGCGTTCCTTGGCCTCCTCTTTGGAAAAGCCAAGCGCGTCGAACACCATACTCTGAATATCGTGCCGGTGGATACGTACACTGCCGCTGCCAAGTTCCACGCCGTTGAGTACCACATCATACGCCTGAGAACGCACCTGCGCTTTGGTGGCGTCGTCCGTCATCAGTTCCAGATCTTCCAGAAACGGCATGGTGAACGGATGATGCATGGCGGCGAAGCGCTTTTCATCCTTTTTATATTCAAACATCGGGAAATCCGTGACCAACGCGAATTGATACGCGTGCTTGTCGATCAGCCCCATGAGCTCCGCACAGCGCACACGCAAGGCCGACAATGTTTTTCGCACCGTGTCCAGCTCGTCTGCGCAGAACAGAAGGAAGTCCCCCGCCTGCAAATCCGTCGCCTGTTCAAGCTGTTTCCAGACATTCTCTGCAAAGTATTTTGGCAGGATGGAGTTGATTTCGCAGTCCTCCTTGAAAAGCACCCACGCCATGCCCTTTGCCCCGCAAGCGATGGCATACTTTGTGAGCTGCTCAATGGTCGTTCTTGTAAACGTCTTGCCTGCGCCCTTCACATTGATGGCGCGAACGACACCGCCCGCTTTCAGCGCCGCGTTAAATACCGTAAAGGTTGACTGTGCAGCGATTGCCGATACATCCACAATCGGAAGATCGAAGCGAAGGTCCGGCTTGTCGTTGCCGTAAACGTCCATAGCTTCCTGCCAGGTCAGGCGTTTGAAAGGCAGCTCCAGCTTGCGCTCCATGACGCGTTCATACATTTTGGTAAACAGGCTTTCCAGGTACGCAAGCATATCTTCTTGGTGTACAAAGCTGCATTCCAAATCTACCTGGGTAAATTCCGGCTGGCGGTCTGCGCGCAGGTCTTCATCCCTGAAGCAGCGGGCGACCTGATAGTATTTGTCAATCCCGGAAACCATCAATAGTTGTTTATATATTTGGGGGCTTTGCGGCAGCGCGTAGAACGTGCCCGGATGGATGCGGCTTGGCACCAGATAATCGCGCGCGCCTTCGGGTGTTGATTTGCACAGGATGGGCGTATCTACGTTGAGAAAACCGTCGTCCGTCAGGATGTTTTCCGCTTCCCGCTGTATCTTGGCGCGCAGCTGCAGGTTTTTGAGCATATGCGGTCTGCGCAAATCCAGGTAGCGGTACTTTAGCCGCAGCTCTTCGCGTACAGTTTCGGTATCTTCAATGGGAAAGGGCAGCGTATCAGCCTCGGATAGAATCTGCAGGCTTTCCGCCGCAAGCTCCACCTCGCCTGTGGGGATCAACGGATTGTACGTTTCTTCATCGCGATGACGGATAACGCCTGTGATCTGCACAACGGTTTGATTATGAAGCCGTTCCGCCATGGCAAAGCTTTCGCTGTCGACTGTGGACTTATCAAGTACGGTCTGCAAGGTGCCTTCACGATCGTGGACGTCCACAAAGATGACGCCGCCCATATCGCGCCGCGTGTACACCCAGCCGCATACCGTAGCTTTTTGCCCGATATGCTCCTTTCGGAAGCTGCCGCAATACCCGGATCTGTACATACCGTTATCCTCCTTGAGAATACAAAAAACTCCCGTCCCCTAACTCTGGGACGGAAGATATTATCTCTTCCGCGGTACCACCCGCGTTGGCCTTGCGGCCCTCTCATTGACGGAAACTTGCATTTCCCTCCGCTGTATCGGGCGTACCCGTCCGCGTCTACTCTGCCCTGCGGCGTTTCAAGCGGATGCTCAGGGGCGTTCTTCGCTTTGGTGTGTCTGCCGCATTTCCAGCGTCGGCGGCTCTCTTGAAGACACAATCCGAAGGTACTCTTCCCTTCATAGCCTTGCGCGCATTATAAACCAGTCGCCTGTGCGCTGTCAAGCAAGCGACCGATAAGAAAACATAAAGAAAACCCCCGCGCCTGCGGCGCGGGGGTTTTGATTCACCGGAGTAAGTCCTTATTCGGCGAGCTTCTTGTAGGTTTGGTATTTCTGTAGCGCTTCCGCTTCGTTCTCCACGAAAAGCTTCTTGGCGATTTCGGGGAACTGCTTTTGCAGCGTGGTGTAGCGAATTTCGGACTTGATGAAGTCCTGATACGTGCCATCCGGCTCCTTGCTGTCGAGGATCAGCGGGTTCTTACCCTCTTCAGACAGCAGCGGGTTGTAGCGGTAAAGCGTCCAGTACCCGGAGGCCACGGCGCGCTTGATTTCTTCCTGCGAGTTGGTCATGTTAATGCCGTGGTTAATGCATGGTGCGTACGCGATGATCAGCGACGGGCCGGGATATGCCTCGGCTTCATTCATCGCCTTGATCAGCTGGGCGTTGTTGGCGCTCATGCCGACACAGGCAACGTACACATAGCCGTAGCTCATGGCCATCATGCCGAGGTCCTTCTTCTTGGTGCGCTTGCCGGAGGCCGCAAACTTCGCAACCGAACCGGTCGGCGTGGATTTGGATGCCTGACCGCCGGTATTGGAGTACACTTCCGTATCCAGCACCAATACGTTAACATCCTGGTTCATTGCCAGTACGTGATCCAGACCGCCGTATCCGATATCGTACGCCCAGCCGTCGCCGCCGATAATCCATACGGATTTCTTGGTCAGCAGGTCGGCCTCGTCAACCACGGTGCAGGCGAGCTTGCAGGCGTCGCAATCGCAGCCCTCTTCAATACCATCCTTGCAGGCCGCAAGCAGCGCGGCGCCGGTGGTCTTGGAGAGGTTTCCGTCGTTCATGGCGTCCAACCAAGCCTGGCAGGCTTCCTTGAGCTCCGGTACGGTCCATTCGTGATCCTTAAGGGCCGAAACGGTTTCTGCCAGCTTGGCGCGGCGCTGGGTGTAGGCAAGGTTCATGCCGAAGCCGTATTCCGCGTTGTCCTCGAACAGGCTGTTTGCCCATGCGGGACCATGGCCGTCTTCGTTAACGGTGTGCGGGCAGGTGGGGGCGCTGCCGCCATAAATGGAGGAGCAGCCCGTGGCATTGGCGATCACCATGCGATCACCGAATAGCTGTGTGGCGAGCTTCACATACGGCGTTTCGCCGCAGCCAGCGCAGGCGCCGGAGAACTCAAACAGCGGTTTGCAGGCCTGCGTATTCTTGATGGAGGCAAGGCTGTCGGGCCGGAATTCAGGCAACGTGGTGGCGAACTTCCAGTTTGCGTTCTGAATATCCTGCGTATCCTGGGGCTTCATGAACAGCGCTTTCCCCTTGGCCGGGCAAACCTGTTCGCAGTTGCCGCAGCCGGTGCAATCCAGTGGGCTGACCTGAATACGGAACTGCATTCCGGCAAACTCTTTGCCGGTGGCGTTTTTGGTTTCAAACGCGTCGGGCGCGTTCTTCTTGTGCTCGTCATCCAGATACGTGGAACGGATACAGGCGTGCGGGCAGACCAGCGAGCAGGTGCCGCACTGGATGCAGCTGTCGATGTTCCACTCGGGCACGTTGACGGCGATGCCGCGCTTCTCATACTTGGAGGTGCCGGTGGGCACAAAACCGTCGGGGCTGAACGCGCTTACGGGGAGCTTGTCGCCTTCCTGTACAAGGATGGGTTCGATTACCGATTCGTAGTACGGCGTGGTTTCCACGGTTGCACAGGCAGAGCCCATTTCCGTGGTCGCCCATTCTTCGGGCACCTTAATCTCTACCAGGCCCTCGATGGCGTGGTCGATTGCGTCGTAGTTCTTCTTGACGATTGCGTCGCCCTTATTGCCATAGGTTTTCTTGGCATAGGCCTTCATGTACTCGTCGGCTTTTTCGTAGGGAATGATATCGGCGAGTTTAAAGAACGCCGCCTGCATGGTGGTGTTGATACGGTTGCCCATGCCTGCCTTGAGAGCGATCTCAGTTGCGTTGATGTTATAGAAACGCGCCTTTTTCTTGGCCAGAATTTGCTTCATCACCACAGGAAGCTGCGTTTCCATTTCGTCTGCGGACCATTGGCTGTTCAGCAGGAAGACGCCGCCCTCCTTGAGGCTGGAAACCATATCGTAACGGGTGACATAGCTGGGGTTATGGCAGGCAACGAAGTCCGCCGCGTCGATCAGATAGGTGGACTGGATGGGCTTCTTGCCAAAGCGCAGGTGGCTGACGGTGATACCGCCCGACTTTTTGGAGTCGTAGCTGAAATAGCCCTGTGCGTACATTTCGGTGTGATCGCCGATGATTTTGATGGAGTTTTTATTCGCGCCGACAGTGCCGTCGGAGCCCAGGCCGTAGAACTTGCAGCAGATGGTGCCCGCGGGGGTGGTGACCAGCTGTTTGCCGAGCGCAAGGCTTGAGTTTGTAACGTCGTCTTCGATACCCACGGTGAAGTGGTTCTTCATCTCACCGGCCAGGTTATCGTACACCGCCTTGACCATCGTCGGGTTGAACTCTTTGCTGCCCAGTCCGTAGCGGCCGCCGATAACCTTCACGTCGGTTACGCCGTTTTCAAGCAGCGCGGTCATGACATCGGTGTACAGCGGTTCGCCCTGAGAGCCAGGCTCCTTGGTGCGGTCAAGCACCGCGACCTTCTTGCAGGTCTTGGGAATCGCGGCAATCAGCCGTTCCGCCGAGAAGGGGCGGTACATACGGACTTTGATCAGACCGAGCTTTTCGCCCTTGGCGTTGAGATAGTTGATGGTCTCCTCAATGGTCTCACAACCGGAGCCCATCGCGATCACAACGCGGTCGGCATCGGGAGCGCCGACATAATCAAAGGGCTTGTATTCGCGGCCGACTAACTTGGAAACCTTCGCCATCACGTCTTCTATGATCGCGGGAGCGGCTTCATAATGCTTGTTGGCGGCTTCGCGGTTCTGGAAGTAGATATCGGGGTTTTGGGCGGTACCCGCTTGGTGGGGATGATCGGGGTTCAGCGCGCGGGCGCGGAATGCCTTGACCTTGTCCCAGGGCATGAGCTTTGCGAGATCCTCATATTCCACTGCGTCGATCTTCTGCACTTCGGAGGAGGTACGGAAACCGTCGAAGAAATGCAGGAAAGGCACGCTGGATTCCAGCGTTGCCAGGTGCGCGACGATGGCCATATCCATGGCTTCCTGCACGCTGTTGCTGGCAAGCATCGCAAAGCCGGTCTGGCGGCAAGCCATCACGTCGGCATGGTCGCCGAAGATGCTCAGCGCGTGGGCAGCCAACGCGCGGGCGCTTACGTGGAACACGCAGGGCAGAAGTTCGCCGCTGATCTTATACATATTGGGGATCATTAGCAAAAGTCCCTGGCTGGCGGTGAAGGTGGTGGTGCATGCGCCGCCGGCAAGGCTTCCGTGCACGGCGCCGGCTGCACCGGCCTCCGATTGCATTTCTTGTACCATTACCGTTTGTCCGAACAGGTTTTTCTGTCCTTTTGCGGCCCATGCGTCCACGACTTCCGCCATGGAAGAGGACGGCGTGATCGGATAGATTGCCGCCACTTCACTGAACGCGTACGCTACGTGGCTTACCCCGGTGTTGCCGTCAACAGTCATTTTGATCGACATTGAGCTACCTCCCAGATTTAATTATTTGAAAGCCATCTGCCATGCCGATATGCACTGCAAACGGGAATTTCCACAACCCTGATACCAATCATATATTATAGAAACTTGACAAGTTATTGTCAACCGAACCTTGGCTTGTTCGGCGCAATTCACGGAAACAAAGTCCTTTTTTTGTATACAAAATCCGCCTTTGACGGCGGATTGTAAAATTACATAAAATTAAGCTTTAAATATCCAGCTTCCAACCTGGCAGATATACTTTTGTATTGTTCAGCATCTTTCGGTACAGCAGTTTTGCGTCGTGAAGCGTTACGCCAACCATCAACGGGTCGCCGGCAAAGGCACGCAAGGCCGCAGAGGCGTCTTTACTCTTGACTGCGCATAGAATATCGTCCTGCGCCAGGGCGGCAGGCAGGGTCAACGCATACGCTGCGCCCTGCATCGGGCCGCTATGGATAGGCGACACGGAGTGATCCGAAAATACGGCGTTGGTCTCTACCACGGTTCCAAGCGGAAGGTTTGGTATCTGCCCTTTATTTGGCAGGTTCACATTGGAGATCAGAGTTCGCAGCCCGCAGAACGCCTTGATCATCTCCACGCCTTCCTCCCCTGTCGGTGTAAGCTGAAATGCTTCATCGCCCGCAAAGAGGCGCGCGGACTTTTTCATGAGCATCTCCTGATTCTGCTTCCGCCAGGATACGGGGGTCAGGGTAAAGCGGTAGCTATGCGCCTTCTCCGGCGATGCAAGATATCGCGGCGCCGGATTGAACTCCGCCAGGTGACGGTCCCCCGCCGCGGCGATTTGCCCCGTGCGCAAGTACAGGTCCATCTTTACCATCTGCGCGCTATCAAAAAAGCGGTTCATCCAGTTATCGTCGCTGCCTTCAGTGTAGCCATTCTGTGCATACTTCTCTACAAATTCGCGATATACGGGAAATAAATCAATGTCTCTGTAACTGGCCTGGGTGATGAACGTAAAATGGTTGACACCCTGCACGGTGGTGTGCAGCTGCTGGCGGGTAACGTTCTCGATCCCCTTAAACTCCGCGAGCGCTTTGCAAAGAAGCGATTGTGTATGGAATACCTCATGGCAGCAGCCGACCGCTTTGATTTGCGGAAAGGTATCGTAAAGCACACGAATGCACAATGCCATTGGATTGGTGTAATTGATTACAAATGCGTTTGGGCAATAGGTCCGGATATCCTCGGCGATGACCTGGAACATCGGCCCCGTACGCAAGGCGCGTACAAGCCCCCCGGGGCCAGTGGTATCGCCCACCGGCTGATAAACGCCATATTGTTCCGGCGAGTGAACGTCCGATTCCATCTCGTCAAAGGTTCCGGGCAGAATGGAAATCACAACAACATCCGCATCCTTGAGTGCTTCCATACGGCTTGCGGAGGAAATATACTCCCAATCGCCCTTCACATCGCCTCGCCCGCGCAGGCTGTTGCCAATCGCCTCATTCCTATCAGCGGCCTCCTGATCGATATCATATAAATGCACTTTGCCGGAAAGGCTTTCCTCCATTGCCAGATCGCTCATCAACCCCCAGGCCCAGCCTCTGGATCCGCCGCCAATATAGGCAATCTTCAGTTCTTTTGCGCAGCCGTTGTCGATCTTCATGATTTCCTCCGGAATTTTATAATGATTCATCATTCTATGCCTGATATACCTGTTTCCCTATTGCCACGCGTCTGATACGACAGAAAACATGATATTGCTCGAAATAACCCATTCATTATACTCCATGAATAGCAATCTGGGTTAATCATTCTCTATTTCCTATGAACTATTCCACGCTATTTTCTGTATGCGAAAAGCCCTGGAACGTATACTATGATCCGTTGCATGGCTTTTTGTTATGTGGTTTATCGCTATACAATGATTCCGAGAAGCAAACTGCTGTTTTCGGCACTCCAGTTGCGTTGTTGGTCAGTTCCCATCTGCGCGCCAACTGAAATCCAGCTGTGCGTAGATCTTTTCTAGTGTTTTCTCGCCGATTCCTTTAACGTAAATCAGATCTTCGGGAAAATCAAACGGCCCGTTCTTTGCCCGGTCGTCAAGCAACGCCTGAATCTGCCCACGGTTGATGCCCGTGAGTGTTTGCAGCTCCTCAAAATCTGCCGTGTTGACGTTCACCGCTCCGTTTGGCCAGTGAAACGGTTCCGTGCTTGCCAGAGGTTTGATGGAAGCTTGCAGATAGGTTACCGTCTCCCGGTTGTTCCAGTGAAGAATCAGCAGAGCACATATACAAGTCATGAGCAGCGCGAAAAAGCCAACCGCCCATGCTCTGCGCGTCATACGGTCTTTCGCACCTTCTGGCCCGCAGCGGTATCCTCCAGGATATAGCCCGCTGCCGTCACCGCGTTGCGCAGTTCATCAGATCGTTTCCAGTTCTTTTCCTTACGCGCAAGTTCGCGCTCCTTGAGCATCTCTGCAATCTCCGGCGGGATATCGTCGGTCTTCTTCAATAAGAGGCCCAAAACATCCGTCATACGGAGCATGGTTTTCTGCGCATGTTCAATCGCCTGTAGGCTGACGCCGGTCTGCGGGAGCTTAAAAATCTCACGTACCAGTTCAAACAGCGCTCCCAGCGCATCAGCCGTGTTCAGATCGTCAGCCATGGCGGCATTGAACTTTTCAAGCGCCTTGTCCGCTTCAGCGATGAGCAGCGTTTCAGCGGCATTTGGCTCACGGTTCTCAGCCGATTTCATCAGGAACACCAGCTGATCCCGTGCGCCGTACAGGCGTTCCAGGGCGCTGGCTGCCTGGTCAATCATATCGCGGCTGAAGCTCACAGGGCTGCGGTAATGCGCCGACAGCATGAACATGCGCACGTTTTCCAGATCGTACTGTTGAGATATTTCACGCACAGTGAAGAAGTTGCCCAGGGATTTGCTCATCTTTTCATTATCGATGTTGATAAACCCGTTATGCATCCAGTAGCGCACATAGGGTTTCCCTGTCGCGCCTTCACTCTGGGCGATCTCGTTTTCATGGTGCGGGAACAGAAGGTCTTTCCCGCCGGTGTGAATATCAATGGTCTCGCCAAGGTATTCCATGCTCATGGCAGAGCATTCGATATGCCAGCCCGGCCGCCCCATGCCCCACGGGCTTTCCCACGCGGGTTCGCCCGGCTTCTGCGCTTTCCAAAGCGCAAAATCCAGCGGGTCTTCCTTTTGTTCGTTCACATCGACGCGCGCACCGCTCTCCAGATCCTCCAGCTTTTGCCCGCACAGGCAACCATAATTTTGAAACGCGTGCACACGGTAATACACGTTGCCGTCCTGGGCATAGGCAAGCCCTTTCTGAATCAACTTTTCGATGATGCCGATAATCTGGGGTATGTGTTCGGTTGCACGCGGGTGCACTGTTGCGGGGCGGATGCCGAGTCCCTTTGCGTCGATAAAGTATTCCTTGATATTGCGCTCCGCCAGTTCCTTTACGGTGATACCTTCCTCGTTCGCGCGGGTAATCATTCGGTCGTCAATATCGGTGAAGTTCTGTACGAAGGTCACCTCATAACCGATCGATTCAAAATAGCGGCGGAGTACGTCGAAAAGAATGAACGGACGCGCGTTGCCGATATGAAAATAATCGTATACCGTTGGGCCGCAAGCATAGATACCGACCTTGCCCTCTTGCAGAGGTACAAACTCCTCTTTGGTTCTGGTTTTGCTGTTATAAATTCTCATGGTTTTTGATCCTCCATATGCGTCGGTTCCGCTTCATCGCTTGCCGTGATGTGGCACTGGTTGATGCTATTGATATCCTCTTGCTCACAGCCCAGTTTCCTGGCATGACGAACCAAACATTCCTCCAATAACAGGAGCCTGTTATACATTGCTTCCATGCGATCCTGCACCGGGTCGGGCAGATTGATCTGATCCAAATCAACGTCGGTGATCTGGTTGGCCTTGCGCACAATTCTGCCCGGGTTGCCTACCACGGTACAATACGGCGGAACATCCTTTAAAACAATTGCGCCTGCGCCGATTTTGGAATGATCGCCAATCGTAATCGGTCCAAGTACCTTTGCGCCAGCACCGATCGTGACGCCGTTGCCAATGGTGGGATGACGCTTGCCAACGTCCTTGCCGGTGCCGCCCAAAGTAACGCCCTGATAAATGGTCACATCGTCGCCAACGACTGCCGTTTCGCCGATGACCACGCCGTCGCCGTGGTCGATAAATACCCGCCGCCCGATGGTCGCGCCGGGATGGATTTCAATGCTTGTCTTCTTGCGGGTTCGCTGGCTCATAATTCTGGCGAGGATCGGATGACCCTTCTCCAAAAGCGCATGCGCTCTCCTGTGCCTGCGCAGAGCTTCAAGCCCCGGATAGCATAAGCGAACTTCCAGGCCGTTAACAGCCGCCGGATCGCGCAGCATGACAGCTTGTACGTCCTCACGCGCCCGGATTCGTCTTTCTCTCCAATTCATGATATTCCTCAATTCTTCGTCTGTGAAAAGCCTTCCCACTGGCCCGAAAACACTTCGTTGATGGAAGCGATCAGAATCTCCTGCGCGTTGACAGGTGTGCTTCCATCGGCTTGCCTGCGGGTATAGTCTCCGCACTTGTCCATCATCCAGCTTTTTTGGTTGTCCATCAGCTGGAGTTTCAGCACGTTTTCAATGGCCCGTCGACATCGTTCGTCGCGGATGAGGAACATCAGTTCATAACGTCGGTCAAGGTTGCGCGGCATCCAGTCCGCAGAGGACAAATACACCTCAGTGTCTCCCCCGTTTTCAAACAGAAAGGCACGCGCGTGCTCCAGGTGGCGGCCAACAATGGACACAACCTGAATATTCTCGCTCATCTGTTCGTCGCCGGGTATCAGCGTGCAGATGCCGCGGACAATCAGCCTGATCTTGACGCCAGCGGCGGAAGCGTCGTACAGCGCTTCGGTAACATTTTCATCGAGCAGCGAGTTCAT
>ERZ795057.2695-NODE-2695-length-12947-cov-11.693376_pt1 | contig 12947 bp, 13 predicted proteins | sample MGYA00375141_ERZ795057 | MGnify/ENA primary metagenome ERZ795057 (study PRJEB30186, sample SAMN05720163) | activated sludge metagenome | isolation source: Anaerobic digester | place: Hong Kong | collected 2015-01-26 ... | reverse complement strand
AAATAGATATGGGGGCTAGCTTCCAAGAAGCCAACCCATATCGTTCCGTTTTTTTGTTGCCCTGTAAAGAATATTATTTCCTTGACACAAGATGTAGCGGTCGAACTACTATATCTTGCGGTTGACTATTACTTATCAATTCAATATAATAGGAAGTACGAAAGGAGAGAGTAACTATGGCAAAAGAAATCACAAATCGGTATGAAGACTTCAACAAATACAATTACGAACAACTCAAATTTGCGGTAGGTGTCTTATCCAAGACCGCTAATCAGAGATTAAGACAGATTGAAAGGGCGGGTTTGACAGGGGCAAGTAACGCACACCGCTACATTGAAGGTAGGGCTTATGATGAAGAACCCTATATGGACAAGACAAAGAATGGTGAAATGAAGTTCAGAACCAACTATCGTAACACTACACTCAACAGTCTTCGTGAACAAATGGGTGAACTACAATCGTTCTTATTCAAGAGTAAGACAAGTACCGTATCGGGTGTTAAGAACAAGTACTTAAAAGGCTATGAAACAGCAAAGCAGAATAACCCCGAACTATTTGGTAATATGTCCTTTGATGAATTTGGTGATTTGTGGAATACATTTAATATGAAACAAATCATTAAGATGTACGGTTCGGATATAGCTGTTAAGTTCATCAACGAAGCAGAAAGTCAAGGGCTTTCACAAGACGACATAAACGAGATAATGTCTTCAATAGATGAACACACATCATATATGGACTTGGCAAACCAAGTAAACGAGAAGAAAGACCGCAAGAAACTTTCCACCGCCAATTTAGACACATCAGTTCTGTAATGTTAAGGGAGATAACAATGGAATATGAAGGTTATAATGTTGTGGACTGTAATCAGTTCAGTCCAAGTCCGTCCCAATTTTGGGATATATCTAAAAGAAGCTATCGCAGAGAACTGTGTCAAGACTATGTGTGCCTTGATACAGAAACTTCTTGGAATAAAGATGAAGAAAGCCCTGTCGGGTGGGTGTATCAATGGTGTTTCACATTTCAAGGGAATTTGGTATGTGGGCGTACTATGACTGAAATGGTCACGGCACTAATTAAAATCATTGAAGTAAATAACATCAATGATGAACGCCGTATCAACATTTTCGTTCACAATCTTTCCTATGACTACGAATACATAAAGGAACATATCAAGGAAACACTTAATGATAGATTTTATAATCTTGCGGTTGCAAAGCACAAGATTATCAGTTCTGATATTAACGGCTTGCTCTTTAAGTGTACTTTCAGACTTTCGGGAAAGAGTTTGGACGCTTGGAGTAAGGAACTTGGTACAAAGCATCGCAAGTTAGTGGGTACAGTAGACTACGATGAAGTCCACTATCAAGACAGTGAACTTACCGACACAGATTGGAAGTATATGTGGAATGATGTTATCGTTCTTGATGAAAGCCTTGTTATTCAAATGGAAATTCACAACGATGATTTACGTTCATTACCACTTACGGTAACAGGATATGTGCGTAGAGAAGCCCGTAGATACTTTATGGAAGACCCTTCCTACCGCACGCAATTCTTAAAAACAGCGTTATCATACGAACAATATCTTATGTGCAAGTTTGAGTTTAGTGGTGGTATTACCCACGGCAATCGCTTTCTTGCGGGTAAGATAGTTACTGTTGGTGAAGAAGTACGCATAGGCAAGACAAAGACAATGGTATTCCGTATTAACCATCGTGATTTTGCAAGCCACTATCCGTCACAACAGCGTTGCTATCAAGCACCTTGCTCTAAGTTTATACCTTATTGGAATGAGTGGTGTAAGACAGAACCACCCACAGTTGAAGAACTGCTCAAAATGCGTAAAGACAAGTGCTTGCTTATTACTGTTGAGATAGAGAATATGGAACTTCGTGACAGGGGTATCACATTACCTTACGCACAGGCTTGTAAGTTTCAAGAAGGTAAGCAAGGCAAGATTAAGACTACCGAAGACAACGGACGACTTCTTAAAATGGAAGGCAAGTCAGTAGTTGTTGTGAATGAGATAGACCTGTATTGGCTTTACAAACAGTATAAGTTCGACTACTCAATAGTTAAGGTAGAAATGGCTAACAAGGGTGCTTTTCCTAAGTGGCTTATTGACACCGTTGACGATTTCTTCTATGGCAAGACGGCTTACAAGCAACAGGAAAAGGCACTTGAAGCACAGGGTTTTAACGAAGATACGGAAGAATGGATTGCTAACCACCGTGACCTTATGATAAGTAAGGGCAATCTCAATGGGGTCTATGGAATGAGTGCAACCGACCCTGTTAGAGAAGCATTTGAAGAAGATGACAACGGTGAGTGGACTAAACAGGTTCACACAAGGGAAAAAGCGGAAGAACTGTTAAGACGCTACTACGACAACCGCAATTCCTTTATGAGTTACCAACTTGGATGTTGGACTACCGCAAATGCCCGTAACGAACTTATGGAATTTGTAGAATTCATAGGATATGACCATTTTCTTTACGCTGATACAGATAGTATCTTCTACATCACAGATGATGAAATAGAAGCCAAAATTGAAGCACGCAACAAAGAGTTCAGAGATATTGATGACGCTAATGGCTACTACATTGAGTACGAAGGCAAGCGTACCTACTATAATCAGTTTGAACTTGAAAAGGAAGAAATCACACGTTTTAAGTTTTTACACGCAAAGTGCTATGCATATGACCTTGCAAATGATGAAATGAAAGTTACCATAGCGGGTGTATCGAAGCACGGACGAAATAAGAACAGTCGTGTCAAGGAATTGGGTAGCCTTGAAAAATTCAAATCGGGCAAGAAGTTCGTTGACTGTGGTGGCACAAGAGTAGCGTATGTACATCACAAACCCGATACTACCTATGTGGACGGACACTTGATAGAATATGGTTCAAGTGCTATAATAATGGAAACTGACAAGACATTAAAGTGCGGAATTGAACTTTGTGAAGCCGATTTAAGGTGGGAAGTCGATGAAGTAGTATAAGGAGAGAGTATGAAGACACAAGAAATCAAGTATTATGACAATGATGAAAAGCATGGTATGATAATTGACTGGAACGCTGTGTTCAGAGAGTTTCGTAAACTGAAAGTACCAAAAGATGTGTACGACCCCACGACAGTTCCTATTACATCAGCAAAGTATATTCAGTTACTATCCGAAAGAAGTACGGGTAAGACAACAAATTGGCTCTTAATCGGTATGATATTGTATCAGATGTATGGTACTATCACACAGTACATACGACAGACGGAAGATATGATAAAGCCGTCAATAGCGGGTGAAATATTCAAGGTTATTCTTGAATACGGTGAAGGAAGGTACATACGGGCTATCACGGACGGAAAGTACAATAGTATTTATATCCATTGGAAGAAAGCATACTTCTGTAACAAAGACGAGAATGGTAAGATAATTGAACAAGACCCTAACAACTTCTTACAGTTTCTTTCGATTGATAACAACTTCGATTACAAGAGTACCTACAACGCACCAAAGGGTGACCTAATTCTCTATGACGAGTTCATTGGTAAGTTTTACCGCCCTAATGAGTATGTTGACTTTATGGACTTGCTTTCCACTATCATCAGAAAGCGTAAGACACCCGTTGTTGTAATGCTTGCAAACAGTATTAACTACAACTCAATGTACTTCAAAGAGTTTGAAATATCCAAAGAAGTAAAGCAGATTAAGACAGGACAGAGCAAGTTTATCACTACCGAAAAGGGTACTACGATTTACTTTGAGATTATCGGTCTGAAACTGACAGCAATCAAGACAGAGATTAACCGCTTGTTCTTTGGTTTTAACAACCCTAAACTTGCTTCAATCACAGGTGGTGAACAGACTTGGGCATTTGACCCCGTACCGCATATTGTGAACGATGAAAAAGATGTTTACATAACAAGGATATTAAGGCTTGATTGTGACGACGTTATGTTGCAATTAGATGTAGTCCGTACCGAAGACCGTGGCTTGATAGTCAATGTACACGAATGTACCAAATTGTATGAAGATAGTATCATTCTTACCAACGGTGAGATAAGACAGCGTAATCAACTGTTCGGTCTTGGTAGGGGTAAGTTGTGCAAGAAGGTGTGGGAACTGTATAAGCAAAACAAGTTCTACTATGACAGTAATGAAACGGGAAGTTTGGTAGAAAATTATGTGAAAACCTATTTACAAATACGCAAGTAAGTGATATTATAATAGTATCCATTTGTTATCTCCTAAAGAAAGTGTCCACTTTGACGGTTAGCCGTTGGGGTGGGCATTTTTGTATTTACATTTCTTTTCTTTTGTGCTATCCTTTAAGTATCGTAAACAACAGAAAGGAGTTTCAAAAATGAACGACATTATCACAGCAATATCATCACTTGGCTTCCCTATTGTGGCTTGCATCGGAATGGGGTGGTATGTAAAGTATCAGACAGACGTAAATAACCAAGAAGTTTCCGAAATGCGTAAAGAACACAAACAGGAAATTGACAGAGTTACACAATCACTTAACGACAACACGCTTGTTATACAGAAGTTATGTGACAAGTTGGATAAAATCAAGTATGTGGAAAACACAGATGACGAAAGGTAAGGTATAATATGACTACAACGGCAGAACGCAAGGTGTTCATCAATAGAATCGGAACGGTTGCCAAACAGGTCTGTGAAGAACGGGGCTATGGCAACGCACAGTTATGGACTTGTATTGCACAGGCTTGTTGCGAAAGTGGCTATGGAAAATCTACATTGATGTCTAAAGGTCACGCTTTCTTTGGAATAAAGGCTACAAAATCGTGGAAAGGACTTGTGTATAGTACGAAGACAAAAGAGTGCTATGACGGAAGTACCTACACAACAATTACGGATTGTTTCCGTGCGTATGCAACAGACAAGGAAAGCGTTGAAGACTACTTTAACTTAATTGAAGGTAAGAGATATTCACAGTCACTTTCAGCAACGAGTGTAAAGGACTGCATCACAATCATCAAGAATGGTGGTTATGCTACAAGCCCTACTTACATCAAGACTATTACAGACATATTTGAGTTCAATAGAACATTCATCACGAATTGGACTGTTGAAGCAATCACACCCGTACAGTCACAAGTACCAACAGAGTTTGAAGAAGTTGACTATGAGAAACTTGCTGATGAAGTAATAGCGGGCAAATACGGTAATGGCAGTACAAGGAAGATGTTACTTGGTGCTTACTATGGCAAGGTACAGGCTATCGTAGACTATCGGTTAAAGCCCGAAAAGTTTGAAGAAATGGCTGATAAAGTAATTGTGGGTAAGTACGGAACTGCCAATGTCCGCAGACAGTTACTTGGCGACTACTACGAAATTGTACAGAAAATAGTAAATGAAAGGTTGGGACAGAAATGATTACTCAAGAAACGATTGGCGGACTGATTGACGCATTGGATAGTCTTTCAGACGCAACTAACAGCATTCACAGCGGATTACCCGCAGAAGCACAGGTTATCAACTCTCTTAACAGTTCTTCTACCACAGATGCACTTTCAGCAAATATGGGTAGAGAACTGAAAGAAATGATTGAATCACAAACGCCTGTTGGCTCTTATACCAAAACTGAAACAGACACATTGCTTGACGAAAAGGCTGATAAGTCTACTACCTATACAAAGAGCGAAGTAAATACATCGCTTGAAGACAAGGCTAACACTTCCGATGTGTATTCAAAGTCACAGACCTATTCCAAATTAGAAGTGGACGCACTTGTACAGGGTGGTGGCACACCTGTTGATGCGTATACTAAAGCACAGACAGACGCTTTGCTTACTACCAAAGCAGACGCAAGTACTACCTATACGAAGACGGAAGTTGATACCGCACTTTCTTCCAAAGCCAATAGTGCTGATGTGTATGCAAAGTCGGAAACTTATAGCAAGATGGAAGTTGATACATCACTTTCAGCAAAGGCAGATACAAGCACTACCTATACGAAGTCAGAAACTGATACTCTGTTAAGTGGTAAGGCAGACACAGGCACTACCTATACAAAGGCGGAAGTTGATACAGCTTTGAGTGACAAAGCAGACGCAAGCACTACCTATACGAAGACAGAAGTTGACACATCTCTATCGGGGAAAGCAAGTACCACTGATGTCACTAACAAAGCAAATCTAAAACTTGCTACAAGTGACAACACAGCAACGGGTGAGATTAGATTCGGAAAGGATGGCGATGGTAAATACGGTTACATTCCCGAAGGTGCAGATACAGTTATCCCTTTTAGTAGTGGTGGTGGAAACCCCTCACTTGTAGCTGAATATTTTTGTGCAAGAATAAATACATCTCCATCAATGTTTAAGCATTGGATTGAGTATGACACTACGAAGTACGATACCAACAGTGAAAGTCCTTCAAGCACACAGAAGTTCTTTATGAAGGTTATCAATACAACAGACACTACTCCATCCCCTTTGTTTGATGACGATTACATTACTTGTGCAAAGGAAGGTGGCTACTACAAGTGGACACCAAAGGTTGATTGTGTGTACAGACAGAACGGCTATAAGCCACAGATGATAACGGCTAACACTACAATTTCAAAGTATTATAATGTAACTTCTTTATACTGTTTCCAATTTTATGATAATTAGTATTTGACAAATCTAATCTAATTGCATATAATTATAGCAGTTGGATAAATAACAAACAAAGAAAGGAAAAAATATTATGGCTACACTTAATAACAATCAAACTGCAACAATTCTTACTTCAGCTATTGCAATGTCCACAGGTTCAGACGATGTTGGACAGTTAGACCTTCGTGGAATTATCGACAACGGAAATGATGCTTCCGTAATTGGTTCGGTGGAACAGTTCACCAAGTCACTTATCAATGTGCTTATCAGGAATTGGTTTACTGACAGTTCTTACCGTTCACAGTACTCTGACCCCTTCTTTGAAGATGCAGAGAAGTACGGTGCAATCGTACAGGCTATCTCCGTAGAAGTACCCGAAGTAAAGGAAAGTTCCGCTTGGCAGAACTTCGGTAGCGGTGTTGGACAGGTAAATACAGTCGGACAATACACTATCTACCTTCCTATCGTTGATACCAAGTTCTATGGTAAGACAGTTTCTTGGGAACTTCCTATCTGTGTAACAGGTGAGCAGTGGAATACAGCTTTCAAGTCCGAAGATGAAATCAAGGGCTTCGTTGCTTATATCCTTATGTGTGTAGACAATGCACTTGTCGAACACATGGAGAATATGAACAATATGAACCGTAACAACTTTATGGCAGAGAAGATTAGCTACGCAAGCCTTGCCGATTCTCACGGACTTCATGTATATGATTTCGTTGAGAACTATGTTAAGGAAATGGGCGACACTACACAGGATATGACTGTTGAACAGTTCCTTGCTGATAAGAATGGTCTTCTCTTTGCGAGTGAGAAAATTAGAACATTCAAGCAATACTTCAAGAGAATGTCAACTAACTTCAACACCGAAGGCAAGAAGCGTTTTACTCCCGAAGAGCGTATGGTATTACAGGTTCTTACCGCTTTTGAAGAGCGTCTGAACACCGTAGCACTTTCTGACACTTATCACAATGACGTCGTTTCAATGCCAAATTATCAGTCCGTTGCTTATTGGCAAGGACAGGGTTCTGACACTAAAACATTTGACTTTGATGAAGTTTCCAAAATCAATGTTAAAACGTCGGCAGACGGAACAGAGATTTCACAGTCGGGTATCGTTGCTTTCCTTTGTGACAAGTGGGCTATCCTTCATACTATCAAGAGCCGTAGGGTTGCTGCGAAAGTCTTTGAACCCGAAGACCTTACACAGTACTACTATCAGTTCAATGATATGTATATGAACAACCTTACGATGAACGCACTTATCTTTGTTCTCAAAGACTACACCGCACCTTAAAGGCTGATTGACAATCTGATAGTAATGAGTTACAATAGTGGGTAGGGAAACCTATCCACTATTTTTATGTAAAGGAGAAGTATTATGTTATTCAGTATTCTTAAAGAGAAGCAACAGAAAGCATACCGCTTGAAGTCCTACGATGACATTCTGCTTGCTACCCTAAGTAGTATGTTTACCTACAAGGGTATGGCAGAGAGTATCAATAAGAACTTCATAGAGCAGTACAGACTTCTTGAAGGTGCTTGTGCTATATGGAAGAATGACGGCAAGTTCGTTTGTAGTCGTGTAGACTTTGGCGGTAAACCCGATGAAAACGGTATTGGTACTATCGCTATTTGTGCTACTGACAACGGTACAGTAAAGCAATTCGATAATTGGAAAGAGAACAAGGAAGTCGCAATCATCTTCAATAACAGTATTTATAGTCCCGACTTGTCTATTGGTATCACAGCAGATATGCTTATGGAAACCGATATATCAATGAAGGCAAATCTGTTACACGCAAGGTTTCACCCTATTCCTATTGCAAAGAACGACAAGGAACAGAAGGCTATTCAGCAAGCAGAAAACGACATTAAGGATGGTAAACTCACTACGGTACTTACCGATGACTTGTTTGCTGATATTGGTGACAGCAAAGATGTTGCTATTCCTACTATCAATCTCACTGAAGTTAAGGACAGTGATAAGATACAGTACCTTGCAAAGTTCCACGATGACCTTATGCGTTGGTTCTATTCCCTTAACGGTATGAACACACAGGGCAGTTCCAAAATGGCACAGCAGACCGTTGATGAAGTCAATCAAGATAGTAGTTCGTCTATGATACTTCCGCACGACAGATATCGTTGTGCTGTTGAAGGTGTTAATATGTGCAATGAGAAGTTCGGTGATGACCCCGATTGGATTGAAGCAAGTGTTGACTTCTCTGAATGTTGGCAGAACAGGCTTGCTGACTTCACACAAGAGTTTTCGGAAGACCCTAACGATGATGAAGTTGTGCAAGATGAACAAACGGAAGAAAGTCAACCACAAGATGTAGTGGGTGACGAAGAAGACAAACCACAAGATGTAGATGACAAAGAAAAAGATGACGAAAATTCTGAAAAGGATTGAAATTAAATACTGATATGTTATAATACATTCATAGCCGATAAAGTTGTGGCTGTATTAGAAAAAGGAGATATAATATGGAAAACAAAGAGTTCGAAGATTTCAAAGATTTACTACCTAAAAATTGGATAATCAGAAAAGACACTCTGATTACCTGTATCAAGGCTAACAAGACCACAGTACCCGAATTAGCACCTAACCCCTGTTGGATTGATGTTCTCTCACTTTTCAATATCTTATCACAGGAAGGCACGTCGGGAGTTCCCTTCAAAGACGCTACTGATTTTGAGTTATTCTTGGGAAACGCAAGCAGAGAGTTGTGGGTAAATGTCAAAGAGTTCTTACGCCTTGCTTCCAAATATGAGAAGCAATACGCAAGAGATTACAGCGACTATGACGAAGAAGATGCAATAATAACTGTTAGTGGCAAGAAAACTGTTTACAACACGATTGGACTTATCGGAGTTGCTGAAATGTTAGCAGAAGAAATTAAGTACGCTTCAAATGATGACCTTACACATCTTTGAATATAAGGGGGTGGAGATATGAAATACGACTTATTTGCTGATAAAAGATTTGAACAAGAGTACACCGAGTATAAACGCAAGGGGTGGACTTACACAGTAATTGGTGCTTTACTAATCTTGATAATAATGCTATAATACAGTTACGGTATATCGTTAAGATATACCGTAACTCATTTTTGTAGAAAGGACACAAATATGGAAAAATTAAATGAACATCAGACACAAGTAGCAGATGTATTGCAGAAGTGTCGTGTTATCACTTGGGACAGCGAAGTTGATGATACTACGGTTCATCATAATGTCGAGTTGTACCCGTCTGACAAGAACTCACTTGTCACAGAGTTATTTATGGGATATCACGGCAACCGTGTATGCGACTGTATGTTTCTGAATTATGTTAATGGTGCTATGACAGCAACAGACTTTGCTAACATTCTGAAACTGAAACTCACAGACCGTTGGAAGCATACGTTGGGCATAAAACTTGCGGAGTATAACCCTGTTTGGAATGTTGACGGTACAGAAGTTCGCACCGTTACCACACAGTACGGTAAAGTAACTGTAAGCGTTGATGGTGAAGTTAATCAAGTGGCACGCGGACAGGACGAAGTTGAAAACGCATACGGTAAAGAGAACACTTCTGAACAGATTACTGACGGGCATCAGAATACTACCCACGGTACGACAACTACTGATACACAAACAGTTGCGGGTACTGATGCAACACAGCTTAATGCTTTCAATGCGGGGCTTGTGGACGATACAAAGCACACTATCAATGACGGCACAACTACCCACGCTATTACGGGTACTGACGAAACCTCTATCGGCAAGGGTAAAGTTAAGGACACAGAAGGTGGTTCAGATACTACCACAACTACTTATGGTGACATCACCACAACGAACAAGGGAGAGAACCTTGAAGCAAATGCGGGTGCTGACATCGTTATTGATAAGTTCGTTCGTAGTGGAAACATTGGTGTTACTATGACACAGCAACTTTTGTCAGCTGAAAACAATTTTTGGTCACAGTTTGATTTCTTCGAGAAGTGGTTTAAGGATATTGCCAAAGAAATGTCGTTACCCTTCTATGAATAAGGGGGTGAAATTATGGCAGTATTAGACCCTACACAGTTATACACAGAAGGGCAGTTAGTATATTTTAAGGGTGAACCTGTACAGAAATACAATCCAAGTTGGCGTACAATGCAAGGTGCTGAATTTTATACCAATGATGTGTTAAAGCCACTTGTGGGCGGTTCACTCCATACAGGTAACCCGTGGGGTACAAGTCTGTCAGCCATTTATATGAAAGAGTACGAAAGGTTTGGAATACCGAGTAACTTAAACGGCAAGACAGTATCCTTAACAAATATGCCTACTGAATTTTCAGCGGTATTCAAGTCGTGGTGGAACACTATACAGTCTACTGTTGATTTCGTTACAGTAGCAGAAGCACAATTTCCTACGCACGATTATCTTGTTGAACTTAATGCTTTACCTAGCGACACTTACTACGGTTATGATAGAATTAACGGCTGTAACGTGTGCTTTGGTGAATATTATGACCCAAGCAACCCGTCAATGTATATCACGATTAGGGGTGTAGCTTCATACATTGAAGCAAACAGGGGCGGTAACTTCTTGTCAATGAATTTGAAAAGTGAAACCGAAATGAACTATCGTCTTATTGCAGTTTTGTTTGATGCAACTGATAGTGCTGGAACAAAACTATTGGGACGAGCAATGTATTGGTGTTATATTGATAGCAACAATGTTATTCAGAAAAGTACAAAATGGGTTGGCGGTACATTCTACGACAGCCCGTTAGAAGACGGAGGGGACCCTATGGGTTGGACAGATTTACCAAATGCAGATTTTATCAAAACAGGAATGTGTAGAGCGTATTGCTTTGACGGTTCAAGTGCTTCTATACACTCCTTAAATAGCCTTTCATCATATTTGTGGGGTGGCACATTCGATAGTTTAATTGACAAGATTGTTGCGAACCCTATGGACTGTGTTATAGCACTTAACCAACTTCCGAGTTATTCTGATTACAACAAGGGTAGTGCTGTCACATTAAAGATTGGAAACTTATCAGTTCCCCAATATGACGCTACAACAACAGATGAAACGGCTACATCACTTTCAAGAGAGTGGTACACCGTTGATTGTGGTTCAATTACTGTACCCGCAATTCACGGAAACTACCTTGATTATGAACCGTTCACACAGATTGACCTTTTCCTTCCTTACATTGGTATGGTAAAGATTTCACCTAAAGACATCATTGGAAAATCAATCTATATCAGATACAACATAGACGCTTTAACAGGACAATGCTGTTGTCAAATCGGTGACGATAATCTTGGTACACATATCTTGTACACATTCAATGGTAACTGTCTTACACAGTTCCCGTTACAGGGCAATAATTTTGCAAACATCATAAGCGGTGCTTTTAGCCTTGTAGGTGGCACATTAGTTGCGGGCGGTGCAAAGAGTGTAGAAGGTGCTGTTGGTGGTTTAGGACAGGCGGTACAGGGTGGTTTGTCAATGTTCGATAGTGACCACCAAAGGGGCGGTTCTATATCGTGTACAGCGGGTGAATTAGGTGGAAGAAAGCCTTATGTAGTTGTTGCTACCCGTGTACCTATTGTTGACGCTAATTACAATACCTATGCGGGACAACCTTATTTCAAGACAGCAACGCTTAATTCAGTGTCGGGCTTTACTGTTGTAGAACAGGTACAACTGGATGGTGTTGTTGCTACACAAGGCGAGTTAGATGAAATTGAGAGTTTACTGAAAGGTGGTGTTATTTTATGAGTATGACAATTACATTTGGTTCAACATCAAGCCCCAAGAACGCCCTTACAAAGACTTATACGACAAGTGTAAGTCTTACAGGCAATCTTAAAGACGACACATCAGTTGTTGACCCTATTATCGTTGTTAATGCTTCATTGTCAACGCTTGCGGGCTGTAACTATATGTACATTGCTACATTCAAACGCTATTACTTCATTACAGATATTGTAAGCAAGGGTGCTAACCTTGTAGAAGTACACGGACATTGTGATGTACTCAAATCATTTGCTTCTGATATACGGTCTTGTACAGGCTATGTAAGCCGTCAAGCAAGTGGCAATGGTATGATAACAGATAATCTCAAAGCATTGTCTAATCAGCCTACCGTGACTTGCTACAACGCCACGGGAGAGTTTGGATATAGTGGTTATGTTCTTTGGGTAGCGGGTAGAACTCATTTGAGTACATATGAGTAAGTGTCAAGGAAATAATATTCTTTACAGGGCAACAAAAAACGGAACGATATGGGTTGGCTTCTTGGAAGCTAGCCCCCATATCTATTT
>ERZ795057.2690-NODE-2690-length-12960-cov-7.945293_pt1 | contig 12960 bp, 8 predicted proteins | sample MGYA00375141_ERZ795057 | MGnify/ENA primary metagenome ERZ795057 (study PRJEB30186, sample SAMN05720163) | activated sludge metagenome | isolation source: Anaerobic digester | place: Hong Kong | collected 2015-01-26 ... | reverse complement strand
GTGGAGCTCGCACCCAACGTCCCGGGCCTCTACAACAGCCTCGGCAAGGCATTGGCGCGCAAGAACATGCTTGATGAGGCAGTTGTACAATTCCATAATGCCCTCTCCCTCAGGCCCGATTATGATGAGGCCGTCATGAACATGGCATCGGCCCTGGACATGAAAGGGGATATGAAAGGGGCGCTGCATTACTATGAGCTGGTGCTCAGAAAAGATCCCCATAATGAAAAAGCCCTGAACGGTTTGGGCAAAGCCCTTACATCCCTGAAGAAATACGAGGAAGCCATGAGGATCTTCTCGCGCATATTGGCAGTGAATCCAGACTCGTTTGTAGCGTACAACAGCATGGGCAATCTTTCGATGATTCAGGGCGATATGAGAGCGGCCCGGAATTATTACCAGAGGGCGATTCGGATGAACCCCGCCTATGCAGAGGCTTACCTGAACCTGGGCGCTCTGAACGTGAAACAGGGCAGGATAGATGAGGGCATTGGAGCCCTTCAAAAAGCCGTTGCACTGTCTCCGGATAACGAGCTGGCCCATTCCACTCTTGCCTCCGCTTATCTCACCATCTTTGACCTTGATAATGCGGTGCGACAGTATGAGGTGGCGTTGAGGATCAGTCCCGGGAATGGGGAGGTCCGGGACCTGCTCGATGCATGCATTGAGAAGAGGGAGGTGCTGGACACATCCATCGGAAGCATGCAGAAGAAGGTGGCCTCGGACCCTGAGAGTGCCGAGCTCCGTTTCAGGCTTGGCGAACTGTACATGCACAGAGGCGACCTCGATACGGCCATACGGGAAATGCGTAAGTCCCTCTCCCTCGAACGGACCCCGCAGGCGCTCAACGACCTGGTGACCATATTTTCTCTGAAGGGGGACAATGCCCAAGCCCTCAGGTGCATCGAAGAGCTGCTGAAGCTCGAGCCTGAAGACCCCATGATCCACTATAACGCGGCATGTATCTATTCCAGGGTGGGCAGGGTCGATGAAGCGTTGCACTCCCTTCAGATAGCCGTGAAAAGGGGTTTCCGCCGATGGGACATCATGGACAGCGATCCGGACCTCGAGAGGCTGAGGGAAACGGAGAGGTATAGAGAGATCATACGGGCAAGGTGAGGAGGATCATACATGTACAGGGAAAAGAAGATCATCGTTGTCATGCCTGCCTATGAAGCGGAACAGACCCTCCGGAGGACCTATGACGAGGTGATGGCTCAGGGGGTTGTGGACCGTGTTATCGTGGTGGACGATCACAGCAGTGACAGGACGATGGATATTGCCCGGACGCTGCCCCGTACGCTCGTCCACAGGCATGAAAAGAACAGGGGATACGGGGGTAACCAGAAATCATGTTATGGCCTTGCCCTGGAAGAAGGGGGCGACATCGTCATCATGGTGCACCCCGATTACCAGTATACCCCGAGACTCATCCCCGCCATGGTGTCAATGATAGGCAGCGGTCTGTACCATTGTGTGCTCGGCTCACGCATTCTCGGCGGATATGCACTCAAGGGTGGAATGCCCCTGTGGAGATATGTTTCCAACCGTGTCCTAACCTTTGCCGGGAATATCCTCATGGGGGCCAAGCTTTCGGAATACCATACGGGGTACCGGGCTTTCTCGAGGGAGGTGCTTGAACGGATCCCATTCATGGAGAACTCGGATGATTTCGTCTTTGACAACCAGATGCTGGCACAGATCATCTGGTATGGGTATACCATTGCTGAGATCAGCTGCCCCACCAGCTATGCTGAAGAGGCGTCGTCGATCAACTTTTTACGGAGCATTCGGTATGGGTTCGGCTGTCTGGACACCGCAATAAGGTTCAGGCTCGGAAGGATGGGGCTCCATGAAGACAGGATATTTCCCCAACAGGGTTGACTTATGTGCATCTCCGAAATCCTCAAACGAGTGAAGAGCAAGGACTTGTTCAACAAGGTGCTCATCTGTCTCCTTCTCACCCTGTCGGTACTGACGGTGTACTGGCAGGTGAATGATTTCGAGTTCATCAATTACGATGACCCCCGATACGTCAACGAGAACCATGTCATCAGACAGGGGGTTACATTACCGGGCATCCGATGGGCCTTTGGAGAAGTCTATGCCTCCAACTGGCATCCCTTGACCTGGATATCACATATGATCGATGTCGAGCTCTTCGGGCTGGATCCCGGGAAACACCACCTGGTCAATGTTCTTCTCCACGTCCTCAATACGATCCTGCTCTTCCTTGTGCTCGAGAGGATGACCGGGGCGATCTGGAGATGTGCCGCTGTAGCGGCCATTTTTGCCGTCCACCCGATGCATGTGGAATCAGTCGCATGGATATCCGAACGTAAGGATGTTCTGAGCACGTTTTTCTGGATGCTCACCATGATGGGATACCTGTGGTATGTCAAACGACGTACTGCCCTGAGGTACCTCGGGATGCTCCTATGGTATGTACTGGGCCTGTTGTCAAAGCCCATGCTGGTGACATTGCCCTGCGTTCTTCTGATCTTGGACTTCTGGCCGCTCAGGCGATGGGATCCGTTCCAGAAAGACACTGCCGATCATGCCCGTACTGCAGATTCGGTGTGTGCGGATTCCCCAAACACAGGCTTTCTGCTCCTTGTTCTTGAGAAGATCCCGCTCATGATACTGGCGCTGGTGTCGAGCGTCATTACCTTCTATGCCCAGAAGAGCGGGGGGGCTGTGAGCTCCCTGGAGCAACTTGACTTGGGGTACAGGTTGCTGAATGCCGTTACAGCGTATGCGGCATATCTCTGCAAGATGGCCTGGCCTGTCCATCTCTCGGTTTTTTATCCTTATCCGGAGGGATTGAGTGCCTTTGTGGTTGCATTCAGCGCAGGAATTCTTTTGCTCATCTCCGTGTCAGTGGCTCTTCTTGCAAAGAAACACAGGTACCTCATCGCTGGGTGGAGCTGGTACCTCGGGACACTGGTTCCTGTCATCGGGATCGTGCAGGTCGGGGCTCAGTCCATGGCCGACAGGTATACCTACATCCCTTCCATCGGGATTCTCATCATGGTCGTATGGGGCCTTTCTGACCTCCTGTCAGGCCGGCGCCAGGGAATGATGGTGGCAGGAACAGCTGCGGTCAGTGCAACCTTGCTTCTCATGGCTACTACCTGGGTGCAGGTCGGCTTCTGGAGAACCAGCGAAACCCTCTTCAGGCATGCCCTCGGGGTGACCAGGAACAACTATGTGGCCCACAACAAGCTGGGGCTTGCCCTCTTCGAAAAGGGTGACATCGCTGGAGCGATTAGCCACTTCAGGGCAACGATACGGATAAGCCCGAATTATCCCAAAGGGTACATCAATCTCGGACAGGCCCTTGCATTGAAGAAGGATTATCAGGGGGCTTCGGAGAATTACCGGAAGTCGTTATCGATAGATCCTTCCAATGCAGATGCCCATGCAGGCCTGGGTACGCTCCTGGCAGGGATGAACAGGGTCGATGATGCAGGGAGACATTTTGCAGATGCCTTGAGGACCAACCCGGGCAGTATCGAAGCCCACAACAACCTCGGGAACCTCCTGCTGCAGACAGGAGATTATGATGAGGCAATCAGGCAGTACAGCGAGGCATTGAGGATAGATCCACATAATGCCGAGGTTTACAACAACATGGGGACAGCCTTTGTGTGCAAGGGTGAGCTTGAAAAGGCCATCGAATGTTTCAGTGCTTCCGTTCGGGAGCAGCCCGGGTATGCTGATGGGCAAAGGAATCTCCAGAATGCCAGGGTGAGACTTCAGAAACTTGAAGATTCTGCAGAAAAGGTTCAGAAAATGATACGCGATGACCCCCGTGATCCCGCTCTCCATACCAGGCTTGGTGATGTTTACCGCCAGATGGGCGCACATGAGAAAGCCATTGATCAGTATCGGATGGCGCTTACCATGCGACCTGCATTCATGCAGGCCATGTATGGGCTTGTTCTTGTTTATTCCGGCACGAACGAGTATGCCCATGCCCTTGATATACTCCTGAAGATGAGGCAGGCGCAGCCGCATAACCCAGATATTTACTACAATATCTCATGTATCTATGCGAAACAGAACAATGTCGAGGAGTCTGTTGCATGGTTAAGGAAATCTGTTGGGCAAGGGTTCAGTAAGTGGGAACTGATAGAAAACGACCCGGACCTGAAGAACATCAGAGAAACAGCTTATGTGGCCCAGTTGTTACGGCAACATAAGAGATGAAAGGTTCTCATGAAGGGTGTCGGATGAATAGTCAGTGTCACTGGTGCAAAGGCAGCCCCTTGTAAAAAGAGGTTGTTCGGATATTATCAAGGTCATGGTCGGTTCTGAGCAGAGACCAGTTTTTAAATCCTTTTTCAATGGCAAGCTCCAGCCAGGTGATGGATTCCTCCACCCTGTTCAGCCTCGAGTACATGCATGCAATGTTATAGTAGATGCCAGGGTTTCCTGGTGCCAGTGTTGCCGCTTTCTTCAGATTGCTGATCGCGTCCTCGTACCTGCCTTGATCGGCGTAATGAGCAGCCAGTGCGGACAAGATATCGATGCTGTCCGGATCAGTCTTCAGGGCGACCTGCAGTTGCAGGGTCTTTTGCTCCAGCATCTTCTTCCGGCCTTGGGCGAGGGTAAGGTTCTTTTGGGCCTGAACACTCTGGGGGTTGACTCTCAGGGCCTCTGAATATTCACCAATGGCTTCTTCGAACTTGTGTTGGAGAAGAAGAATGTTGGCAAGATCATTATGGGCCATATCGTCATCTGGCTTTATGCGTATGGCTTCCCGGTAACTCTTCGTGGCGTCTTCCAGTTGGTTCATCCTGGCCTGGGCATTACCCATCATGACATATGCAGGGGCCGAATCCCGATCGATTCGAAGGACACCGGAATAGAGATCCACTGCGTCCATGAACCTTTCCTTCGAATACATGATATTACCGAAGCTCATCATGGCATCGAGGGCAAGGCTCTTCTGCTGTTTGCAGAAGGGAAACGGTTTCAAGCGGATAAGGAGCTCCTTGGCTATTGAGAGGTCGCCTGCCTGAAGGGCGAACCGAGAAACGGAAAGTGCCTGATGGAAGGATACATTGTACAATGAACCGGCAGTTTCACGATGGTGGGGATAGTCGATTTTCGATGAGAGGAATATGCATGAAGAAGGTCCATAATAAACGAGCTTCCATTCCGGAGAGTTCAGAAAGTACTGTATCTGGGGAAAGTCATAGGTAAGACACCACAGGTCACAGGGGTATCTCTTCAGGAAACGGTCCTTGGCGGTTTTATCCTTGCCATAAGCGAATTCATCGTATTCGGAATACCACTCGGCATAGGGGAAGTACCGCGAATCAATGAATACCTTGGTTTCATTCCCCAGCGCCCAGAGGAGATACGAGCCCGAGTCATAATCATTACCCATGCGAAGGTTCCTGAAGTTCCTGCGGATATATTCCGCCTCCGCTATGGGGCTGCTGTAATTTACACTGAAGCCGAAATCCGGGGAACACAGGCACTGATACTGGGCACGCACTGAGAAAAAGAGCAGGATTGCCACTACCGCTGCCTCTATGGTCGGATGGAGAGATGTATTCGAACATATCCGGGAATCGGTTCGGGTTACTCCCCTGAGGAGGTAGAGTGCCGAGAACACAAAGATGATGGCCCAGAAGTAGGTGGTCCGGAGATACCTCATGTAGATACATATGAAGAGTGCATTCGAGAGCAGCAAGGACCAGTCCGGCTTGTGTCTTCTGTGATGTTCAACCAGGAGAAGTATGAGGATTCCTAAAGAGACGATCAAATAGTCAATGAGGTGAAGGTGGTGCGCATCGGGATAGAAGATGGTCTGATACTCCATTATCCCTTGGGTATGGATACTGAAATCGCCTGAGTCGAGGAGGAGGGTTTCCAGCAGCTGGGCAGGGTACAGCCAGCCGTAAGGCGTCAGAACAACAGCGAAAGCGCAGCACAACACCGATATGAACAGGTGCTTTCTTGCTTCAGGGGGAAGCATTTCCGGTGATCCGGAGAGACGATTGATAACCTCCCCGACAAGGATCGTGCCGAGGAAGGCCAAGCCGAAGATAAAACCTCCATGAGAGTTCACCCAGATTATGACAATCACGGGGAAAAGATAGCAGAGGAGGCGGTTCTTGAACGGTGAGATCTTGATTTTATACCATATCCCCACCATTAACGTCATGAAGATGAAGGAGAAGATCTCCGCCTTGATGCGTAAACCGGACTGAGCCATCAGCAGGCCGCAGAGTATGATGAGAAGAATTGCCGGTGTCAGATGCCCCTGTTCTTTTTTCAGCAGCGGGATGGTGCATAGAACAAACAGGATGATGCAGAGATATCGAACAACAAAGAAAATGGGCATGCCGCCCACCCTGTAGAGGAGGTAGAAGATGACCTCGGGTATCCATGCGCAATAGATGGTACTGTTGCTGGATGGAGACCAGCTGAAAAAGCCGTGATCCGGGATCAGGGTGCGATGTTCCAGGATATATCGTCCATAGGCGAGATGGAACCAGAGGTCGTTGTCCGTAAGCTTGAGGGCATACTGAATGAGAATGGTCCCTACAACCAGGACTGCGAGAAGAAAATAACATACTGTTCTGTAATTGTAAGACCTTTTCATCATTCTTTCCATGCCGGTCATCAGCCTTATGATTTCATGGAGACCCTGCCGTCCTTGTGCTAAGCCTCACGACTTCCGGACCATCCATTCTCCCTGGACGATCCTTCACGATTGCCTTTTTCTGCACGGAGACCGGTTTGTACCATGTTCACCCCTGTAATCCATGATGACAACAGCCCGACGAGGATGAGGGGCACGATCTGGATGAAATGAGAGATAAGGGTCAGACCCGCAGCCTCCGTCTTGGGAACTCCGAAGATCATCAACCCGTAGATGCCGCCGATCTCCCATATGCCCCAATACCCGGGCACTGATGGAAGCATAATGAAAAAGCATATGAAGATGACCCATGCCGCTGTCTGGATGAAAGAGAGGCTAACCCCTGGACAGCCAAGGACCAGGAGATAGAACGAGATGAAATTCAGAAGCCATACGCTGATGGAAAGAAGGATGCATAAAACAGTTGTCATGGGGTTTCTGAGGACTTCAAATCCCAGGGCGAAGTTGTCAAGGACGGCGTGAATCCGCGCATTCCATCTATCCGACATGCCCCTCGGGGCATGGTGGGCTGCTAAGAAGGGCAATCGAGCCAGTCTTGAGATAAAGCGGCTCATGGCCCACCTCGTTGCAGGGAACATGAACATGAGGATGAAGGCCGTGAGGATGAAGCCGGCCAGAACCGTCTTCGACCGTATGTTCAGAAGCGTTGCCTGGTTTATCTCGTGCCCGTTGAAGGTGAGGGTCAGGGATTGGTCAATACTGATGGAGCTCATGATGAAAATGAAGAGGCAGAGGAGCGTGAGTATGTCAAAGGCCCTTTCCACTACAACGGTGGCAAGCACCTTGGAGAATTCCACCTTGTCCTGCTTATGGAGAATGGCCGGTCGGGCGAGTTCACCCAGCCGGCCAGGCAGAATACAGTTGATGGTGAAAGCGATCATGACAGGGTGGAATGCATGCCAGAAACCTATCTTTCGTACGGGGTTCAGGATGATCTTCCACCTCAATGCCCTCACCAGGTATGCTGACAGGCCGGTAAGCGTTGAAAGGAAAATCCACCAGACAGGAATGGACCTTATATGGTCAAGAAGTTGTGCAAGGGGTACGCTTCGAAAAGAAATGAGGAGGGCGGCCACAGAGAAGATAATACCGATAAGGAACGAAAGCTTGATATTCCTTTTTTGGAGCATGTCCCCTCTGCAGTTTAATGATTGAATGATCATAATACACGCAGCTGTTGTCTGGCAAACGAATTGAAAGGAAAAGATCCGTGTCTTGTGCATACTGTATGATGGGCATGGATTGAAGAAGAGGGGTAAAGCCGGCAAGAGTTAGGTGACAAGTATTTTTTTATATGATAACACCATAATTTCCGATGAGTTACTGAATGGTTGACGGGGGGGGTGCGATGAAAAAGGCATTGATAACAGGCACAACAGGACAGGATGGAGCATACCTTGCCGAGTTTCTCCTCAATAAAGGGTACATCGTGCATGGGATCAAGAGGAGGTCATCGAGCTTCAATACCTACAGGGTCGATCATCTCTATCAGGATCCGCATGAAAAGGACATTCGATTCTTTCTGCACTATGGTGATCTCACTGATTCAACGAACATTATCCGTATCATTCAGGATGTTGAACCTGATGAGATATATAATCTCGGAGCTCAAAGCCATGTCCAGGTTTCTTTTGAGACGCCGGAGTACACGGCACAGACTGATGCCCTGGGTACCCTCAGGGTGCTGGAGGCACTCCGCATTCTGGGCATGGAGAAACGGGTGAGGTTTTATCAGGCTTCCACCAGCGAGCTTTTCGGGAACGTGCAGAAGATACCCCAGGATGAGGAGACACCGTTCTATCCCAGGAGCCCCTACGGGGTGGCAAAGCTCTATGCTTACTGGATCACGGTAAACTACCGCGAGGCCTATGGTATGTATGCCTGCAATGGCATCCTGTTCAATCACGAGTCGCCTATCCGAGGTGAAACCTTTATAACCCGTAAGGTCACCAGGGCTGCGAGCAGGATCGCGCTGGGCCTGCAGGACAAATTGTATGCGGGGAATTTGAGTGCACTGCGCGACTGGGGTCATGCCAGGGACTATGTGAGGGCACAGTGGCTCATGCTGCAGCAGGAGCAACCGGAAGACTTCATCATCGCCACGGGAAAACAGTATTCGGTTCGTCAGCTCTGTGACCACGCGTTTCGCAATGTAGGCATAGAAATAGACTGGCAGGGATCGGGGGTGAACGAAACGGGCGTGGTCGGATCCGTGAGAACCATGGAAGACCAGGCTAATGTACAGCCCGGGGATGTCGTTGTCCAGGTTGATCCGAGGTATTTCAGACCCACAGAGGTGGAAACCCTGCTCGGTAACCCTGAGAAGGCAAGGAGGAAGCTTGGCTGGGAACCCGAGATACCCTTTGAGGAGATGATTGCCGAGATGGTAAGAAGCGATATTAAAGAGGCACAGATGGACGTTCTCTGTAAAAACAGCGGATATTCCATACTGAACCGTCATGAATAAGAATGCGAAAATATTTGTTGCCGGGCATACAGGCCTTGTCGGTTCCGCAGTCAAGAGAAGGCTTGAATCCGAGGGGTATGTCAACCTGATTCTCAAGCCGCACGCCGACATCGATCTGAGGGATCAGAAGGATGTCGATGCGTTTTTCTGCCGAGAAAGACCGGAATATGTCTTCCTCTGTGCCGCAAGGGTCGGTGGTATACAGGCGAACAGCACATACCCTGCCGAATTTATCTATGACAATATCATGATAGCGGCAAATGTTATTCATTCAAGCTACATGTACGGGGTGAAGAAGCTGCTCAATCTCGGTTCATCCTGCATCTATCCCAAGTTGGCTCCCCAGCCCCTGGAGGAGGCATACCTGCTCACAGGCCCTCTGGAGCCGACAAACGAACCATATGCCATTGCCAAGATAGCAGCCATCAAGCTTTGCCGGTACTATAATGCTCAGTACAATACAAATTTCATCTCCGTGATGCCCACCAACCTCTATGGTCCTGGTGACAATTTCGATCTTTCAACTTCCCATGTGCTGCCGGCCCTTATCAGGAGGTTTCATGAGGCGAAAGAGAAGGGTGATCCCGGTGTGACTCTGTGGGGTACCGGCAATCCAAGACGCGAATTTCTGTACGTGGATGATCTTGCATCTGCCGTTATCTATCTTATGAGTACATATGAATCCCAAGCAGTGGGTGAATTCGTGAACATCGGCACGGGACAAGACCTTGCTATCAGGGAACTTGCAGAGCTCGTGAGGGAAATCATCGGTTACCCAGGAGATATCTATTGGGATACCTCCAAGCCCGACGGCACTCCACGGAAGCTGCTCGATATCGGCAGGATCATGGAGCTTGGATGGAGGCCGAGAGTCAGCCTGAGTGAGGGCATTCGACAGACGTACATATGGTATAGAGAGAATATGGAACATATCCGGGGACAATCCTGATGACACCACCCAGAATCTCATTCCTGGAAAAGGATGCGGCCCTGAGATACAGGCAGGCAAGACAAGATCACTGGGACATGATCGCCAGGGGAAAGGGTGACGGAAAGTCTCACAGCGCATATTATCACGCGAGGCTGATCGAGTTGTACGCCAGCCTGGTGTCTCCCGGGCAGAAGATCCTCGAGATCGGTTGTGGTACCGGTGACCTTCTGGCATCACTGCATCCTTCAAAAGGAGTAGGTGTTGACCTGTCGGGGGAGATGGTGAAGCAGGCGGCCAGGAAGTATCCGGACCTGACTTTCGTCCAGGGTGATGCGCACCACCTGACCCTTGATGAAAAGTATGATGTCATAATACTTTCAGATCTTGTGAATGACCTCTGGGATGTCCAGAGGGTCTTTGAGGAACTCGACAAGGTCACAGATACGGGAACCCGTATCATTATAAATACGTACAGCTTCCTTTGGGAGATCCCCCTCCTCCTTTCGCAGCGACTCGGTTTGGCCAATCCGCTTTTACCTCAGAACTGGCTCACGGTTGATGATATCAGGAACATGTTGAATCTTTCAGGTATTGAAGCGATCCGTACCTGGCCGGAAATCCTGATCCCCCTGAATATCCCCGGGTTCTCAACCTTGCTGAATAAATATCTCGTAAGACTATGGCCTTTTTCATATTTAGCCCTTACCAATTTCATCATTGCACGTAAAAAGCCGGCAGAGGGAGAACGGGGACGAGCGCACATCGTTTCAGTGGTAGTGCCTGCGAGAAATGAAGCAGGGAATATCGATGAGATCATACGCCGTACACCGGAGATGGGGTCAGGCACTGAGTTGATTTTCGTAGAGGGGAACTCCAGCGACAACACCTACGATGTCATAGAAAGAGCCGTGAAAGCTCATCCGGAGAGGAGATGCAAACTGCTCAAACAGACAGGAAAGGGTAAGGGTGATGCAGTAAGGCTTGGGTACAGACATGCATCCGGTGATATATTCATGATCCTTGACGCTGACATGACCGTCCCGCCTGAAGACCTACCGAGATTCTATGACGCCATAGCTTCAGGACAGGGAGAGTTTATCAATGGTGTGAGGCTTGTATACCCCATGGAGAAACAGGCCATGCAGTACGTGAACCTTGTGGGGAACAAGTTCTTTTCCCTCGTGTTCTCCTGGCTGCTGGGACAGCCCGTGAAAGACACCCTGTGCGGGACCAAGGTGCTGAGCAGGCAGGATTACGTCAAGGTCTCCCAGAATCGTTCATATTTCGGTGAATTCGATCCCTTTGGTGACTTCGATCTGCTCTTCGGCGCAGTAAAGCAGAACCTCAAGATCGTGGAGATGCCCATCCGATACGCGGAAAGGAAATATGGTACAACCAACATCGAAAGGTGGCGCCATGGTTGGCTGCTTCTGAAAATGACCGTCTACGCCATGAAGAAGATCAAATTCATATGAGGCGAAGCAGGTAAGTCCAAGACATGGATTATTCCATGGCTCCACCGTTTGCGTGACACACCACCGGATATGAGGAACATGAAGAGATCATCGAAAAGGCTTGTGAGGGAAATTCTGGAATACCCGCAGGTCGGGAGCCTGAACGTTGATGATCCGCAGACCACTTTTTTACGAAGGGACATGATTCAGCAGAAGGCTTTTCTGAAAAGGATCTACGAAGAATGGTACGGCTGGATCGCCTCATGCATCCCTGATGGTGAGGGCAGAGTCCTGGAGCTCGGGTCTGGAGCAGGGTTTCTTGATGAGTATATCCCGGACCTCATTTCATCTGAAGCATTCTTGAGCCCTTTTGCGCAGGTAATCATGGATGCACGTGCCCTCCCTTTCCCGGCAAGATCACTGAAGTCGATTGTCATGGTGGATGTATTCCATCATATACCGGATGTCAGGGCATTCATGAAAGAAGCAACTGATAGTCTCATCCCTGGGGGAAAGATTCTCATGGTAGAACCATGGGTGACCCCCTGGTCATGCTATGTCTATAAGAATTTCCACCATGAGCATATTGATGTAGAGTCAAGGAACTGGTCTTTTACCGCTTCAGGTCCCCTTTCGGGGGCAAACTCGGCATTGCCGTGGATTGTGTTCTCCAGGGACAGAAGGTCTTTCGAGTCGGAATTTCCCGAGCTTAGAATAGAAGGGATAACTATAGAAAAACCTTTTGCTTATCTCTTATCAGGGGGGCTTTCATTTCGCAGCTTCATGCCTGGTGTCATGTATGGTCTTTGGAATACATTTGAAAATATGCTGTCACCCTGGATGGCGTATATCGGGATGTTTGCCAGGATTGATGTCTCCAGGGTGGAGCAGGTGCCGCGTCGATCAACCGAAATGCCGTATCATGAGAAAACTCTAGGCTAAGGGAAGATTTTCAAAAGTATCTTCCCTTAGCCTAGAGATGTATCTAAGAACTAGTGGGCCCAGATATCAACCCAGCTACCCTGGTGGATCTGCAGATCCACGCCTTCGATGTAGATGTCGCCGAGGATCTGGTCGTTGGCAGGGTCAACTGCCAGAGTCTTGTCGGAGCTCAGGGCTACGTTGGCAACGATCGTGGCAACCTTGACCTGCAGTCCGATGTTGTTCAAGTTGTCGTTGGTGAACCAGGTGTTCGGGAAGGAGATGTGGACAACGGACCTGGAGGCTGCATCATCAATGTCTCCACTGCCGAGTGCTGTGAGGACATCTGCAAGAGTACCACTCGTTGGAATGGAGTTTGTGTCCAACCAATCCAAGAGGGTCTCTTCGTTGTCTATGGGAGCTGATGCATCAATGAGCTGCCCCATAACATACTCGAGGTCGGCATAGGTGCCGTGGAGGGAGGTGGCGACGTCGATGGCAACGG
>ERZ795057.2684-NODE-2684-length-12971-cov-5.300790_pt1 | contig 12971 bp, 9 predicted proteins | sample MGYA00375141_ERZ795057 | MGnify/ENA primary metagenome ERZ795057 (study PRJEB30186, sample SAMN05720163) | activated sludge metagenome | isolation source: Anaerobic digester | place: Hong Kong | collected 2015-01-26 ... | reverse complement strand
CCGGTCGTCGGCTATACGCGCGCGCCGGAATTCGCCGCCGCCGGATACAACGTTGTGATTCAGGACGTTCGCGGAACCGGACACAGCGAAGGCATTTGCGATCCGGCGGGCCATCAGGACGAGGACGGGTATGACACCATCGAAGCGATTGCCGCCATGCCCTGGTGTGACGGTCAGGTGGGGATGATCGGCGAATCATACCACGGGTTTTCCCAGCTGGCCTGCGCGCGCTCCAATCCCCCGCATCTAAAGGCGATTTGCCCGTTTCAAACCTCATGGACGAAGTTCCCCGCCATTTACGATTTCGGCGTGTTCTCGCCGGTGCTGTACGGCTGGATTTATGGCCGCTGTGCCGACCGGGAGGCGTACTATCCCGGCCAGTATTCCAAACAGGCACAGGAGCAAATGGCCTATTGCGGCGCGCACGGCAACGAGCAGGCCGCCTGGCTGCCCCTCAAGGATATGCCCGCCGCCAGCATTGACGGCGTGCCGGAGCTGCAATTCCAGCGCGATTTGCTGGAGCATATCGACGATCCGACATACCTCCAAACCATCGGCCGGGTGGAGGGCTTTGAACAGGTCACCGTTCCCCCGCTGATTCTGACAGGCTGGAACGATTTCCTGCGCGATAAAACGCTGTACAACTTTGTGGAGTTTCAAAAACGCGGCGGCAGCGAAGCCTGCCGAAACGGCGCCAAGCTGATTGTCGGCCCGTGGCTGCACGGCGACAGGCTGGACCGGGTGATCGAGGGGATAGATTTTGGCCCCGAAGCCTCCGGCGACGCGATTGATATGGTCGGCAAGCTCATCCAGTGGTTTGATTATTGGACCAAGGGCAAAACCGGACCGTTCATGAGCGGAAAACCTGTGTTATTATTCATTATGGGTGAAAACACCTGGCGGGAGGAAAGCGAATGGCCGCTTGCCCGCGCGCAGTACGTGCCTTGGTATTTCCACAGCGACGGGAAAGCCAACACGCTGCATGGAGACGGCACCCTCTCCGGCGGTCTGCCCCAGAACGAGCCCGCCGATACCTTTGATTACGATCCCATGAACCCCTGCCCGTCCAGCACCGGCGACACAACCCGCTGGATGACCCAGGATCAGCGCCCCAACGAGCAGCGCGACGATGTTTTAGTCTACACCACGCCAGCCTTTGACAAGGATACCGAGCTGACCGGCCCCATTTGGGTCGACCTGTATGCGGCGTCCTCCGCCGTGGATACGGATTTTGTCGCCAAGGTGAGCCTGGTACTGGAGGACGGCACTGCCCGCCCCCTGGGCATGAAGCTGGTGCGCGCGCGCTACCGCAACGGCCATGACGCAGAGCTTCTCACCCCCGGCGAGATCGTACACTATTCCATCGAAGCGGCAAACACGGCGCTGCTAGTAAAAAAGGGCCAGGCTATCCGCGTGGATATCACCAGCAGCCTGTTCCCCGACGCCGACCGCAACATGAACACCGGTGGGCGCGTAGGCTACGAGAGCACGGGTGTGATCGCGCATCAGACCATTTACCACGACCGCGCGCATCCGTCCTGCGTAAAACTGCCTGTGATTCCCCGGCCGTAAAACTAAACACTCAGAAAGGTTTGCTATGGCAACGCTTCGCTTTACGTTCCCTTCCAAGGTTCTGCGTTCTCAGGCTGAAATTCGCGCCGTGATCCCCGACAAGGGGGAGGATTGCGCGGTGCTATGGGTATTGCACGGCGCAAACGCCGACTGCAACGAATGGTTTCACGATTCCTCCATTGTGCGTCTGGCCCGGCAGTACAACCTTGCGGTGGTCTCCACGTCAATCTTCAACGGCTTCGGCGTCAACATGGCGCACGGCGCACGCTATGCCGATTATCTGGAAACCGAATGGATTCCGGCGGTACGCGCCGTTCTGCCCTGCCTGAGCGAAAAAAAAGAGAAAAACTTCGTCGCGGGCGTGTCTATGGGCGGCTTCGCGGCATTCCGGCTGGCCTTCAACCGGCCGGATCTGTTCAGCCGTGCGGGCGCGTTCGCCGGCTCTATCGGGATGCCGATGATTTTTGAACGCTTTGAGCGCGGCATCCAGCCCGGACACGACGATTTTTACCATGCCTTTGGCAGCTACCAAAACCTGGTGCAAAACGAAAACGACGTGATTTGGCTGGCACAGCGGCGTGTGAAGGATGGCACCGCGCCGCGCCTGTTTATGTTCTGCGGCACGGAGGATTTTGGCTACGCGCTCAACACCATCGCGCGGGACGACCTGCGCATGACGGGCGTCGACGTAACCTGGATTGAAGCGCCCGGCACGCACGACTTCAAGATTTGGGATGCCCAGCTGCCCGCGTTTTTAGACTGGCTGGAGGTGGCGGCACAATGATTGTGATTTCGAATCAGGCGCATTTACAGGCACTCGGCATCGCCGCAAGCTTTGCCGTAGCCCTGCCGGATGCGGTCTGCACGCAAAAAACCCGCGTCCCCTATGTGCTGTGCCTGCACGATTACGGGCAGAATGCCGATAGGTTATTGCGCATGCTGGCCTGCGATGCGCTGGTCGACACGCAAAACATCGGCCTGTTGATACCCGACGGGCAAAACAGCTGCTTTCTGGATATGGCGTACGGGCCGCATTGGGAGAGCTACCTGATGAACGAGCTGCTCCCCTATGCCCAGCGTACCTTTCCGTTGCAAAATACCCCCAGGGTGTTTGGAGTCGGCACCGGCGGCTGGGCCGCCGCACGGCTCGCCGCCGCGTATCCGGACCGCTTTGCCGCATCGGCAGCCGCAAATGCCCGTCCGGATCTGCCCGCGCTGTATGCGCAGGGAAAGCTAAGCGATAGGCCGGATCTGGAAGCGGCGTTCGGCGATCCCCAAAGGTTACAGGAGTATCCGGTAAACAAAAACACGGTATGGCTTGAGGGCGCAAACGCCCTGCAAGTACTATATAACAACGATTGGAGCACCCCCGCATGAAGCAGCAGCGCATCTTTACCCGCGACTTTATCCTGGTGTTCATAGCCGCCGGACTGATACGCATATGCTATCAGATTCAAAATACCGTAACCCCGCTTTACGTACAAAACCTGGGGTTTTCCACCTCGTCCATCGGACTTTTGGTTACGGTGGTCACCATCGCGTCCCTGGCGCTGCGCCCGTTTCTGGGCGGCTGGCTGGACCGGTACGGCCGCAAGGGCATCGCGCTGGTGGGTACGGCGATTTTCACGGTGGCAACGCTGTGGAACGGGCTAGCCGCGTCCATCGTGGTGCTGATTGTGATCAAAGCGCTGCAGGGCGTAGGCTTTTCCGCGCATACAACATCCATCAACACCATGGCAACCGACGTTCTGCCGGAGGAGCGGATGTCCGAGGGGATCGGCTATATGGGGCTGACGGGCTCGGTCTCCCTTGCGGTCGCACCCGCCATCGCCCTGAGCCTTGTGGGCGGCGGACAGTTTGGCACGGCCTATAACGTTGCGTTTGCGGCGGGTATCCTGTCGCTGCTGTGCATCGGCATGTATAAAGGCAAGCCCAAGGCGGCCGCGGCGAACGTATCGCAGGTCAAAGTCCAGGGCATTGCGCGCTTTTTCGAGCCTGCGGCATTCAAGCCATCGGCTGTCATGCTGCTGCTGGGCCTGTGCGCCGCGGCTCCGGTCACGTTTCTGTCGATCTTCACGCTTGGGCGTGGCTTTACCACCGATCAGGTCAGCTTATACTTCACCATCAATGCCGTTGCGCTGGCTGTGGCACGGTTGTTCGGCGCGCGCGTCGCCAGGAAGATCTCGGTCAACCGCGCCGTGCTGCTCGCCACGGTATGCAACGCGGCGGCATTTATACTGATCGCCATATCCCAAACGATCTGGATGCTGTGGCCGGCCGCAGCACTGTACGGCCTTGGCTACGGCACCATCTACCCCATGCTCAACGGGCTTGCCATTACCAACTCGCCGCCCAACCGCCGCGGCACCGCCATGGCCACCTTTCTGACCGCGATGGATATCGGCATCGGCCTGGGCGCGAGCTTCTGGGGTGTGCTGGCGGATCTGACCAGCATCAATATCATCTTCCCGCTTTGCGCGGGACTGTCGCTGCTTGCCTATGTGCTGTTTCGCATCCTGAACATCAAAATGAAAAAGGAGCTGCCGTCATAATGCCAGATTTGATCCAAGGAACCTGTACGCCGGAAGCCGCAGGCCTTCACAGCGCCGATGTGCTCAAATGCCTCAAGGACCTGGACGCGAGCGCGAACGAAATTCACGGGTTTGCCGCAGCCCGGCACGGAAAGGTGTTTGCGGAAACCTATCTGGCACCCTTTGGCGCCGAGCTGCCACACGCCTGCCATTCCCTTGGGAAAAGCTATACCTGCACCACGCTGGGCATTGCCTGCACGCAAGGCCTCTTGGATCCGGAAGACCTGATCACGGATGTGTTCAAAGAAGAAATCGCGCGCTTTGGCGCGATTCCGGATGCCAACATGCGCAAAATGAAGCTCAAGCACCTCATGTCCATGAGCTGCGGCATGGAACGCATGCCGGCTATGGACGAGCATTGGATGGAAAATTTCCTGCAAAGCCCCGTGAAGTACGAGCCGGGCACCGTGTTTTTATACAATTCCATTGGCAGCTGCATGCTGGGCGCAGCGGTGGAAAAAGCGAGCGGCCGCGAGCTGGAGGACTACGCCAGGGAATTGCTGTTCTCCCCCATCGGCATCGCCGAAAATGATTTGGTATGGCGGCGCTTTGGCAACGGCCGCTTCGCTGAGCCGGGCATCTCCGCCACCACAAAAGCCAACCTGCGGCTGGGGCTGTTGTACCTGGCGCAGGGCAAGGCGGACGGCCAACAGATCGTATCCAGTGCGTGGATGCGGCAGGCCGTCAGCAAGCAGATTGAGTCCACCACCGGTCCCACCGGCGCAGTCGACGCCTGCTGCGGATACGGCTGGCAGCTGTGGATGTGCAAGGAGCCCGGCATGGTGCGCTTTGACGGCGGACAGGGCCAGTTCTGCATTATGGATTTAAAGCGCGATACCGCCATTGCCATTCACGAGGGCGGCTGGCATCCAAACGGCGTGCAAAAGGTGCTGGATCTGACCGAAGCGCTGATGGCCTCCGCGCAGGACGAGCCCCTGCCTGAAAACCCAGAAGCCTACGCACAGCTCAAGGCCTATCTGGACAGCCGCAAGGCAGACACCGCACCCGTGCTGCCGGTGCCGGAGAAAGCGAAGCGCTTTGCCGGAACCTACGCGGTGACGGACGGCGTGTTCATTCCCTGGATCGAAGTCGCGCCTGTGGACGATGATTTCTATCACCTCTTTTATGAGCCTTCCATCCGCCCGGAGATCATTGTGTTCGATCTCGCTGTGACGCCGGATGAAGTCGTGCTCACCCTCAACCAATCCACCCAAATTCATGCCCGGCTGGATGGCCAGTGGCTGCGCGGTGAGACTGCCACAGTGCTCCCGCCGCTCAAGCACTATGCCGCGACGGCGCGGTTTACCGACGAAAACACCCTGTGCGTTTCCCTGCGCTGGCTCAACGGCTGGACCAGGCCGGAGTTTACCTTCCGCCTGCATGGCGAAGCCGATTTGGACATCACCGTTGAAAAAAATATGCTCCACGAAGGCCGCGCACCCTTTACCCGCCTTGTAAAGGCACGCAAAACACGATAACGCACGCGCAAAATCGCGTATAACCGGCTGACAAACCCTCCCGTACTGCCACGTTCTTGCTGCGCAGCTTCTCACGTTCTTAGGGCTTTTCGCACAGTCTGTATTTGTGATGCCTTTCCTATGCCTGACGGGCTGGCCGTATAGCATTGGGTGCGGTTTGGTTAATTTCTGCCCATCCCGCACAAAAAGATACCCCCTGCGCCACAAAATTGGCGTACGCTTGAAACAAATCAAAGCGATTGACCGTACGGATTCGGTTTTTTATAGTTAAGCTATCAACAACACATTGCGTTACACACCGCTTGCAAAAGCGCTGCTTGGGCGCGGTATAACAGGGAATATGAAAGGAGTGGCTAGCGCATATGTCCAATGTTCTGATGCACGTCAATCTGCGTGCGGAATCCATCAGCCTGTGGACCGGCATCAACGTTATTTTGCCAGACGACAGGATTGAAGGCGAATATCCAGTGCTGTGGCTTTTACACGGCGGCGGCGGCAACGAAAACGACTGGGTTGAGGAGACCGGCATTCGCCGGTATGCCGACAAGCACAAAATGGCGGTCGTGATGCCCCATGCCGGGCACAGCCGGTACTGCAACATGTATTGGGGATCGGATTACTTCACCTACCTGACCGAGGAGCTGCCAAAGCTCGTCAAGCACCTGTTCCCCTGCGTTTCCACCAAACGGGAAGATAACTTCATTGCCGGTCTGTCGCTTGGCGGCAGCGGTGCGATTTCGCTGGGTATGCGGCGGCCCGATCTGTACGGCGCCATCGGCGTATTGTCGGCCTCCAGCATCATTCCGCTGGAGTATCTGCGCGCCAAATCGGCGGGCGGCCCTGCGGCACCCGGCGGCCCCGGCCACAAAAGCGTGAATATGGTCAACTTCGGTGTGGAGGATACCAACGACCTGAAAGGCAATCCCGAGCACGACGTGCTGTTGAACGCCGAGACCATCATCAAAGATGGCAAGCCCGTGCCCAAGGTGTTTCACGCCGTGGGCCTGGAAGACCACGCCTACCCCGTAGGTTTGGGCCTGAAGGAATTCTTTGAGAAATTCGAGGGTAACCCCTTCCGCTACGAGTTCCACACCGAGCACGGCGCGCATACCTGGGAGTTTTGGGATAAATGGCTTCCGGTGTTCATGGATGCAGCCATGAAAGAGAGGGGGTTATAATATGGCGTTTATTCAAATGCAGCTCAATTCCGAGTGTTTAACGCGCAAGGCGTCCATCAATATCATTCTGCCGGGCATCAGCGAAAAACGGAAGCTGGATAACGGCAAGTACCCGGTGCTGTGGCTTTTGCACGGCGCGACGGACGACCACACCATGTGGCAGCGTTTCACATCGCTTGAGCTTTACGCGCAAAAGCGCGGCATCGCGGTGGTGATGCCCTCGGTGGAAAACAGCTTCTACACCAATACCGACGGCGGACGCTACTTCGATTACGTCACCGAAGAACTGCCCCGCATGCTCCGGCGCTACTTCCCCCTTTCCGAAAAACGGGAAGATAACTTTATCGGCGGTATGTCCATGGGCGGCCACGGCACCATGAAGCTGGGCTTCTCCAGGCCAGAGCTCTACGGGGCCATGGGCATCTTCTCCTGCGCCAACTTTATCGACCTGATGGGCGCGGGCAACATGATTGAAGGCGGCATGCGCAAGCCCCTCAACTTCGTGCGCTGGCTGGTTTTTGGCACCGACGACGGCGACCTGACCAAGGTGCACAACACCGAGCACGATAACCGCTACCTGGCCAAGCTCGCCTCCGAAAGCGGTAAGCCGCTGCCCAAGATTTTCGGCTGCTGCGGCACGGCGGACAGCAGCCACGACCCGCAAAAGGACGATTTCAATTACTTCAGAAGCCTGCCAAACCCCTTCGACGTCGTGTTCTTCGACAGCCCCGGCTTCCATTATTTCGATTTCTGGGACGAATGGCTGAAGGTGTTTATCCAATGGCTTCCCATCCGCAGGCGCTCAGAGGAGATTCTGTAACATGAACAATATGCTCTGTCAATTCAACGTGGAAACGCCCATGCGCGACGGCGTGATTTTACGGGGCGACCTATACCGTCCACAGGAGCAGGGGAAGTATCCCCTGCTCCTGTGGCGCAGTATTTTCCGTAAAAATACCCTGGCCCGCGCCTTTCAGCAGTATGTTCCCTCCTATTTCGTGCAAAACGGGTACGTCGTGTTCATTCAGGATGTACGAGGCCTGGGCGAGTCCGACGGCGAGTTTGATCGCTTCACCGCCGACGGCAAGGACGGCTACGATACCATTGAATGGCTGGCCAAGCAGGACTACTGCGACGGCAACATCGGCATGATCGGCAACTATTACGCCGGATATTTGCAGCTGATGGCAGCGGCGGAAGCGCCTCCGCACCTCAAGGCCATCTGCCCCATGCAGACCAGCGTATCCATCAACCGCGATTGTGACAACCGCGGCTTTATGTTTTATTCGCATGTGGGCTGGTGTATGTCCCGCCAGATCAGCCGCCTGCGCGACGGCCGCTACGACTGGGAAACCACGGACAAGTATCTGCCGATGCTTTTGGATTACATCAAGGATTATCCCACACGGCAGCTTCTGCACAGGCCGCTGCGCGATATGCCGGCTGTAAAAAACACCCCGTTTCCCCTGCTGCAGGATTACTACAAGCATCTGGTGGAGGGGTTTGACAACCTGGATCTGATCCACAAGGAAGGCCGCGATATGGACGTCAGCGCCATCCGCACCCCCGCGTTTTATATCTCCGGCTGGTACGATTCCTCCCGCACGCCGCTGATTGAGCATTGCCGCGCCCAGCGGCAGAGCGGCGTGGACAGCCGCGTGCTGATCGCCCCCTGGAAACCGGGCGAGGCTCCCGCGCATGCCGATCATGCGCTGGAAACCGGCGAAATCACCGTTGATGTGCAGCGGGAGATGGTCGAATGGTTCGATCACTGGCTCAAAGGCGGGGGCGCGCCTGCCTATAAAGCCTACCGCTACTACGATATCGCCACCCGCGCACTGTGGGAAACCGATTCCTGGGACGAGGAGAAAACCACCCACCTGACATATTACCTGCAGGGCGGCGGCCAGCTCGGCTCCGCTCCGGTGGATGATGCGGCGGACGAATACCTGCACGATCCGCTTCACCCGCTGCCTTATGCCCCCTACGGCTCATGCGGCAAGCTGCCCAAGGCTGATGCCAAACGGCTCACCTATGTATCGGAGCCCTCGGATAAGCAGCTCGACATTCAGGGCTTGGTGTGCGCGAAGGTGTACCTGTCCTCCGACGCAAAGGACGCGGACGTCGTCGTCCGCTTGCTGGATATTGATGCCGACGGTAAGGCCTTCGGCATTTGCGACGGGGCGACGCGCGCCCGCTACCGCAACAGCTGGACCCCCGAACCGCTGGAGGCGGGCACCGTGTACCCCATTGAGGTGCTGCTGGGCTATGTCCATTATACGGTTGCTCCCGGGCACCGTATCGCGCTGGAAATCTGCGGCAGCGCGTTTGCCAAGTATGATGTAAACTACGGCACAGCCGTACGCCCGCCGGACGATACCGACACTGTCGTCTCCCACAACCGCATCCATTGCTCCAAAACCTATCTGTCCAGCCTGACCCTTCCCCTGCGGAAAACGCGTGCATAACTTATTGCAACATCTCGCTTTTCGCACGCATTTTCGCCATTCACGACAAGAAAAGCTACGCCTGTCAAGACCAATGCTAGGCGTCGCTTTGGTCTGCGGCCCAAGTGCAGACCGTCTGCCCCGTACCCGTGCCTGATATTGACAAACGTGTTCTTACATATTATTGTTAATCAAGACAGGAGCTATACACTGGCCTGGATTTTGCCCAAGCCAATGTCTAAATCAATACAAAGGAGACTTCTATGAAACGCTCCTTTTGGTGGTCCCGTACGTTCCGGTTTTGGATTATCTGCTATCTCATCGTGCTTTTGATTCCGATGGTAGCAGGTGTCGCTTTGTATGTGAGCGCGTCCGCTTCGCTGACAGACAAGGCATATGAAAACGGACTGATGTCGGTTCGCCAGGTCGGCACCGTGGTAGACGAACAACTGAAAACCATCGCCAATGTCAGCGATACGATCAGCGTTTCCTCTACGTTAATACGGCTGAAGTACATATCGCTTCCCTTTACCGCGGAAAAATACTATGAAATCCACCAGCGCGCCAAGTACCTGTCCAACTTCACGGTGCAGCAGGAGCTGATCCGGTACATCTTCCTCTATGCAAGCGAGCTGGAATGCATACTGGATAACGCGCATATCTACACCGCCACCAACCAGATGGACAAGATCATCACGCAGAGAATCGGCATGCCGACCGATCAGTTCTACAATATGATGGCGCAGACCCACCAGCACGATTTTTATGTTCTGGGCGAGGGAAAAGACATCATTATGGTCCAGACGCTGGGGCGCAGGGAGAAGGAAAAGCGTCCCATCCTCACACTGATTACCGTATTGAATGCCGACGCCATCGGCGATCTTCTGCAAAAAACCGCCCAAACCGTACGCGGATCGGCGTATATGCTGCTGCCTGACGGCTCCGTGTTCGGCCGCGCCGCGCCGGGGGACCCGCTTTCCTATTCCGCCCTTTCCCCGTCGTATGGCGAGGGGCAGCTGCTTCAGGATGATCTCGTCATCACCTATACCGATTCTACGGCCTCAGGGTTCCGCTATGTTCTGTCGGTGCCGCGGGAAACCTTTTTACAGGATATCCGCAATGTGCAGATGACCTTCTTCATCTTTTCGCTGGGAGCGCTGCTGTTTGGCCTGATCATCGCCTATATGCTGGCCAAGCACAACTATAAGCCCATCCAGCAGCTCAAGCAGGACGCGCAGATTCCGGAAATGTCCAGTGACGAGTTCACGGTGCTGGGCCTGCGCCTTAAGGAGCTGCTATCCGCGGGCGACCGGATGCACAGCGAAATCGAAAAGCTAAGCCAGGCCTCCAACGCACAGCTGATTCACTGGCTATTGAGCGGCAATGTGGCGACACTTGAAAAAGAGCGGCGCGCGCAGCTGTCCAGCCTGTTCAACGGCACCATGTTCGTGGCCGCGCTCATCGACCTTGGGGAGGACGCGCCCATCACAACTCCGGAGGCACGCAAAGCTGTCATCGGCAGCCTGAACCTGCTGGTGTCGGAATGCGCGGGCGGCGCATGCCAGAGTATCATTCAGCCGGATGGCGATGCGTTTGCGGCGATCCTCTGCTTCCCCTCCGACGTCAGCCGCAACGACGCGCAGTTTATGGCCCAGCAGATCGGCGAGCGTATGGTGCAGCACGCCGTGGAGCAGCCCGCGCTCTCCTCCATGTCCGTTTACATCGGCGATGCCCGCAGCGGCGAGGAGCAGGTGCACGAGTCCTATGCAAACGCACTCCGTGCCAAGGAGTACGCTGATTTTATCACCGTCACGGACAAGCGCGTTATCCTGTACGACGCCACCATGTATTCCAGCGATATCGTCTGGGACGATTATGATATCGTGGATGCCGAGCGTCAGTTCTCCAGCCTGATGATTGAAGGCAACTACAGCAAGGGCAAGCGGATGCTGCGGGAGATTATGGCGTATTACAACTGCCGGGACGGCATGTCGCTCTATGTGATGCGGTGCAGGATGTTCGGCGTCATGAACCTGATGCTCAACGTACTCCACGAGGTGGAGCCCGACCTTGACCCTGCCTTTTATGAGGAGACCAACCCCGTTGCACGGCTGCTTTCAGCGCGCACGCAGCAGGAGCTGGAGGATGTCATCTTCGATATCATCGACCGCCTGGTCGGGCGGCACGAGAACAAGCCGCCTGATATTCAGGACAAGCTCACACAGGTCGAGCACTACATCGAAACACATTATTACGACGTGGGTCTTGGCGTTAAGCAGGTAGCGGATGCGTTTGATATGTCGCTGCCGTATCTGTCCAGAATGTTCAAGAAGGAAAAAGGCATCGGGCTTCTTTATTACATCAATCATTACCGGGTGGAGAAGGCCAAGGAAATCATGAGCGTCAATCCCAACGAAACGGTTGCCGGCATTGCCGGGCGCGTAGGCTATAATTCCAGCCAAACGCTGATCCGCATTTTCAAGCGCTACGAGGGCATTACGCCCGGGCAATATCAGGCCGAGCTGCACGGAACCCCCGGCGATACGCAGCCGGATGAGACGGACGCATCCTAATAGCCATATGACAACCCAAACAAACCAAGCCCTGCGCGGGCCGCGGGTAACCGCGGCCCGCGTTTTACATTGGCCCTGTAACGGATGATACACATTGGATAAAAATCGTACATACGCTGAAAATATAGGCTATTATGGCTATATTGATGCCAGATTTTATATCATCCGCTATGCAAATATTCAGCATTTACAGGAGATTCAAACCACGGTATGGTGAATGCAGATCAGAGCATCCGCCTATCGTGCGGGTCTCATTTCGTACTTCATATATTGGAAAGGAGCCTGGAATCATGTTGAAACGAATCCTACCCATTCTGCTGGCGCTGTCCCTCCTGATGACCGCGACCTTCGGCCATGCCGAAGGCACCACCGAGAAATCGCTTGCGGAAATCGCCCAGATGGGCACCAAAATCGAACGCGTAACGGAGGAACCCGTCACCCTGACACTGTGGATGGACATCTCGGCGCACGATGTATCCAACATCATCGGTGATCTGCAGGACATGGACATTCTCAAAGCCCTGGAGGAGAAGACCGGCGTCCACATCGAGCTGATGCTCGCGCCTGTTGGCGAAGCGGAAACCAGCTTTTCCCTGATGCTATTGCTAATGCCAGGTCAAAATAGCCCGGATCATTATCAGTTAAGTCTTTATATAACGGGAATTTCCTTATTAACTGACCGCTGTAGAGACGGTTTCTGGCTTCAACGGCAATGATGAGTTGACGGCTGGTATACCATCTGAAGTTAAGGCGGTTATGAATGAGATTAGAAGAGAGATAGTTGGCATCTATACCGGGTAATGACGATTGTGGTTTGTAATACATATACAAGTCCTTGATATAGCCGTTAAGTGTCAGTTCGTTATTTTGTGAAAGTACTGTATATGAAGAAACTAATAATATTATCAGTAATTTAATTTTCTTCATTGGTTTTTGGTTTTAACCTACCGGCAAAATCCATTATACTCATGATCCCATATTCAGGATGCCTGCCGGTAGCAACTCCAATAATTTTCAGTTCCGGGTCAAGGAAATTTTTACGATGGCCACGGTCTCTTACACCATCATCAATCAGCAGGTATATAATGATTTGCCGTGCTGACTTACCGCCGTAGGCGATGTTTTCGGCTAT
>ERZ795057.2680-NODE-2680-length-12993-cov-6.646468_pt1 | contig 12993 bp, 19 predicted proteins | sample MGYA00375141_ERZ795057 | MGnify/ENA primary metagenome ERZ795057 (study PRJEB30186, sample SAMN05720163) | activated sludge metagenome | isolation source: Anaerobic digester | place: Hong Kong | collected 2015-01-26 ... | reverse complement strand
GACAGCTGTTATTGAAGATGGAACTCGATCAATTAGCCCAGATATTAATGAGGTCCTTCAGAACTTTCATGAGGCTGGAGTTTCTTTCATAGAGAGTTGGGAATTAGAAATGTATAACTTAGTGAAATAAAAATGCCTGAATATCGCGAATTTTTGTCTGTCGAAGAAATAGCTAAAGATTATGCTATTAGACGTCATAGGGAGGTTAACCACCACTATAATGCTCTATATCCCTATGCTTTTCATCTTCAGATGACCGTTGACGTTGCTAATCGATTTCTTCACCTGATCCCTCAAGAGGATAAAGGAGATGTTATTGGTGGTTGCTGGGTTCATGATATTATTGAAGATGCTCGCGAGACATATAATAATGTTAAACAGGTTACAAATGAGACAATAGCCGAATATGCGTATGCTCTTTGTAATGAAAAGGGCAAAACTCGTCAGGAGAGAGCAAATGCTAAATACTATCAGGGAATTTTAAGATATAAGCATGCTCTGTTTATAAAACTCTGTGATCGAATAGCGAATGTGGAATTCTCGATCAACGAAAAATCCTCTATGATTAATATGTACCGAAAGGAATATGAGGATTTTCATGGTCATCTTTTCGACGGGAGATTTCAGGAAATGTGGGATTATTTATATCAATTACTATATTCATGAGACAGGAAGAAAAAACTATTTACGATTTTAGAAAGGGAGATCTTATAACAAGGATCAAACCTATCTTAGGAGATTCCGGGCCTCTGGGGGATAAAGATTATAGTCTGGTTGGAAAGAAAGTTACCTTTCTTGGTATTGCAAATGCCTCGGTCTATCTTTCAAAGCAGGCAGACTTCTTAATTGCCATGTTTACGGGAAAGGATGAGTTAACATTCCAAATCCCCGTTGAACTTTGTGAAGACGGCTGGGCTTTTTACTCTGAGCCTGATTTTCTTGATTCCGATTCTATTCCTATGGACAGCGAGGAAAAGCTTAAAGAGGAAATAAAAAAAGCTGTCAAGGATGATAATTTTGAAAAGGCAGAAATGCTTAAAAGGAAATTAGAAGAGATTCGAAAGTCTAGAAGAGAGGAATAATTTTATCATTTTTTTTGAAAAAACCTCCCGATTTATCGTTGATATCTCGGGAAGTTTTATTATATTAGCTGTGTAAATCTAATTAAAGATGGCAAATATAACAAAAACTCAGATTCAGCAGTATCTTAAGACCAAATTAGGGTCAGATCCTCGCTGGGCTAAGCACGCCCTTTTAAAGATATTCGAATTTCAGACTGCTGAAGAAAAATCAATTGAACATACGAGAGAGAATAATGGTATAGGTTTCACCGGTGTTGATGGCGAAATCCTTACCTCTTTTGCTAAGCAGCTCGAGAGAAAGGGTTATCTCTCTCCTAAGCAGATGAATCTTCTTTTCAAAAAGATACCAAAATACTGGAAGCAGATTCTCTCTATTTCTGATGAAGATAAATTAATGTCCTTAATACAGAAATAATGAATATCCAGAGTTTATCAATAGTAGTCCCAACTAAAGGGTGCATTAATAAGTGCAAATTTTGTGTTTCTCGGATGCACGATAATCCTTACGAGAATTATTTTGATGAGATCCAGATACGTAAGAGAATCAAATTTGCTGTCAATAATGGAGTGAATACGCTGATTCTTACAGGAACAGGTGAAGTTCTTCAGAATACTGCATTCCTTCGTAAACTCAAAGATGTCCTGGATAAGGAGAAACATCCATTTCCTAATGTTGAGCTTCAGACTTCTGGAGTAATGCTTATGGATTATAAAGAGGGATATGGAATGGAGCCCGGAGAGAGATTTAAGATCTATGAAAATATTGATCTGCTTAAAGCTCTCGGTGTTAATACTATTTCCCTTTCGGTTTCAGATATTTTTGATTCTGAAAACAACTGGAATATCATAGGTGCACCACAGAAATATAGGCCTTCCCTTTCGGACCTTTGTAAATTCATTAAAGATCATCATTTCAATCTTCGTTTGTCTCTAAACATGACAAATGTCTATGATCATAAATCCCCAGAGCAAATCTTGAATGCTTGTAAATCTTTGGGCTCTAATCAAATCACCTTCAGAAAATTATATCATTCCGATGATAATTCAGAACAGACTAAGTGGGTAAAGGCTAATTCTGCTGATCCTGATATTTTGGAAAGACTTAATCTCCATATTTCGGGATCAGGCTGGAACGGAACGATCAATTCTGACCCTGAAGGAACACCCCTATACCGTCTGCCTTTTGGCGCTATGGTCTATTCTATCATGGGTATGTCTGTTGCTATTGATGATAACTGCATGGCTAAAGGAGAAGATGGAAAAATGAAATATGTTATTCTGAGGGAAGATGGAAAGCTCTACTGCAGATGGGATGACGAAGGAAGTTTATTATTTTAACTATTACTAATAAAATTATAATGGATAAAAAAATATTGAGCCAATACGATTTTTTGAATCGACTAAATGGAGAGAACCACTCTAAACTTTTGCAGATGAAAAAGGAATATGAAGAAGCTGTAGGAGTTTATGAAGATTTACAGAGCCAAATTATTCAGGAAGAAATTAATCGAATTATTCTGATTGTTAAGGAGCTTTTTCCTAAATATGAAATTAGTCCTACAAAATTTGGGATCCGAATTTCTTGTAATGAAGGCATATCGGATTCTGATAATGCTATAGATGAAAAATCAGGATTAGGCGATTATAATCATGGAGAGGAGATCTATAAAATTTTAGTGGATAAATTAGGTCCTATTATCAAAACGGAAGATGAAGACATCGCATGGTTTGATCCAAAAGAGGATTCGGAGTATGACGAAAAGACCTCATGGGTTTATACCTGGATAGAATATGTTTTCAAGAAGTCGTATCTAAAGGAGAAATTCAATCTAAAGAGTGCACCAATATCAAAAATATAAAAAATGATGATAATTAAATCAATACTTGACACGGATCTTTATAAGCTTACAATGCAGCAGGCTGTAGTGAAGCTTTATCCGAGGGCCAGAGTTCGCTACTCCTTTATTAACAGGGGTAAGACCGAATTCCCAGAAGGATTTGCTGAAGATCTCAGAAAAGAGGTTAAGCAAATGGAAAAACTCTCTTTGACTAAAGGAGAAAAGAAATTTCTTGAAGAAAAGTGCTATTTTCTGGATCCTACTTATTTGGATTTTCTTGAAGGATATAAATATGACTCAGCAGAAGTTGGGATCATTCAGAAAGGCGGGGATCTTCAGATCTCTATTGAGGGATACTGGCACAGGACAATTCTGTGGGAGGTTCCTCTGATGGCTCTGATCTCAGAACTCTATTTTAAGAAGACAGGTCAAAAACCCTGCAGCAGAGTGGATCGGGAGCAGAACAATAAGAAGAAAGCTACAACTTTCAGGATGAATGGAATGCATTTTGCTGATTTTGGGACCAGACGAAGATTCTCTTATGAGATTCAGGATGAAGTTATAAAAGACTTTAAAGCAACTTTTGCTTCAGATAATTTTGTAGGAACTTCAAATGTTCACCTTGCTCATAAGTATAATATACGTCCGATAGGAACTCATGCTCATGAGTGGTTCAGCTTCCATGCAGCTAAATTTGGATACAAGATGGCCAATGCAATGGCAATGGAGGCCTGGGTGAATGTCTTCCGTGGAGATCTTGGTATTGCCCTTCCTGATACATTTACGACTGATGCCTTCTTCCGATCCTTTGACAGGAAGTTTGCAAAGCTCTTTGACGGGGTAAGGCATGATTCTGGTGATCCTATAGAATTTGCCGAAAAGACTATTTCTCATTATCAGAAGCTTGGGATTGATCCACATGATAAAACCATTATTTTTTCTGATAGCTTGAATCCAGAATCCGCTATTGAAATCAAGAATTTCTGCAGGGGAAAGATTCGTTGCTCTTTCGGTATAGGAACTAACTTTACGAATGATGTAGGGGTTAAGGCTCTTAATATGGTTATCAAGATGACTGAAGCTAAGCCAGAAGGAGAAGAATGGATTCCTACTATAAAGCTTTCTGATGTAGAAGGTAAGCATACTGGTGATGAAAAAGAGATCGAGATTGCTAAACATATTTTAAGAATATATGAAAGATCCAAAGCAAGTAATTATTATTAGAACTGACACTGAACCCAAGATGAGGAGGGGAAAGCAATGTGCTCAAGGTGCTCATGCATCTCTTGCGGTTGTTTTGAGCTTGTTATTTGGGGAATATGGAAAGAGGACTTGGGAGATCAATGAGGAGAAGCAGGTAGTTAAGGCTAATGTAGAGATTGATATGAATTCCCCCTTCTATCATTGGATTTCCAGGATCTTTAAAAAAGTAGTTGTTGGCGGAACCCTTGCTCAAATGACCGAAGCATATCAAGCCGCTAAAAAAGCTGGGATCCCTTGTTCTATAATCGAGGACAAGGGACTTACAGAATTCGGTGGAAAGATAACTATAACTGCTTGTGCGATAGGACCAGATGACCCTGATAAGATTGATAAAATAACAGGACATCTATCATTACTTTAACGTTTCTTAACGATGGAATTAAGGAAATAATAATTACATTTAGACTATAAATTTAAAAAAACAATGAAAACAGAATTTATTTATCTTCGGTGGGCCTTGGCTATCTTCTCTGCAGTTGTTGGCTTTGGCTTTCTTGCTCCGGTACTTATTAGCTCACCTACAGACATTGGTCTGATTACAGGTGTTGCTGTTATTGTGCTGGTTCCTCTCGTTGCCTATTGGCTTCTCAAACCTATTTACAAAAAAACAGAAACAGTAACAAAAAAGAAAAAGAGTATGAAAAATTTGAAAACAATTGTTGGTTTGCTGATCGTTGCATCCCTTCTCGCATCCTGCGGTCGTGTAGAGCCCGGATACGTTGGTGTAAAAGTTAAAACACTTGGCCAGAATAAGGGAATTGAACCTGAAGGCCTGGATGTAGGTCGCTACTGGATGGGTATCCTTTATGATCTCTATACCTACCCGACTTTCGTGAATATCTATCCCTTCACACAGGAGGCTACCGAAGGATCTGAAGCTGATGAGGCTTTTCGTTTCCAGTCTATAGAGGGTATTACATGTAATGTTGATGTGGCTATTTCTTGTCATGCAGATCCAGCCAATGCGGTAACTCTTTTTAAAACATATCGAAAGGAAATGGTTCCTATTATAAAAGAGATGCTTCGCCAGGATGTTAATAACTACTTTGTTGATTATGCCAGCAAACTTCGTGTAGATGAGCTATACAGCACCAAGAAAATGGACATGCTGAATTATGCTAAAGATAAACTGAAAGAGAAGGTGGCTCCTAATGGTATTATAATTGATGACATTTCATTCAAGAGCGATATACGATTCCCTCAACAGGTTCAGGATGCTATTATAGCTAAAATTGAGGCTATCCAGCTTGCAACTCAGAAGCAAAATGAAATTGTCCAGGCCGAAGCTGATGCAAAGAAATTGGTTGCTAAAGCACAGGGTGAATATGAAGCTAAGCTTCTTGAAGCAAAGGGTAATGAGGCCCTTTCTCGTTCTATAACTCCCTCCCTTGTTCAATATATTCTTTCTGAAAAATGGAATGGAGTATCTCCGATTTATTCGGGAAGTGGTTCGGTTTTGCCTCCTCTTTTCAATAAGTAATTTTAACAAAATCTTAACAAACCCGAGCATCGTTAGCTCGGGTTTTTTCTTTATATTTGTCTTGTAAAAGAATAGTCATGAAAAAGTTAATTGCTATTATTTTTATTCTCGCGCTCTCTCAATTTAGAATTGAGGTAAAACCCAGAGAAGTTCAGGCCCAGTTGGTAGTTGCGGAACCTAGCAAATCACACGAAGTTAAGACCTATACACATTATTCAGATGGAATGCAATATAAGATCTTTGTTTTAGGAGGAGACTATGCTGATCTGGATATTGAAGTGGTTAATATAACTAAGGATAAGCTAGAAGTTGAAAGATTGCAGCTGGAAATAAATCGACTCAAAAAACTCAAATGACATTAAAGGAATATTGGAAAAGAACTATCTATAAGTTATGGAAAATGTTTATGGTGATTTGATACAATTAGCTAAGGAAGGACGTTTCGATGTCATTACTCATGGCTGTAATTGCTTCTGCACAATGGGAGCAGGTATAGCAGTTCCGATGAAACAGAATTTTGGATGCGATAAATTTCCAATGGAAGCTCCTAAATATCGCGGGGACATTAATAAACTTGGAACCATAGATTACCAGAGTCAGCTAATTAATCCAATTTGGAAACCCATTAAAATAGCTGGGGTTGAAACATTAGCTCCTGACTTTGGCGGGCATCCTCTAATTGTAATTAATTCTTATACTCAATATCATTATGGCCGTAATCATACAGATGGGGTAGAAAGCCCTGTGGATTATGATGCTATCCGGCTCTGCATGAGAAAAATTAATCATCTATTTAAAGGAAAGAAAATTGGTCTTCCTCTTATTGGAGCAGGTCTAGCAGGGGGAAAATGGAGCGTAATAGAAGCCATTATTGATAAAGAGCTTCTAGATATGGATGTAACAATTGTTCATTATAAAAAATAGAGATATGGCAAACTTAATGGAACCGCCCTGTGTGATATGTGTTGGGAAAGGAGATGATGGATATTTCCAAGCAGCAAATATCAATGACCGAATAGAAGTACTTCTGATTCTAAAAACAATTTCTTATGGCCAGTTCTATGAGGAAGTTTGCTTGGATAATGATCTAGAAGAATTAGATTCTGATAATGCAGATACTTTAGCCGATGATGAATGGCTGGAATATCTTCAGAAATTTGAGCATAAAGGCCAATTTCAATTATTAAATATTTAAAACTTTCTCGCGGTAAGCCCATATTAAATTGAAATTATCTTAATTATATAAGATATACGTTCTTTGGAATTATTAAAATTTATCTGTAGTTAGTGCTTGCGGTACTTCGACATCAATTAATTAAACTATGATCAATTACTATGTTGAAACCACGCTAAGGGCATGAGAGTATCTGCGTCTAAGTTAAGTCAGGAATTTATTCCGGGCTTTTTTTCGGCAAATACTCAATAAGGCAGGAGCCTAAGACGTTGCTGATGGGACGAACACATAAATCCTGTACTTAGGAAGTTTCAAGGAACTATAAAACTTGGGGAGATAGGAACTCCTGAAAAAACACGCAACACGTATTTCTCAGAAAATTTGTAAAACAACCGTAGCAAGTCTCAGTGGTACTTCGTCTGATTTATCCCTTCGGGGAAAACAATCGATGGCACGTCCATCATTCAACTAAATGTTAGTTCTACGAACGCCTTAAAGCTGAGATCAAGTTCCTATGAAAATAGGTTCGCACCTTCGAGGGCGGTATCCTGGCGTCTATAATCACGTACAGGATCACTTGATCAGGGCACTGGCAAAGAGAGATTACTCTATAAAACTCACTAAGGCATATATTCTCGGGATATATAAACCGATAGGCATCGAAAGATTCTATCGGTTTTTTTATGACAAATAACTATATCCTATGTTTATTAAATATGGTGACAAAAGGATCAACATATCTCTTATTAAGGAATACAAGCCTATTAGGAAATCAACGCTATCCGGTGAATATTTTTCAGTTGAACTGATATTTCTAAATGATGAAAGGGAAGAGATCCATTTTTTTAATAGAGAGGAAGAGAGAAATAATTTTTTAAAGTCCTTAGATGATCGATTTCTTTATAAAGACCAATAAATTCTAAAACTTTCCGGATCATATTTCATAAAATTTTTATGAAAGCAGAACAAATCATAGAGCTGGGAACCAAATTAGGTTTGCCATTCAACAGGGATGACAACTATAAGGATATGCTAGATAGAGATATAGTTGTTTTCAACGGAGCTAATGCTCAAAGATTTCTTATAGATGGATCCTGGAGTGATGATGATATTTTAGCAAATTTTGGTAAGTCATTAAGGGCCATGGGAGATATGGAACACAGAATGGCTTTAGAGAGATTATTAAAGATCTTCTAAAACATGGTTAGAGTCATCATAGCAGGCACCAGAAATTTTTCGGATTATCCTCTTATGAAGGATAAATTGGATCGGCTACGAGCCTCTATAGGCGTATTTGAGGTGGTTTCAGGAGGGGCTACAGGTGCAGATTCTATGGGGGAGCCATATGCTCAGGAGAATGAACTTCCGCTAAAAATCTTCCCAGCAGAATGGGATAAGTATGGTAAAGCAGCAGGATACAAAAGAAATGAACAGATGGCTCAATATGCCGGAGCTTGCATTGTCTTTTGGGACGGAAAGAGTAAGGGAACGGAACATATGATTAATCTTGCAACTCAATACGGTCTTAAAACCTCTATAGTTAGATATGGTGAAGAACAATCCATTCAAGACTGATTTCTTCCGAGATGGGGGATTTAAAATTAGGGGAGGATTTAAAGAGTCCAACAGAACTTTCCTTAATGACTATCGGACTGTTTGTGTTAGACACACGGATGGAAGAGTTACAGAACACCATCATATTACGGATCCTTGGAAATATATAAAGAAAATAAAGAAGGCAGTCGATGTAGAGGATGCTTGGATAAAAGAAGAATAAATTATGTGGACTTATAGAGCAATTGTTAAAAAGATCTATGATGCAGATACAGTTACTGTTGATATAGATTTAGGTTTTGGAGTTTGGCTTAGAGGGCAATCTCTTAGACTTTTAGGTATCGATGCCCCAGAAATCAGAGGAGAAGAAAGGGAGCAGGGATTAGCTTCCCGAGATGTGTTATTAAAATGGATTCCGCTAGAATCTTCTGTAACCATAGTAACTTACAAGGATGCTAAAGAGAAATACGGAAGATGGCTTGCGGAAATCTTTATTCCCGATGAAGCCCAAGGCGGGAAGTTGATAAGTATTAATGAGCAATTAGTAGCTGGCGGATATGCAGAAAGATATTTAGGATAAAAATACACCCTTTCTCAAAAAAATCCCGTCATAATTTTTTTATCTCGGGATTTTTTATTATATTAGCTCCATAAATTTATTAAGAATGGAGACTATAATAGATAAGCTTAAGAAGGTAAAAGAATTAGCTGATAGAGGTGAAGCTGGAGAAGCTCTTGCTGCTAAAGCTAAACTTTTTGAACTTCTCCAAAAGCATGGTCTTTCTATAGAGGATATCGAAGATGATATTAAAAAGTCATATACCTTTAGGTATGCTTTCACTGATGAAAAAAGGGTTATGCTTCAGTGTATATCAAAGGTAATTGACGATCCTAAAATGAGCTATACTTTCAGAAGGGATCGGAGGAAAGAGTTCTCTGTAGAACTAACAGAATGGCAATATATTGAATCGATGGATCTTATTAAATTCCACCTGAAACAATATAGAGAAGAGAAAAAGAGGAAAATGAGGGCCTTATTTTCAGCGTATCTTAATCGTCATGATCTTTTTGCTGAGAGTTCGGAGCCAGGGGAGAGTAAGATGACTCCGGAGGAATATGCTGAATTTATCCGGGCATATCAAGGGATAATGGATAATGAGACTTATGCTAAGAAATTAGAAGCTTCAAATTCTTAACGAAATTTTAACGGAAAACATCGTAGATACTGAGAACTTTTGATTATATTGGCGGTATATATAAAAAAAGAGAAAATTAGTATTGATATATAAAAAAATAAATTAAACAACTTTCAATGAGGACTTTTGTAAATATGGTGGATAATAATTTCTGGTTTGCCGATCGTAAAGCAGGTAGAGGAGGATATGTCCCGTTGATAGGCAAAAATGGAGAAGGTAGCTAACCTAATCTAATTAATAAAGTCAACGGGACCCTTAAAACAGGATCCCGTTTTTTATGGAACAAAAAATTTGGTAGAGCATGATATATAAAATAAAAATGAATATTTTGGAAAATACCATTGCTCTACCAAACGGAAAAATAAAATGTAAAATATGTGGAAAGGAATATCCAAAAAAAGGAATAAATACTCATTTTTGGAGATCCCATGGAAAAGGAAAAAATCATAATCCAAATATAGGATTTGAAACAGGAGAAAGAAAAATTTGGAATAAAGGATTAACTAAAGAAACTCATGAAGGTTTAGCCAAACAATCTATTAAGATGAAAGGTAAAGAAAATGGGTTTCTTAATAAAAAACATACAAAAGAAACAAAACAGAAAATAGGTAAAAAACTTTCCAGGAATAATCATGGCGGAAGATGCAAATGGTTTAAGGTACAGAGAATAGACGGAATGGAGTTTAATGTTCAAGGTACATGGGAAAGAGATTTTTCAAACGTTCTTAATATTATTGATAAAGATTGGATTAAAATTGGTATAGGAGATTCTAATCATACTTTTAAATGGAAAGATGAAAAAGGTAATTTTCATCATTATACCCCTGATTTTTGGAGTCCCAGACTTCAGAAATATTTTGAAATAAAAGGATATTGGTGGGGGGAGGATAAAAAGAAAATGCAAATGGTTTTAGAACAAAATAATATCAATTTGGAAATCATTCGAAAAAAAGAACTTAAATCCTATCTTAAATTAACGGAGGTGAAGCTAACTTAGTAGAAGCGCTGGTCTGAAAAACCAGAGGAGTAGGAGCGTAACCAACCACCTCCACAAACAGCAAGTCTAACCCACTTGCTCGTGGTCTAGTCCACGACGATCTTTGACGTATTGGTATTTTGCCTCCGTAGCTCCAACTGGCGAGCGTAAGCGAGAGCACCAAACTTTTAATTTGGGGGTTATGGGTTCGAATCCCATCGGGGGCACTACGCATATAATTATGCAACTGCGGGGCTAGCTCAATTGGTAGAGCGCCAGCCTTCCAAGCTGGAGGTTGCGGGTTCGAAGCCCGTGTCCCGCTCAAAACCGTAGTAATGAAAAGGGTTACTTCGTAGCTCACTTGGTAGAGCAATTGACTATTAATCAATGGGTCGTTGGTTCAACTCCAACCGAGGGCGTCAGCCTTTACACCCTTTCAGCTTTCTCGGTTCTTTTTGGGGTCTGTCGTATAATGGATGGGTATTACCGGACTGTCACTCCGGAGGTTGGGGTTCGAGTCCCCCAGGCCCCGCAAATGCAGATAATAGTTTAACAGCAAAAACAGCTCTACAAAATGTCGACTCATTGTAGAGAAGATACCGGTTAAAGTCCGGCTAATGCTCCAACAATACGAGGAGACAATTTTTATATTTTTTCTTGAACTCGGTATACAGCTGAGGAATCGTTTAAAAATATTTTAGGGGTATGGTGTAATGGTAGCATGTCGGTCTCCAAAACCGCTGATCCGGGTTCGACTCCTGGTACCCCTGCAAATTAGCCCTCTGCCTGTGCACGGGCACGGATCGAAGACATGGAACGCCTCTTACTCGAAAGATTTAAAGCGCATCGTCCATCTGAATCGTATGTCAGCGGAGTTGGTGGTTCTCGGGTAATATAACCACCATTTGGGGGATTAGCTCAGTTGGCTAGAGCGCCTGCCCTGCAAGCAGGAGGTCAAGGGTTCGACTCCCTTATCCTCCACCAGTGGTTTTGTCGATTTCCTCCGTTAAGTAAAAAATCGTCCGTTCTTCCCCCTTAGCTCAACTGGCTAGAGTACGTGACTCTTAATCATGGGGTTCTGGGTTCGAGTCCCAGAGGGGGAACAACCGTCAGGGCACAGCCACAGAAGGCTGGCGTCATTCTCGAGCCCCCACTCGGGAAGGGAAGCTTGGGGGAAGCATCCGGATAACGGAGATTGGTGCGTTAGTTCAGTTGGTTAGAATGCCTGCCTGTCACGCAGGAGGTCACGGGTTCGAGTCCCGTACGCACCGCCAATCTGTAGTAATAAAAGAGTTACTTCGTGGATAATGATAGGTTCGACTCCTATAAAGACCGCCAAAAATTGGTTTTTAATAAAGCTCTTTTGAATTTTCTCAGATTATGTGCCTGTCGTACTATAATTGGCTAAGACCTCCGGCTGTTAACCGGAACGATGTAGGTTCGAGTCCTACCGGGCACGCAGAACATCTCCAGAGATAGTATCTCTGGATCGACACTTCTTCGGAAGTGTTTCCTGGGGGAGTAGCTCAGTGGTAGAGCTCCGGACTGTTAATCCGTAGGTCGTGGGTTCGAATCCCTCCTCCCCCGCAAACGTAAGTGTAGTATCAGCGGCCAAGAACGTCCGGCTCCAACCCGGAAGGCGAGGGTTCGAATCCTTCCACTTATGCAAATTAGGGTGGTTAAGAAGGGGAAGATTTAGTACGGCAGTGCTAATGATTTCTGGTCTTAACAACTCAGCAGATGATGCTGCCGCTGAATCTGAGGAGTCCCGGGAAACCGGCCCCGATATAAGTTCTCTTAGCTCAGCTGGCAAGAGCGCTTCCGTGACATGGAAGAGGTCGTAGATTCGAATTCTACAGAGAACACTAATATGAATAAGGAATCGCCCTGAGATGAGACGATGTGAATTACCAGCAGAGGCTTTATGGTGTCCGAGAAAAATTCACTTCATATTAAAAGCTAAGTCGTAGTAAAGGATAGAGTTACTTCGCGTGAAATGGTTTCACAATTGTTTGCAATACAATCGTTACGGTTCAAATCCGTCTGTTCACTCTACCGGTTTTCTCGACTTTAATGGGCTTGCATGTACCAAGGCTGGCGTTTCTCCCTTGCAAGGAGAGAGTGGAGGGTTCGATTCCCTTCGGGTCCACAACTCCTATCGTCTAATATTCGAGGCTAACCCCTCTGAAGGACGCCGATGCGCACGGAAATTTAGGTATGAAATCCTAATAGGGGCAAATTATAAAGAATGCAAAGCGTAGCCGTAATGAGGAGATGGTTCCGAATCCCGTAAAACAGGTAGGCCTTTGCGCAGGTTCGAATCCTGCCCTTTGCATTCTTAAAACATATTGCGGGGTGGAGCAGTGGTAGCTCGTTGGACTCATAACCCAAAGGTCGAGGGTTCGAATCCCTCTCCCGCTACTAATTGAT
>ERZ795057.2679-NODE-2679-length-12997-cov-8.712255_pt1 | contig 12997 bp, 8 predicted proteins | sample MGYA00375141_ERZ795057 | MGnify/ENA primary metagenome ERZ795057 (study PRJEB30186, sample SAMN05720163) | activated sludge metagenome | isolation source: Anaerobic digester | place: Hong Kong | collected 2015-01-26 ... | reverse complement strand
ACTCCATCCTATATCAAAAGCCATGAAAGAAGCGGGGAACAGGGTGATAAATATAATTGGTGCAAGATCAGAGAACCTTTTTATTCTTGAGAAGGAGATGGCGGCTATAGGTGATGAGAATATACTCTGCACCGATGACGGGACAAAGGGGCGGAAAGGTTTTGTTACCGGTATTCTCAGTGAGATTATAGAACGGGAGAAGATAGACCTTGTTGTTGCAGTGGGGCCTGTGCCGATGATGAAGGCAGTGAGCGAACTGACCAGGAAAGACGGAATTAAGACTTTTGTAAGCCTTAACTCTATTATGATAGACGGAACCGGCATGTGCGGCGGATGCAGGGTAACAGTGGGGGGGGAGACAAAATTTACATGTGTTGACGGCCCTGAATTTGACGGCCACCTGGTTGATTTTGACGGCCTTGGCAAACGTCTTAAAACCTACGAGAAAGAGGAAGATGAAGCTTATAACAACTATAAGCATAAATGCAGACTTGACGGGGTGAAGATAAATGAATAGTAAAACACCAAGACATAAAATGCCTGAACAGAAGCCTGAAGAGAGGAGAAAAAATTTCAACGAGGTCCCCCTGGGGTACACCCCTGAAATGGCTATTGCTGAAGCGAAAAGATGCCTGCAGTGTAAAAAGCCTGCCTGCGTTGAGGGGTGCCCTGTTAATGTAAGGATTCCTGAATTTATAAAAGAGGTATCTGAAGGAAATTTTTCAGAAGCCATAAAGATAGTCAAGGGGACAAATTCACTCCCTGCCGTGTGCGGAAGGGTCTGCCCTCAGGAGAGCCAGTGCGAGGCCAGGTGTATCCTCGGGAAAAAATTTGAGCCCGTTGCCATCGGAAAGCTTGAAGGTTTTGTAGCGGATTACGAAAGAGAGAAGGAACATCTCCCTGCTCCGGAACTGAAACCTGCCACAGGGAAGAAGGTCGCCATTATCGGCTCAGGACCCGCGGGTCTTACGGTTGCAGGTGAGCTTGCCAAACTTGGACACAGCATTACAGTTTTTGAGGCACTTCATACTGCGGGCGGGGTTCTGGTTTACGGTATACCTGAGTTCAGACTTCCGAAAAAAATTGTGAGCTATGAGATTGAGGCCCTGGCAAAAATGGGCGTTGAATTTATAACAAACAGGGTCATAGGCCTCTCTGAAACGCTTGCAGATATAATGGCGAGATTTGACGCTGCATTTGTGGCAACAGGTGCGGGGCTTCCTTCATTTCTGAATATTCCGGGTGAGGAGCTGCAGGGTGTCTATTCCGCAAACGAGTACCTTACCCGTGTTAATCTTATGAAGGCGTATAAATTTCCTGAGTACGACACACCTGTGATCAAGGGTGAGAGTGTGGGTGTTTTCGGTGCGGGGAATGTGGCCATGGACTCCGCCCGTACTGCGATAAGGCTGGGGAGCAGGGAGGTCCACCTTGTGTACAGAAGGTCAAGGGATGAGATGCCGGCCAGGGCCGAGGAGATTCATCACGCGGAGGAGGAGGGGCTTATTTTTGACCTCCTTAGAAATCCGAAGAGGTTTATTGGTGATGAAAACGGCAGGCTCTGCGGAGTTGAGTGTGTGCAGATGGAGCTTGGTGAGCCTGATGACTCAGGACGGAGAAGGCCTGTTGAGATAAAGGGCTCTGAGTTCACTATTGACATTGATGTTGCCATTATCGCAATAGGTAATGGTTCAAACCCTATATTGCAGAAAACAGCACCTGACCTTCAGTGTAATAAGTGGGGGAATATAGTTGCTGATACTGAAACTATGAAGACCTCTGTAAAAGGCGTTTTTGCAGGAGGGGACATCGTTACCGGTGCTGCCACTGTAATTCAGGCAATGGGTGCCGGCCGGAAAGCGGCAAAGGCCATGGATGACTACCTTTCAACAGGAAACTGGTGACAGAATTAGTCTGAGAAGTAAATTATATAAGAAAAGTTTGTTTTGTCATTGCGGGCAAAGCGAAGCGATCTGCTGCGGGGGTTATATTAAGAAATGGTTATTCCCCTTATCAGATTGCTTCGTCGCTGACACTACTCGCAATGGCGTCTGAATTACCCGGTAAATTATTTTTATTTTCTCTTCTCCTGAGTTGTAATGTAATTAACTGGCCCGCGAATATTACTGCGAAGATAATGTAAAAGAGACCTCCGCTTATAAACCCCCATTCCCTCTCAGACATGTAAAATGCCGAGTATACCACCAGCACCGTGTGCATAAAAAATATTATGGTGAGGATGGCCATCATTCTTCTCATGGCGCGGATACTCTGTTCGTTTAAGGTTATCTCCATGTTCTTCATATATCTTCCTGTCATGGCCCTGAGAAAGATTTCAGGTTTAGCAGCCGCTGCTCCAAGTATTACGCATATAACCAGCTCAATGGCAGCGGGTTTCAGTTTGAAGAATATTGCGTTTTCAAGCAGTATTGAAACACCCCCCAGAAGGATGAGAAACGCCGTGTCAAAGAGTATGAATTCGTCATACCTCTTTTCTTTGATCCTGGTAAATATCAGTTCTATGATACCAAAACCGAGGGCAGTATAGAGACCAATTTCCGTACCGAAAATTTCATCCGCTGCAATGAAGACAAAGAGGGGAAGAAACCCCGGAAGCATCTGTTTTAGAAGGAGATTTAAAGGCATAACCGGCTCCTGATTTGGTTTGACCGGATCAGTAAAATTCAGCGTTAAGGTATGTCAAACAGTTTAGTATGGTATCTATATACGGAATGTTCTGTTGTTTAAGGATGAACGGAGTCTTTCTGTTTATTGAAAATACAATAATAGAGCTTGACTTTGTTTTATTATTCCGTTTAAATTTTTAAAATTTGGCTTTATAATCAATTGTAAATAAAAACATAGTGTGAATGATATGAAGAAGATTAAAATGAGGATTTTTCTTTTATTGAGTTTACTTCTAATGGTTGCATGTTCAGGCTTTTATTATATATCAGAGCGGAACATTTTTAGCAGCAGGGACGAGGTTGCTGTTGAAAATATCACTGTAGAAAGAAGCAGTGAGGAAAAGATAAAAACAGCTGAAACTATGCGGAAAAAGAAAGTAATAAAAAAAATTAAAACAAAAGAGGACATCAGAAAAGAATACGGCAGGCTGGAAGTGGTATATCTTTACAGCGGTAAAATATATGAAGGAGCTGTTACTTCCATTGATGATGTGTACACCATGGTCACTGTAAACGGGACTGTTCGCATACCAATGGTTGAGGTTCGTGCAAGGGATATTATCAGATAGAAGCCGGATTTTTATAATAAACAGATAATGAATTAATGCGGGGGAATATAAACAGATGGAACAGCTTACAGAGAAGATCAAACTCCTTACTAATGGGAAATATACACTTCCCTACTGTAATTGCCTGCTCATTGAAGACGATATCAACTGTCTGGTAGATTCCAGCCCCGCAGACCAGGAGTTTGAACACCTGAAAGGAATTGATATAAGCCTTATAGTAAACAGCCACGGGCACAGCGATCATAATTCCTGCAATTACGCTTTCCCTGACGCAAAGGTGCTTCTCCATGGCAGTGAGCACGAAAGGGTAAAATCGGGTGAGGCTTACCTTGAGGCTTACGGTTTTAATCTTTATAATGCGGAGGATGTGCGCCCTATTTACCTTGCCGCGGTAAAATATCATGCCAGGCCGGCAGACGGGGAAATCACAGACGGCCAGGTTATATCAACCGGCAGTGTTGAATTTGAGGTGATGCACCTTCCGGGGCACAGCGGGGGGCACTGCGGTTTCTTTTTTCCGAAAGAGGGCTTTGTATTTACGGCGGACATACACCCGGAATTAAATCCCTTTTACGCCATGGTTGAGAGTGATGTTGATCAGTTTATCGATTCAATAAAACGGCTTATAAAGCTGCAGCCCGCTATGCTTGTTGCGGGCCATGGGAAAGGGGTGAATAATAAAAACCTGCGCGAAAAACTCACACAGTATCTTGACAGGTTCTATATGCGTGATGAAGAGATACTTAAAAAGGTGAAAAACGGAAAGCATTCTGTTGCTGAAATTGCCGATGATGCCATGACTTTCGGGGGGAAGTTCCCTCAGCCCAGAAGTATATACCGGCTCCACGAATGTATTATGACACTGAAACACCTTAAACATCTTGAGAGGATGGATGAGGTCGTTTCAGATGATACAGGGATGTTTTACCTTAAATAGAATGGCGGCTTTTATATTCTGAAAAAGCTCTCTATTATTTTATAAACCTCTTCCGGCTGTTCCATGGGTACCAGGTGCCCCGCCCCTTTGACCTCTGTGTATTCTCCGGCAGGGAATTTTGTTGCAGTCTCTTTCAGGTCAAGGAACAGTTTGTTTTCGCTCTCCCCTCCTTCAACAATGAGAACAGGGCATTTTATTTCATTAAGAAGAGGCCAGGGATCTTTCGCGTTCCCTCCCATGAAAAGGGCGGCCTCTCTCCTGGGGGAACAGCTTAGTGAAAGCCCTCCCTTATCATCAGCTTCCATGCCGTGTTGTATATAGAGATCAAGCATTTCACTGTCCCATTTCGCGAAGAGTTTTCTGCTTTTCAGGTAGCTTTCCGCATCTGAAACTGATTCCCATCGGCTTTTCCTGTTTATAGATTTTGATGCCAGCGGGTGCTGTTCAACAGTAATTTTTATTTTATAAGCTTCAGGCGGGAGGAAGATCGGTTCAATAAGAATTATTGATGAGGGGGTTACTGTGTGCATTCCCGCGCAGAGTGTTATAATGGTCCCTCCCATGGAATGTCCCGCCACAAAGGGGTCTTTCAGTTTAAGCCCGGAACAGAGCCTGTACAGGTCATCAGCGAGTACAGACCACCTTATTCCGCCATCTTCAGGTTCGGTGTCCCTGTGCTCACAGAAATAGGGCGCAATTATATTAAACCTGTCCCGGAGTCTGGCGGCAATTGGATGCCAGAGCCATGGGAGGAAACCTGTTGCATGGAGAAGGAGGAGATCCGGCCCGTCTGAAGGGTAATGGAGATAGTTTATGGCTGTGTCGCCTATATCATATTTTTTCAGTTCAGGCATTTTATCTTCACAGCTCATGGTGACCTCTCAAATATTTTTATATTAAAGCTAAAATAGCGGACAGGGGGAGTAAAGGAATTAATGGAGATGGAAAAGATTTTTCAGATTTTAAATATCCACCCGTTGGGTGTAATTCCGGACAGTTTTTTTATACTTTTAAGACTTTTATATTTTAATTGAGCTTCCTCGGCAGCCAGCAGGCAAATTCTATTGGGGGTGCGGATTTGCCTGTTAGGCCGGGTAGTATTTTTCACTTATATTTTGCTGTGGATTGAATTTTTGACTGAAACTTAATCCACAGCAATAAAATAAGGTTTATATACCTGTATAAACTCCGGAATACTCCCGCAGGATGGTTTGAAATAACTGCTCAAAAGCGCTCAATTGTCTGATTGCTTTTGATTTCTGTATAAAAGCCCTTAAAGATTTTTGCCGGCTTTTTACGAACAATGTTAATAAATATTGAACACTGTTCGTAAATGTCAATTTTTTTTTAATTTTTTCTGAATTTATTAACATAATCATGAAACTGATTGTATTTTTCATAATTGTTTAATCCGGATAAAACCGGCTTTTAAAGCATATATGTTTCCTCCCGGAGTGTTATTTTGATTCGATATTCACTTAATGTTATATTTTAACAAGTATGTAACATAGCTGTTTTTTTTTTAATTGATGCTGTATGGTGTTTTTTATTCCATATAATAGAAGTTGTGTTATTTAAAAATATAACAGCTGTAATGTGGTATCAAGGCTGTTGAAGATATTATCAGAAGTCTGGAGAATATTAATGGAAAGTTTTAGACCCGGGAAAGAGGGGCTTTACGATCCCGTTCATGAACATGATGCGTGCGGAATAGGTTTTGTAGCGCATATAAAGGGAAGAAAGTCATATGATATAATTAAACGCGGCCTTGAGGTCCTTGAGAGAATGACTCACAGGGGGGCTGAAGGGGCTGATGATAAGACCGGTGACGGCGCCGGTATACTTATGCAGATACCTCATTCCTTTTATAAAGAGGAATTTCCCGGGCTTCCGGATAGCGGGGAATATGGTACAGGAATTGTTTTTCTCCCTGCCGGAAAAGAGCAGGCTGATAAGTGTATTTCAATTTTTGAAAAGACCGCTGACGAGGAAAACCTTTCTGTTATAGGCTGGAGGGATATCCGGGTGGACAGTTCCGTGGTGGGTGATATAGCACGGAATGCGGAACCTCTGATGAAACAGGTTTTCCTGACAAAAAAACCGGGTGCGGAGATTAACCTTGAACTGAAACTTTACGTGGTCAGAAAACTTGTTGAACGGAAGGTTAAAGAAACGGGTGATAGCGAACTCTCTGCCTTCTATATACCTTCCCTCTCTTCACGGACAATCGTGTATAAAGGGATGCTCATGCCGGGACAGGTAAAACAGTATTTTGCCGATCTGCAGGATGACAGGATGGAGAGCGCCATGGCCCTTGTGCATTCAAGGTTCAGTACAAACACATTCCCCTCCTGGGACCTTGCCCAGCCTTTCAGGCTTATGGCGCATAACGGCGAGATTAATACAATAAAGGGGAACAGGTTCTGGATGGAATCAAGGGAGGCCGACCTCTATTCTGAAATACTTGGAGAGGATATTAAAAAAGTTCTGCCTGTAATAGAAAAGGGTAAAAGCGATTCGGCCTCTTTTGACAATGCCCTGGAACTTCTTGTGGCAGCGGGAAGACCGATTCCTCATGCCTTAATGATGATGATTCCTGAATCGTGGAATGATAAGAACCCTATTCCCGATTATCTGAAATATTTTTATGAATATCATTCAACATTCATGGAGCCCTGGGACGGCCCCGCTTCAATGGTATTCTGTGACGGCAGGTATATAGGCGGGACCCTTGACAGGAACGGTTTAAGACCTTCAAGGTATGTTGTGACAAAGGAGAACCTTATAGTCATGGGCTCAGAGGTGGGGGTCCAGAATTTCAGGCCTGAGGATATAGCTTATAAAGGGAGATTGATGCCGGGGAAGCTTCTCCTTGTTGATACTCTTGAAGGGAGAATAATTCCCGACGTTGAAGTAAAAGAAAATGTGGCGACTCAGAAACCCTACCGGGAATGGGTTGAGCATAACAGGATTAATCTTGATGATATTCCCGATCCAGACGGCGTTTCCGTGGAAATCGGCACGGAAATCCTTCATAAGCAGAGGGTGGCATTCGGGTACAACCGGGAGGATATTGAGGAGCTTATTATTCCGATGTCGCTAACCGGGCAGGAACCGGTGGGCTCCATGGGTACTGATACGCCTCTTGCGGTTTTTTCTGACAGACCGCAGCCTCTTTTCAGTTATTTTAAACAGGTTTTTGCCCAGGTTACAAATCCCGCTATTGACGCGATCAGGGAAGAACTGGTAATGAGCCTCACAAGCTACATGGGGGCGAGAAAAAACCTTCTGGATGACGGCCCGGAGCATTGCAGCATGATAAAATATACAAGGCCTGTTTTCACTAATGGAGAGCTTGCGAAGATAGTGCAGAGTGGTAACCCCAGGCTTAAGACAGCCGTTATAGATTCAGTGTTCCCTGCGGAGAGGAGCGCCGGTCTTCTTGAAAGAAGGCTTGAAGAAATTTGTCTTGAAGCAGAGAAGTCTGTTGATGAGGGGTGCAATATCCTTGTTTTATCAGACAGAAAGTCCGGGCCGGGTTTTGCCGCAGTTCCCTCTCTTCTTGTATGTTCGGCAGTCCATCATCACCTTATACGGAAAAAGAAGAGGACAAGAACAGGCTTGATCATGGAGACAGGCGAGCCGAGGGAGGTTATGCATTTTGCATTGCTTATCGGTTACGGTGCGGATGCGGTTAATCCATATATCATTTTTGCCACTTTGAGTGAACTGGCCCGGAACGGGAAGGTTAAATCTGATAGCGGATATAGTGAGCTTGAGTATAACTATATTAAAGCAATCAACAAGGGGCTGCTTAAAATATTGTCCAAGATGGGAACCTCTACTGCCAGAAGCTATCGCGGAGCGCAGGTTTTTGAGGCTATAGGTTTATCGCAACAGCTGATTGACAGGCATTTTTCAGGGACCCTTTCAAGGATTTCAGGTATTGATACTGACCAGATTGCCCTTGAGGCGGTTCTTAAGAATGAAAAGGCATTTGTTGAGAATATAAAACTGCTTGAAGCGGAAGGCGTTTACAGTTACAGAAAAACCGGTGAAAAACATGCCTGGAACCCTGAAACAATCTATATGCTTCAATGGGCTACAAGGACAAATGACTATGAAAAATACAGGGAGTTTACGTCCATTGTTGACGGGCAGAACAGGAAACCTCATTTTATCAGGGGACTTTTTGATTTTAATACATCAAGGCCGATTCCTGTTGATGATGTTGAATCTGTCGAAGAGATAATGAAAAGACTTACAACAGGGGCCATGTCGTTCGGTTCCATCAGTAAAGAGGCCCATGAGGCCATTGCCATTGCCATGAATTCCATACAGGCAAGAAGTAATTCAGGCGAGGGGGGCGAGGACCCGGAGAGGTTCAGGAGAAGGCCTGACGGCACATCCACAAGGAGCGCCATAAAACAGGTGGCTTCCGGTCGATTCGGTGTAACAAGCCATTATCTTGCCAATGCCGATGAAATTCAGATAAAGGTCGCACAGGGGGCCAAGCCGGGTGAAGGGGGGCAGCTGCCCGGGCACAAGGTGGACAGTATTATTGCCAGGACAAGGCATTCTACTCCAGGCGTAACACTTATATCCCCTCCTCCTCATCACGATATATATTCCATTGAGGACCTGGCACAGCTCATATTTGATCTTAAAAACGCGAACCCCTCTGCCAGGATAAGCGTCAAGCTTGTTTCAGAATCAGGTGTGGGTACAATCGCAACCGGGGTTGCCAAAGCCCATGCTGATAATATTCTTATCAGCGGATATGACGGCGGTACAGGCGCCAGCCCTCTAAGCTCGATTAAGCATGCGGGCCTGCCATGGGAGATTGGCCTTTCTGAAACCCATCAGATACTGGTTAAAAACGGGCTTCGCGGCAGGGTGAGGCTGCAGACTGACGGACAGCTCAAAACCGGGAGGGATATCGTTATTGCCGGTATGCTCGGTGCCGAGGAGTTCGGATTCGGTACAGGGGTGCTTATTGTGCTGGGATGTGTAATGATGAGAAAGTGCCACATGAATACATGCCCTGTGGGCGTGGCCACTCAGGATCCTGAACTCAGAAAGAGGTTTAAAGGTAAGCCGGAATATATAATTAACTATTTCAGGTTTATGGCCCAGGAAATTCGTGAGATTATGGCCTCGGTCGGTATCAGGAAGTTTGATGATCTTATCGGCAGGACTGATCTCCTTATCCCGAGAAAAATCGGTCACTGGAAGGCATGCAGCGTGGATCCTTCGGCTGTTATATACAGGCCTGCCGAGGCCGACAGGTACGATGTAAGATGCGTGCAGGACCAGAAGCATAAGATTGACAATGTACTTGATCGCAAACTTATAGACAGGGTTAAACCTTCGCTTGAAGATGGGAAAGATGTGAATGCCTATCTTGAAATGCCGATCGGAAATACTGACAGAGCTGTAGGGGCGATGCTTTCATACGAGATTTCGAAAAAATTCGGGGAGGCCGGCCTTCCTGATAATTCAGTTCAGTGTACGTTTCACGGAAGCGCGGGCCAGAGTTTCGGGGCATTTCTCGCTAAAGGTGTTACCTTTAAACTTGAAGGGGACGCAAATGATTATTTCGGTAAAGGACTTTCCGGAGGCAGGCTGATAGCTCTTCCACCCAGGGGTTCCGATTTTATTGCAGAGGAGAGCATAATTATCGGAAATACCGTGTTATACGGCGCTACAAGCGGCGAGGCTTATATCAGGGGTGTTGCGGGTGAGAGGTTCTGCGTAAGAAACAGCGGAGCCCTTGCTGTTGTTGAGGGCACAGGGGACCATTGCGCCGAGTATATGACCGGCGGAAGAGTTATTGTTCTGGGCAAAGTGGGGAGGAACTTCGCGGCAGGTATGAGCGGCGGTATAGCTTACGTTCTTGATATGGAGGGTAATTTTGATTACTTCTGTAACAGGGGTATGGTTGAGCTCTCCCAGGTGAGGGATTTTGACGACCAGGAGTTCATCATTGAAATGCTGAAAAAGCATATACACTATACTGACAGCTCCCTTGCTAAAGATATAATTATGAAATGGTATGATTACCTCCCTAAATTCGTAAGGGTCCTTCCGCTTGAGTACAAGCGGGCACTGAACGAGATGAAGATCAGCCTTATTGATGAAAAGCTTAAGGCCATCAGGGAAGAAGAACAGATAATGGAGAGTTTTTAAATGGGAGATCCTAAGGGCTTTATGAATATAAAGAGAATGGAATCAGGCTACAGGCCTGTTGAAGAGAGGGTCAATGACTACAGGGAGGTGGAACGCCATCTGCCCGATGTACAGAGGAAACTCCAGGCCTCAAGATGTATGGACTGCGGCGTTCCTTTCTGCCACTGGGGATGCCCTGTGGGCAATATTATGCCTGAATGGCAGCATATGATCTACCGTGAAGACTGGAAGGCTGCCTATGAAATTCTCAGGGAAACCAATAATTTCCCGGAATTTACCGGGAGGGTCTGCCCTGCTCCCTGCGAGGCATCCTGCGTTCTGTCTATCAATGATGAGCCTGTAACAATTAGACAGAATGAGCTTGCGGTAATAGAGAAGGCCTTTGAACTGGGTTATGTAAAACCTGAACCTCCTGAAGTGCGGACAGGAAAAAAGGTCGCTGTTGTGGGGAGCGGCCCGGCCGGACTTGCCTGTGCTGATATGCTTAACAGGTGCGGCCACAGGGTTACCGTATTTGAAGCTGAAGACAGTGTGGGAGGATATCTGAGGTACGGTATACCTGACTTTAAACTTGAAAAAAAGATTATAGACAGGCGTGTAGACGTACTTGCCGCGGAGGGCATAGAATTCAGAACCGGTACGAGAATAGGGGAGGATATTACCGCAACAGATCTGCAGAACAGATATGATGCGGTGATGCTTGCCATTGGAGCCAGAAAACCGAGAGATCTTGATATTGGCGGAAGAAGTCTTTCAGGCATATATTTTGCTATGGATTATCTTAAACAGCAGAACAGAAGGGTCAGGGGGGACCATATTCCTGAAGAGGTACTGATTCGCACTATAAACAGGAAAATTGTTGTGATAGGAGGCGGCGATACAGGTTCTGACTGTGTGGGTAACGCGAACAGGCAGGGGGCAAGCAGCATTACACAGATAGAGATTCTTCCCGAGCCGCCTGCTCACAGAACTTCAAATGAACCATGGCCGCTCTGGCCTAAACTTAAAAAGACTTCAAGTTCTCATGAAGAGGGATGTGAGAGACTCTGGACAGTGAGAACGATACGCTTCTTCGGCGAGAACGGTGAGGTGAAGGGTATTAACGCGGTGCGGGTTAACTGGGAAAGGAATGAAGACGGAGAAATGGTATTGAGGGACATCCCGGGTTCGGAATTTGATATACCGGCTGATCTCGTCTTCCTCTCAATGGGGTTTCTTCATCCTGAACATGAGGGCCCCCTTGAGGACCTTAACCTTAAACTTGACAGCAGGGGGAACGTGGTAGTTGATGAAGACTATATGGCTTCTGAAAAGGGTGTATTCTCCGCAGGAGATACGGTGAGAGGGGCATCTCTTGTTGTCTGGGCGATTCACCAGGGACGTGAAGCCGCTAAAGGTATAAACAGATACCTCTCTTCAGAATAGTATTTACTCATTTATTTCTGGATAAGGAACAAGGGGTTTAAACCCCTTGTTCGGGTCATGAAGGGCGGTTTTGAAATAAATGTCAGAATAGCATGATAGAAAAAATTATACGTCATTCCCGCGAATACTTCGACAGACTCAGTACAGGTGCGGGAATCCGGAATGTACATATTTAAATTAAATTGAATTATATTGAATCAAACAGTCTCCCTGAAATGGATCCCTGTTTTCACCGGTATGACAGACTTTATGATAAAAAAGATTCTGGTGAAAGGTGGAGACTCGGAAATTAAACTCTTGACTGCTTAAATATCTGTTATAGCCTCTAAAGATCAAATAACAGTGGTAATGAATATGTGCTTTCCCGGAAGATTAATCCTTATGGCCGCCTTCTGCATGTTGTTTTTATGCGTTCTTTTTTCTATCCCGGGAGTCACTCTCCATGCGGGCACACCGGCAAGGGAATTTACCTATACAGGGGAAAACCCCCTCCTGGCCGCTGTAACAAAAGGGGATTATGATTCTGTGAAGACCTTCCTTGAAAAGGGTGTGCCGGCTGATTCACGCGGGGAAAACGGGTACACGGCACTTATTATCGCTGCCTATGGCGGGCATGGGGATATTGTTAAACTCCTCCTGCAAAATGACGCAAATCCCAATCTCAGGGACGATAACGGAAGCACGCCCCTTACCGTTGCGGCAAGATACGGCCATACAGAGATTGCAAAGCTTCTCCTTTCGTATGGAAATTTTGTAAATATCAGGGACAACAGGGGTAATTCAGCTCTTGTGATTGCATCAATGAGCGGTTATACTGAGATTGTAAAACTTCTTATTTCAAAGGGGGCTTTCATAAATTCCCGGGGCGGGAATGATATAACAGCATTAATGGCCGCCACTGAGCATGGCCATTATGAGACCGTAGAATACCTGTTGTCAAAAGGCGCCAGGGTCAATTCAGAGAGAAGTGACGGTAAAAGGGCTCTGACCCTTGCTGAGGAAAATAAATATGACGAAATTGCTGAATTAATCAGAAAATTCGGTGGGAAATAGCCGGGATATTATCTGACCCGGAGGTTTCTTCTTTAATTGAGGAAAAATTAAGGAAAAAGTATTTGCCTAAAAGGCTCTCTATTATACCCCTTGTCTGTTGTTAATTAATCCGGTAATAATTCCTGGATGTGTATTTT
>ERZ795057.2678-NODE-2678-length-12999-cov-10.494669_pt1 | contig 12999 bp, 16 predicted proteins | sample MGYA00375141_ERZ795057 | MGnify/ENA primary metagenome ERZ795057 (study PRJEB30186, sample SAMN05720163) | activated sludge metagenome | isolation source: Anaerobic digester | place: Hong Kong | collected 2015-01-26 ... | reverse complement strand
GCGATCCATTTCTCTTTATCAGTCATATGTCTCGTACAACTGCGCGTCGATTATTACAATCGAGGAATCAGCATTGGGCTTTAGATTAAGAAGATATCTTCCAGGGCCTATGACCAACTCGACGGCCTGCTCTATACCTCCAGTTGCTCCAGTACCGGCTCGGCCAGTGCCACCAGGAACTCCGATAGATCGGAACGGGCCATTCCCATTGCTCGTAACGGTAGGAGTATGATATACCTTGCTTTTTATCGTGCTAGGCTTATTGGCTCTATATGGAGTTATATTTACAGCAGTACCAATCGCGCTAACGACAGGCTCTGAGTACGCATCAAGAATGCCGCCAGTAGTAGAATAGTACGTCGCGTTGTAATGCAGTTCGACGCCCTGTGGAATCTCTACATATACTAGCGCTCCACCGGCAGCAGTAACTCCAGTGAACTTATGATTGGCATAGTGCAATTTCCCCTCATGCACCTGGTGATGACGCCAATCTATCGAAACATTAGCACCATATTCGTCAATCATTTTCTACCGCCTTAGCTCTAGGCTTTCTAGGCTTCTTTACCATAGCGGGTATATCTGCATTCTCTACCCGTTCGGGTATATCTGATACTATTTCCGGCGAATCATTATGCTCGGTAATATGCTCATAACTGGAAGCAAGCACCGCTATCTCTTCCGCGTCGGCGGTGCTATACTCGCCATTGACGAAAGAAATAAAGCGGTGCGATCCAGGTATATATACCGATTCGCTCGGAAACTTAGACCTGAAAAGCACCGCCATGGATTAACCCCTTACCGCGATAGCGATGAACTCGTGAACCGTGCAAGTGTACACGGTCGCGGCAGTATCGCCCTTGCGGAAACAAATCGAAGGCGTAAGCACCTCGGTCGTAACGCCGGAGCCAAACGACGCAATCAGCGAGCCGTCTACATAGCCATGGAGCTTGTAGCCGTCCCAGTACATTTCGTACCAATGCGCGGAAGTGTCTAGCGTAAACGCGGCGGCACTATTCGCCTCGGAGCCGGTGGTATACGTCTTGAAGTATCCCGCAGTAACTCCGTCGAGCTTCGAGAAGAACGCGCCACCAGCAGATACGGCCAGAGCGTGAGAGCTTGACGCGGCGGTCAGCGTGGTGTCAACGCCGCACATACCAACGAGTAGATCGCACTGCGTAGCCTCGGATACCGTTAGCTTCGCGCCAAAGTACAGCGGCTTCCCGGCCTCCAGCTTGAACCTAGACCCAAGTATCTGCATATTATCGCCGCTGAAATCAGTACTGGCCTGAGACGATATCAGAATCTTGGCATCAGGCACAAGTGACGCGGCAACGGGGGCCGTACCAGTAGCAGTAACCGTCCAATCGGCGGCGCGATAGCTATTGACTATATTCTTATCGACGAGACCCCACGCATCAAGGATACGGTGCGGATATCGAGAATCTACAACGCCAACAGCGTTATCGGAGTCGCCTAGCTTGCTAAAATTAACATTCATCTTGGCGCTCCTTAGCTCATCGTGATCGTCCAGGTATCGGTATCAGTACCGCCCCGGAGATTGGTATACGTGATAGTCAACGTCACAACGTCGGTAGCAACATAGCTTCCGCCAGAAACATTGCCAGCCGAAACCGTGACAGAACCAGAACCCCACGACACGCTCGGAGTCGCAGTAGAAACTGCCGGGACAGGCCCGGAGCCAGTAGTAAGCGATACCGACGCACTTACAGTCTGGTTCAGCGGAAGCACAAGTCCAGAATCCTCTCCGACAATGCGGAACGGGATCGTGTAGCTCCAGGTATCACTAGCAGCCTCGGTGATATTCGCCCTGTCAATATAGACAAGCACGCGGTCGCCGAGTATCTGCCCGAAGCCCTCTAGTATTTCAACATTACGAGGAGCAATGCCCTTCGTATAACTCATATCAGCCATTATATTCTCCTAGTTCGCGATCCCGTGCGGGCCTCCTCCGCCGGGTGTCTATTCTAAATTACGGTTAGCTCGTCGCCAGGCCGTAAATCTGACCGTGAAGTTTCTCGGCCCCGATATCAAGGCCATTGTTGCCGAAAATCTGATACCGCTCGGAAGCGCCAGTCTTCGCCAGCTCCTCCATGAAGTATAGACCATCGGGCATATACGACTTGCCGGGCACCGGCTGCTTAACCAGGTACATATACGACAGGTCAACCAGCGACAGAATAGTCGAAGTGGCGAACCTGGACGGAACCACATCGATAAGGCCGAAGTCGGTCTGAATCTGCGCGACCGTGCCGCCGCCCATAGAGCGGTCAGGCGGGACGAACGAATAAATCTCAGACAGCTTATACCGCTGGTAGGCATTCGCAAAGAAAGCCATCCTGCGGAACTTGGCCCCATTGGTAAACATCGTGCGAAGCAGATTGTCAATAAGCGGCTTCGAAAGCTGGGCGCTTGAAGCATTTACCTTATTGCTGGTAACGAGAGTCTCGATACCACCGGTAGCCCACGCGACAGCCGCCGACGTAGCCTGGGTCTTCGTGCCGGACATGAACGCAGTCTCAAGGTCGCCATAAAGCTGTTCCTGAGCGCGGGAAACCTGGAACGCGAGCTCGTCGGCAATGGCGCTCTGGAGCGGGTCGCCTGAATACGCATAGCCGGACGAACCGACCTCGGCAAACTTCAGCCGGTTATTCGACGCTAGCTTGTCGTAAAGGACAGACACGGCCTTGTGCTGAGTCTGCGTATAGTTGACCTCGTTAGTCCGCTCATACGCAACAGCGGTCGGAGCCGTAGCAGAAGTGGCCTCGGGGACGCCAGCCGCGCTAAACGACTCAAGCGCATACTGAGCCGACATAGCAAACTCGTGAGAGTTGGCGACCTTCACTCCGGCGAGGCGCGAAAGAAGCGGGTAGTCGGTCGGCGAGAACGTGAGAAGAATGTCACCGTTGAAGTTCGGGACATTCCAGTTGCTGGCATAGCCAGTACTAGTATCATTAGCCATTATTTATCTCCTATAGTTTTACGGTCTACTCTTTCAGTAGTCCCATTCGTACATATACAGCATTGGCCTGATCGCGCTTGCCTTCTTTCATAAGGCGTTCATACTCAGCGCGAAGGGCTTCTTTAGTCGTCGGATTACTACCGCCATTTCTAGGCTGTGGCATATTTCCGAATCGCTCATTGAGGACACGCTCGACGTATTCAGACCGCGCCTTCTCGAAAGCCTTACTAAAGGCTCCTATCCTAGCCTCGGTCGTGGCATCATCGGCACCGATAAACATATCGGCAAGATCGGCCTCGAATCCCATTTCAGTCAGCTTCGGAAGTACCTTTGAAAGCTGGTAGGCACGATTGGCATTAGCCTCCGCTTCCTGTCTGGCCTTCTCTAGCTTCTCAACGCGGTCGAGGGCCGCTGCAAGCTCTGGATCTTTCGGCTTCGGCGCGTTCTTTTTCATCTCCTCGGCGATCAGCCCGGGTAGCTTCTCGGCCTTAAACTTCTCGTCATGGCTTGCAACCGCCCTGCTAATAGCCGCATCGACATAACTCTTTAGGTGCGGATTATCAGCTATCTTATCGATAGCCTCCCTAGAGTCGATCTTCACCGCCCCGTCGAGAGCCGATACCGCCGCCTTAAAAGCCTCGCGCCTATCCTCTGGAAGCGCCGAACCGTAATCCTCAAAAAGTCCCATCCATCTTCTCCTTGCCCTTGCAGTTCTAGCCCGCAAAGTCTATTGGCACAGGCGGGAGTCGAACCCGCATCCCCGGCTATACGCCGCACGCTACCCTAGCCGGTATTTATTCCCGGTTACGTCACCGTGCCACCACTCCAGACCGTCGGAGTCCCGGCCGCGTTACTGTTTACGGACAGCGGGCGTATCCATCCACCTTTTCGGTAAAAACCGGCGCCGTGGTCGCACATATGTATACTTGACAAATAAAACGCTATACAGTATCTTTATATTAAATCGTCCCGCATGGGATGATATCAAATGGATTCTTTGACGGTGGAAAGACACTAGGAGCGGCACCGAGACTGCCGCAATATGGGAGCGTGTCTGAACGGCCAGGAGCCGGGGCAGTACAGAGGAAACTACGGCGAAGTACAAGCCGACTATCCAACGGAGACTACCGGATAAAGCGGGTTCGACTCCCGCCGCTCCCAAGCCAGCCTCCCGAATGCGCGAAAGCGCGACTGGCTTATACCGGCATGAAGACTGAAACGGGATAACGGCCGGACGAGATGGCGGGCCTTGTGCTGTGGGGCCACTACCCGAGATAGCCCGTCGAGTGGCGCGATTCCCCGAGTGAGAGCAGGGGCTAGTATTTCCTAGACTGACTCTCTGTTAATTTAGCCTTGGCTTGTATATCCCATCCCTTAGTCGGCGACCATCCGCGCTCTGACGCCCATTGTGTAAATGACTGGTATGGTACTAAGCCTTCACCGCGTATTCGCCGATACGATGGCGCGAGCTCTTCAATTTCCTCTACCACGCGGCATCGGCAGTTGATATCTTCCTCTGGTATCCCGAAAAGCCCTGGCCCTCCGGCGCTCGCTCCATGAATATGAAACAGCCCATCAGAATCAGCGTACTCGCCATCAAGTATACCATGCGAGTCTCTGGTACGAGTATCGAGAGTGGCAACCCATCGCTTGCGAGCTTTAATTCCTAGTCCAGCGAGCTTGTCATATACTTCAAGATGGCCTTGCGTGTAATTCCTGGTCGATTCAGTTCGTACAATTCGTATCGCCTGGTTGTACGTTGCGTTAACGGTATCGCGTACTATCCTAGCAGTAGCCGCATATCCTTTTCCCATTGCCAATGCCGACGTAATTTTATTCTGGAACGTCAATACATCGCGCGTTGACCAATTACGAAACCGCTCGCTAAATTGTTCGCCGGAATCACCGCTCCAAACACTAGCACGTATAGCCTCGACAGATACAACCGGCCACTTTACCGATACTCCGATAGCCTGATCGTAGGCCCATTCAGTACCATATACTCCCTGCGACCATACTGCGGCGCTTGTGTCCCTTGTGCCTATAATCAATTCTTTGGTCAGCTTGTAATACTCGTCGGCGATTGCTTTCTGTAATTTTTCAAGCCTGCCGTATCGACGGGCCTCGGCTATAGTCGGCTTGTCTCCGACCTGCGCGTACAGCTTGGCGAGCGACTTATCAATCTCATCAAAGGCAGCTTTGTATCTTTTAGCAAGCTCGCGCTCGTATCGCTCGGTTATACCATCGGCAGTTGCATAGTTGCGTAGTAATAGACTATCAAGCTCCCGGCTCGGCATTGTTTACCTCGGTATTATGTGCCGACTGGAATATATCGATATTAGATTCCTTCTGGTCGCCAACACGGGCGAGCTCATCGTCAACATCTGGAACTATATACGACGGGAACAGCTTCAGTATAGTCTCGTCGCTCAGTATATCTTTAAGCGTCGCGGCTATCTGTGCAGTCTGCGCCAAGTCGTCAGGTAGGTTGCGGGTAAACTTAATCGTAACGTCAGTATTGTAAACTCCGCTCGCGCTTAGGTTTCCAGACAATCCCTTAATTAACGCAATGCGATCCTGTAGGCCGATGCTAAAATATGTCGTAATACTAGTGCAAAGATATTCAAAGCCAAGTAGTTTGTATTTCTGCGCTACGCCCGAAGCCTGAACGAATGTATCATCGTTAGGGTTAAATAGCTGGAGCATTTCATAAATTAGCCGCTCGACTCTATCGGCGGCGCTGTCTATGTATGCGCTATTTACGTCCTTAGTCAAGAAGGCTATCTGATCGAGTACGCTCTTCTCGCCGTTTAGATTCTGGAATAGCCGCGACCGCTTTATTTTGTCTACTTCGGTTTCGCCGGTTGTCTCGTCAACCTCATCGGATAGCTGGCCGGACATGAGCATATAGCTCGAAGCGAACCTTGCAAGCTCGTTTGCATAGTCCTCTGAAATTATCTTATCATAGAAATCAATCAGATCGGTTACATGGTCGTATAGATTAGCACAATTAGCGTCAATCGTAAATCTGACAACCGGAACGCGGCCATATCCATGTTCTAGTTCTGTATCTAGCGCACAAGTATCAAAGCTCTTGCCGGAATACTGGGATACGCTCTTGTCGTCGTAGTAGTCAATATAGTATGTAGTGGTATCGCCGTCGCGCTCAGACCACGCTCGAATAAATCCGATTAGTTTTCTCTTGAGCGATCTTGAATATATCGGTATCGCCTGATACGTCGGAATCTGCGCGAACTGATCTTTACCGCCTTCAGTCCAGTGTAGCTCCCACGCCTCGCCGTGAATTAGCGCCGTCGATAGTAGCTCAAGATCGCGCAACCCCTCGTCGTTGGCGTCGAATGTTTCCTGAAGCGATTTATCATATCCATCGCCGGAATAAACTATATTCCCTTCCTTGCCAAGATAGCCCGTAACCATATTAACGGCGCGGCGGGCGAATGGAACGGGAATACGATTGTCCGGCTCTTCCTTCGGGTAATCGGCAAGTATCGAAGGATTGCGCCCACGATAATATGCCATCTGATTAGCGAGCTTGCGTTGTCGCGGCTGGTCACTATTTATATATTTGACGATATCTTTTATGTCCATTACAATCCTAGCTTTCCTATTGAGTAAGGAGCCGCTTTAAGTATCCGCTTTTCCTTAGTGACTCGATAGCGTATTGCGTCGATGCCGTGGTTAAATAGATCAATCGGGACTGGTAAATATCGACCGTCTTTATCTTGCTTCCATGAATACGAGCTGAACTCGCGCTGGAGATTTACCGACCTCGCCGTGATATGTTGCTTGAATTGCTTCATAGCATTGATACCGTTGCGTATTGAATCGGCGCCCTTGACGCACGGATGAACATTAAAGCCGGCCCTATGTAATTCCTCGATGCTCTTAGGCTCGGCGCTATCGGCGATTATTTCATCGTATCGACTTATTCCAAATTGTCGAATAAGTGACGCGATATCGCTATTGGTCAATCCAGTTTGATAGATTATCTCGTCGTACCATAGATCGTCGCCAAGCCTATAGACACCTACGAGAGCCGTCGGATCATTACTATATCCAAAGTCTAAACCATAGCCAAGTAGTTTCGCGTTTTCTGGAATATCGGCGATATCCCATTGATCAAACACGACGCCATCGACTATGCCCCACTCGCCTAGACCATAAACACGATATGCGCTCGGGTTTGTCTCGCGTAGCCGCTCGATTGTTTCCGCATAGGCAGGATCAAGGAACGCATTGTCTTTATACGTAGTCGTCAAGCAATAGGTATTATTCTTGACCGTATCAGAATCGTAAAAGTATTTCTTGAGCCAACTAAACGCGCTTGTAGGATTAAACGAAAGCGTTATCTTAGGATTACGCCCGGTCAATGTACGGATGCGCCGGTCTATCTCTTCAAAGTCAGATTGACTTATCTGATCAGCTTCCTCTAGCCATGCGTCAGTCGGATCATATATCGACTTTAGCTTATCTACATCATCAAGGCCGACTAGAATGATTTCATTCTTGCCAGCCGTGAACGTCATCTCTGTTTTGTTAATAGCGAATAGGCTTTCAAGGCCCATATCGCCGATGCGGTTTTGAATCAACCTAAAAACAGATTGACGCATAGTAGCCGCTACTTTACGCGCTACAATAGTCCGCGAAGGAACGGGCTCAAGCGTCCGCAGTATTACATCATCGGCGACGGCATACGATTTACCGCTACCAGAGCCGCCTCGCAATACGTTGTATTTCTTAGTTGACTCGAAGAATTGCCGGTATACCTCATTCCTTTGTACTAACATATTCGATCTTCAGGCTGAACGGCTTATCATCGTTACCGCTTATCTCTTGCTTATCAGTATATCCAGCATGATTCTTTAACCAGAATATCGCCCCGGTAGGCGAGTTTCCGCTCATCCTCTCCTCATACCATATTTCTATTGCTAGCTTGGCCCTTTTTATACTGTAACTAAACCTCTCGTCTTTTTCATAAGCATATAATGACTGACGGCTCTCGAATCCTAGGGCGTATGCAAGCCCGGACATAGTAGGAGGCCTGGTAGTATCACCAGACTCAAGGCCATTAAAATATGACTCTATTGCTATATCAATGTCTTCTGCATTATCATATATTCTAGGTCTACCCATTTTCTAATCCAATCCCGCCGAGTCATTGCCCCGACAGTATTTTTTATGTCAGGAATATATATTATACTCCTGACATTTATTTTCTTAGCGCCATGCGGTAATACTTACTACTGGGCTTTATATAGCTTTTATAGTCGCAGATATCCCAACTGTCTACTAGATTCTTGACCTGACGGCTGGATAGAAATATACCCTGTCGCTCTCGCATCCTATTCCTGGTATGCGCCAGGCGCTTATAGTACATATCATGCCTTAGATTCATAACAGCACTTCGCTTATAGCTTCGACTCATTGTTTCTCCGCGATACGGACTCGAACCGCGTGGCCCCCGGCGCTATATCCTGGCATTAGCTAGGCTCGCGGAACCGTGCTACTCACCGGAAGCCGATTCGCTCTTGTTCCTCGTCGTCTCCTTCATTGTCAACGGTTTGGTTACTTATAGCATCGGCTAACGGGCCTTTGTAACACGCCTTGTCAAGCTTTATCTGCGCTAAATAAATATCGCGCTCTGATTCAAACGGCTCCGATATGTCAACTATATTACCATCTAGCATATAGCCTACTGACAAAATATGTATCGGCATCCTGAACCGTCGATATACTATCTGTATTTTTGAATATACAACGCGCCGAGGATCAATAGATAAACCGCCTACTATCATTAATCCTCCGATTCTATAAATGACACAATAGGAGCTATTTCAAATCTATTTTTAATATCGCGACAATAATTCATGGCGTTGCATTTCATTGAATCATAACACCATGCCCGATCTGGACAAAAGCGTTTTTCCTCGAACAACTCGCACCATATTTCTTGAATGAAATCTTCAAGATCAATAGCGGAGTCATTGAAGTATTTTTTATGCTTATAGTACATAGACGCAAGCATGGCGTTTACTTTTTCGCGGAACTGCTTGTCCTCATATACATCCACGAATATCTTCTTTTCCATACGCATTATATTATCCCGTGAGATTGCGTTTTGTCAACACTAACCCTAATTTTATGTACTATCCTTTTAACTATCTCTCTTGAAAATCCACAAGCTAAACCAGCTTCTCTATAGCTCATACCGCAAGCCCATAAAAAGAATGCCTCGCGCTTCTTGTCGCTTAGTTCGGCAACAATCGGCGCGAGTGCATCAGAGGTTTCAACCGAGCATCCGATAGAACGTAGCTTATAATATACCTGGTCGCTAGTCATGGTTAGCATATTAGACTTTATATATTTACTTGTCAAGTATACTATATCCGGTAGACTCATGCCCGCATTCGTCGCTAAACATACCTGTTGTCTCCTTGCTTCTATTGTATTACAACGCCCGGTATATTGCAACCGGGCGCCGTAGAAACTAGCTGAAATCGAACAGCGTCGGGGCCGATACTTCCATGTCGGCGGCCCTTAGGTAGACCAGGCCATCCTTCCAGCTCTCGGGGTTCAGCTCGATCCCGACGCCGCGGCGCTCCATCTTGACGGCCATGTACGGAACCGTCCCGAGGCCCGCGAACGGGTCGAGAACGAGGTCGCCCTTGTTGCTATACCGCTCGATAATTCGCTCGACGATATCGAACTGAAGCGGGCAGATATGGAACTGAAGCTCTTTCCGCGCCTGCTCGCCGTTGAGCGTCCGCATCCTGTTCACGTCGTCCCATATCCACTCGGACTTCGACCCGGGCGCGACGACCATGAACGAGGCCGGGAGCTTGCCGTCTTCCTCCAGGTCGTCGGCCAGCTTGACGTGATCGTGATAGTTATACGGATTCTCGCGCGAGAACTCGCGGAACTTCGCCTGTAGCTCGGATACTTCCGCAGCGCGTAGTTCCTCGAGCATCAAGAGCCGGTCGCCTGACGACTTCCAATGAGCGTGCGCGTCTATCTGCCACCTCGCGCGGGTGTAGTCGGCCTTGTCATGCACGACCGGCTCATCTGCATAGGCGCGGCTTGTGTCGCTCGGGAGCTTGCGGAACAGCATTATATACTCCGGGCACCCGACGCCCATTTTCGTCCCGTCCTTGCATTGCTCCGTCCAGCCGAGCCGATAGGTCTGATTGTTCTCGCGCACGACGTCGGTGTCGATCGTGATGCGGCCCATGAACATGAATCCGTGGCGCTCGAAGTGATCCGCGGTTGCATCGGAGAACCTGTCGACGGTAGGCATACCAGTGCCGGTCGCGTTGCCGAAAAGGATCCTGTCCTTGACGTGGACGGCGCAAACACGTCCGGGCTTCAAGACGCGGAGGAGCTGCGGCGTCAGGTAGTCCATCTGCTCGAAGAATCGCCGGTTATCCTCGTTGTGGCCGAAATCGTTATAGGTCGGCGTGTACTCGTAATGATTCGAGAAGGGAATCGACGTATGAATCAGGTCGACCGAGTTGTCGGGCCATGACGGAAGCTCGAGGCAATTGTCATTGAGGATCGAGGTGTACCGCTGACCCTTCACTTCGTCTCGGTCGAAGGTTATTGTCCGGGCGAGCTTCTCTAGCACGTTGGTCGAGGCGAGGCCGTTCTCGCGGATGATCTTCGTCATCTCGCCGACGAGGTAGTTATGCTGCTCCCACTTCGCCTTGAGCGTATCGAGGATAGCCTGCTCGCTCTCGGCGTAAATGATATGCACCTCGACCGGATCGCCCTGCATGAAACGATAGATGCGGTGGATCGCCTGAATGAAGTCGTTGAACTTGTATCCGATGCCGAGGAATATGCACTTATGGCAATGGTACTGCATATTCCCGCCCTGGGCGCTCATATCCGGCTTCGTAGCGAGGTACTTGATCTTGCCGTCCTTGAAGTCGCGCGTTATCTCGGTGTTGCGCTCGTAATCCTGCGATCCGTAGACCTCGGCGGCCTCGGGAAGCGCGCGCTTGATCGCCCGGCGCTCATCCTCCAGGTCATGCCATAGGATAAAATGATCGTCAGGAGCGTCGCCGATTATCTGCATCATCTTCTCAACGCGCGAGTCGATGCTGTCGCGCTTTTCCTTCGAGGCGTCACGGAGCCCGAGAGCGGCGTCCCGGAATAGCTTGACCTGGCCGTCGTCTTCGGCGCCGGCCGTCGCGTGGTCGACGTTGACCATGTGATAGATGACGTTAAGCGGCGGGAGCGCGTAGCCGGTATCGTCGTAGCCGAGGTCGCTCGGCTTCGTGATGAACAGCGCCCAGGTCGATATCCAGAACCAGAACTCCTTCTCCTTGTGCGGATACAGGGTCAGATTGTTCGCCTTGGTCGAGTCACGATGGAAGAACCGCGTCAGAGCCTGGCCCGTGTCCATGATGCCGAGGAAGCCGGCATAGTGTATCAGTTCCTTGTATTTGTTCGGCGACGGCGTGGCCGTGGCTACGAACTTGTACCGGACCGACTGGAACTTGAGAAGGAACTCCTGGTACGTCTTCGAGCCGTATGACCGGAGCACGGAAGCCTCGTCGAGCGTTGTAGCGGTAAACCATTCGGGGCGTATATCTCCGTCGCGCACGCGCTCGTAATTCGTTATCACGATCCGGCATGGCGACGCCTCTGCCTCGGATTGCGTCTTGACATATTCCAGGTTGACGCCGAATCCGGCCCGTAGCGCGTCCAGGTTCATGCCCTGCCGAGCGGCTTCCTTCTCGAACGATGGGCCGCGGAACTGGCTGTCGTTTATGAACTCGGGAACCACGTTGAGCGGCGCGACGATAAGCGCCTTGCCTTCCGACTTCGACATGAGAAGCCGGAGCGTTTCGAGCTGGGTCAGGCTCTTCCCGAGCCCAAAGCTAGAGAAAAGCGCCCGCTGCCCGCCCTTCGTCATCCATAGCACGCTGTCGCGCTCGTGTGGCTTGAGAATTGGATTTACGTCTTCCGGCTGGAACTCGATGCCGGTATCCGGCGCGATCTTGATCTTCGACTTAAGAAAGTCGACATACGAGGGAAGCTCTATCTGCATATTCACTCCTTGAATAGATTATATTACAACACAAGCCGAGCGTCAATAAGTATCGTACTTTGGAAGGCTCGTCAGATGATAATAGCCGCAATCCGGGCACGGGTAGGCGCGCTTCGGGATGACTTTGGAATGCAAATAATGTTGACGCCGTTTTATCCCGTGGATCATGGAATGCGCCTCGGCTTTGGATAGGCGGAGCTTGCCGTGGCAATACTGCTGCTCGTGCTCGCGCGGCTGATCCTGGCTGAACATCTAGTCGTATTTCTTGCGGCTTTTGCTCATACTTTCACCTTCAGCTTGACAAGTTCCTATACACCCGCTCAACATACCACATCGTCGGCCCGTTGTCTAGTACGCCCTGTATGCCTTGTCTGTGAGCCGCAATAGCAAGCTCCGGCGATCCTAGTATGGCTATTGAATCTTGGTACTTTTTACCAGCTATAACAGCGGCGCTATACGGGTCGGTAGGATCGTAGTCGCCGTACTTTTTGACGCGCCAATCGCGGAATGTCTCGTTAATCTGGAACCGCCCAAGTGAGATGCCACCGTCTCCCGGTACGTCGTCGCGCTCATTGGATTCGGTGCGTGCGATGGCCTGGAGGATGGTTGCGGGCGTCCCGGTTATCGCCTCGGCCCATTCGTATGGCGTAATATCGGGGCGCTTGGATTCGCGCTCTAGCGTAAAAGCGTTGACCTCGAACCGCTGAACGAATGGCGTAGACGATATGACAAGCGCGGCTATGATGGCGATGATTAGGCGCATAGCGGCTTCTCGACGTTGGCGATAGCGGCGCGTAAACGGTCAAAATGACTAGGCTTTGCATCATCCCAATGCTGCGATATAAACTCACAAGCACTGTCCGCCGCCTCCAGCAACGCCTCGGCCCGAGCTTCGGCGCGGATGGCCTCGGGGTCGATGGTGGAGAGGATATCGATAACTATCATG
>ERZ795057.2675-NODE-2675-length-13029-cov-6.074148_pt1 | contig 13029 bp, 10 predicted proteins | sample MGYA00375141_ERZ795057 | MGnify/ENA primary metagenome ERZ795057 (study PRJEB30186, sample SAMN05720163) | activated sludge metagenome | isolation source: Anaerobic digester | place: Hong Kong | collected 2015-01-26 ... | reverse complement strand
AGAAAAAACTTAATTAATTAAAAGGGATACCGTAAAAATTGGCAATAAGCAATTAGTTTAACATTTAAACAATAACATAAATAATGCCAATTTTTCTTAATATGTAAATTACCCTTGTTTTTTGACCAAAAAGACACCTTTGTTCAATTTTCGACAAGCCTACTCCCAATGGTCAAAATGTGGGAAATCCCACAAATCATGTGACATAACCCACCTGAGAGAATTCAGGCCAGTAATTCACTCTCCTTTTTCACTAACTTGCTTCATTCTCACCGTAACTTAATTCCATGAAATTGAAATCTTTGGTACTGCTCTTATTAGCAACACTAGCTTTTTTCTCCATTCAGGGGCAAAAACTAACCTTAAAAATTAGCTCAGATGGACACCACTTGGTTCATGCCGATGGAAAACCGTTTTTTTATCTGGGTGACACCGGTTGGGAATTATTTCATCGATTGGATAGCACTCAGGCACTGCACTACCTGGAGAACCGCTCAGAGAAAGGGTTTACAGTGATACAGGCTGTGGCATTAGCCGAATTTGACGGATTGCACACTCCAAATGCCTATGGAGAAATTCCCTTGACCAATGACGATCCTACGCAGCCTAATGAAAAATATTTCAGCTACGTGGACTACCTCGTCCGTGAAACCAATCGACTGGGGATGGTGATGGGCATGCTGCCTACCTGGGGTGACAAATACAACAAACGCTGGGGCATTGGCCCGGAAATCTTTACCCCGCAGAATGCCTTTCAATATGGTCATTTCCTGGGAGCGCGGTATAAGGATGCTGCGATCATCTGGATTTTAGGAGGTGACCGGATACCGGAAGAACCGGAGGACTTCCAGATCATAGCTTCCATGGCGCGAGGGTTGAGGGAAGGTGACGGCGGCAGGCATCTGATCACTTTTCATCCGATGGGAGGAGAATCCTCATCCCGGTTTTTTCAAGACAGTTCCTGGCTTGATTTCAACCTCTTCCAATCCGGTCATGGCGAATTTGACAATCCAAACTACCGTATGACCCGCCATGATTACGACATTATTCCAGCAAAACCAGTCCTGGACGGCGAACCCAATTACGAGGATCATCCTATCAACTGGACTCCGGCCAATGGCTGGTTTGATGATTTCGACAGCCGAAGAGCCGGCTACTGGTCCATGCTGGCCGGCGCATGTGGAAACACGTATGGTTGTCATGATATCTGGCAATTTTTATCCCCCAAATTTTCTCCCGTTTCAGTAGCCCGCACACCTTGGGAGCAGGCCCTTGATCTACCTGGCGCTTATCAAGCAGGGTACATGCGCCATGTTTTTGAAACCAGACCCTGGCAACGTTTGGCGCCGCATCAGGACATCTTACAGAACGCCCCCAATAAAGGTGGACAAGCCTGTCTGGCTGCCTGTGATCGCGAAGGAACATTTCTGATGGTCTATGCCCCTTATGGAAATGCATTTGAAGTCAGAACTACCTATATGAATCAAGGGAAATTACATGCCTGGTGGTACCATCCAGCAACGGGAACTTCCCTGGATGGCGGTACGCTGGACTTCGCAGCAACAATCCCGTTCGATCCTCCAGGCGACCCGAGAAGGGGCAATGACTGGTTGTTAATACTGGATAGTCAGGCAGCAGGATTCCCCAAGCCCTGATCTTGCTTGCAATTATTTATTTCGCCCCGGATGAAAATGCATCATCGGCAGAAAGTTGTTTAAGCGGCGAAAGGGTGACCTTACGGAATTCAACTTCAGATCCCTCAGCCTGTAATGCAATCTGACCATGATCTGCCGTACAATCGGTACCGGAATTCACCAGGTCTCCATTTACCCATACCTTAACCGCACGTCCCAGGCACTCGATATGCATTTGATTCCACTCTCCTACCGGTTTTTCAGATCCGTCCGTCAGATTGAGAATACGCCGCTTTTTACCTTCCGTACCTCCCCATTCATCTTTTGGGCCACGCCGTTCAACCATATCCGGGACGGTAATGTCTTCACCAATGCACCAGAAATCACCTGCATTTTCATGCATCATCTGGACCTCAATGGATTTGGGAAACATGCCGTACAAAAAACGCGGGGTAGAGGCATGAACCAGCACACCACAATTGCCCGGCTCACCGGCGAAGCGGTATTCGACATCCAGTGCGTAGTCTGAGTACACCGAATCTGTGATCAGGTGGCCTCCCGGCGTACCCAGGCTGACCAGCATCCCTTCTCGGACAATGAACGGATCTCGGGCAAGTGAATTCGTATCCAGCTCGGGCACATCGGAGTGCCAGCCTTGCAGCGTTGATCCGTCGAAGAGCTCAATGGATGCAGTCTTTTCACCACATTGAGCCATAAGGAATATCATTACCGCACCAAAAATCAGTTTTTGCATCGACTTGTTTGCTTTTTCTCCAAAAAGGTACGACTTAATCCCACTTTACAATGGTGTAAAAAACAATTCACAAAATTCTTGGCCCATTCCAACCTTTTTACCCATCCAGCGGTCCTAACTTTGAAAAAACCCGATTGACCGGATTCTATGCAAGATGCCACATTGATCCAAAAATGTATCCGAGGTAATGAACTTGCGCAATACCAATTGTATCAAAGGTATGCGCAGGCCATGTACCACACGGCCTGGAGGATCGTGGGTAACCGGGAAGACGCAAAAGATGTATTACAACAATCCTTCATAAAGGTTTTTGCCAATCTCGGAAGCATCCAGGATGCGAAGGCTCTGGGAGGGTGGATCAAACGGATTGTCGTCAATAGTTCGCTGGACCATGTTCAGGCCAGGCGTCATTGGCTCATAGAGCCCCAGGAGTATATTCCTGAACTGGCCATCGCCGCCGAAGCCGAAATTAAATTGGCTGTCAAGGACATGCACGATCTGATCCTTGATTTACCGGATGGTTGCCGGCAAGTGTTTTGTTTGCACCTCCTGGAAGGATACAAACATCAGGAAATTGCTGAAACCCTGGGGATAACCGAATCCACGTCGAAGTCTCAGTACTGGCGTGCCAAACAATTATTAAAACAGAAAATATCAATCAATGAACAAACAGGACGAACTGGAACGGTGGATCCTGCATAACAGGAAATCACTGGATCAGATTGAAGATCTCGATCACGAAGCTTTATGGAGTTCCATCCGGCAACCCAAAGTTCATAAACGATCCAGATGGGTTTTGCAGGTGGCTGCCGCCTCAATTGTCATCCTTTGCGGATTCTTCGCCTGGTATACAACCAGCCCAGCCCCGGCCATTGTCGCACAGAAGACCCAGTTCCCATTGGATGCCTCCTTTGTAAAAGCTTATGAGCAACAGTTTCAGCAGCCTCTTACCGCCAATGAATTATCTAAAGTAGATCATGGCGTACTACAAGACATAAACTCGGAATGGGAAGAAGTAACCCGACTTACCATCCAAACCTCTTCCGACCAAATGGATGAAAACACCCGAAATAAGATTCTGGAACTCATGCGTAAAAACAATGAGATCCAAATCAAACTGCTTGAATTATTACAACGTGAACTACAAAAACCCGAGCGAAATGAAATTCCTAATGAAATCTATTAATCTTCTGCTCTGCTTTTCCCTGACCTGGTCGCTATTTGGTCAGGTGGATAAGACCAAAACGCTGAACCAGGATTATTCCGTAGTCCATGACCAGCGGCTCTACATCAGTCATCGAGGTGGTGAGGTCAAACTGATTCCTTCCACCGATGGAAAAATCCACATACTGGGGACCATCCGTGTAAAAGCAAGTGATGAGTCGAATGCTAAAATTGCTCTGGACAACATGGATATCAGGGCCTCCCAGTCCGGTAATCAAATCAACATTGAATCCGATCGGAATATTAAGAACTGGATTACAGTCCTCAACAAGAGCACTATCACTTTCGAATCCGGTGATAAAGCGAAGGACATCCGGGATATCGATATGACGCTGGAGGTCCGGATACCCGATAACATTGCTCTGATTGAAGTCAAAAATAAATACGATCCCATCACCATCGACCAAGCGGTAAAAGGTCAACTTAGAATTGAGCAATACGACAGTGAAGTGCATGTGACTAGTTGTACCGGCCCCTTCACCCTCAATATGAAATATGGCAAGGCCAGTCTAGGTGCTCTTAGCGATGTAACAATGGATATTTATGATTCGGATATGACCTATGAGTCTGCCCGTAATCTATCCGGCACCCTGAAATATTCCAAAATGACCGGTGGAGACCTTAATCAGGTTACCTTGGAAACCTACGATTCGGAGTTTCGTTTTGGAGCAGTACCCGGAAAATCTTCTATAACCGACAAATACTCCGATTATGAAATGGGAAATATCGGTGAACTGGTATTCGACGGTTATGAATGCAATCTTACCCTGGGCAACGCGAAATCCATCAGCGGCAAATCAAAATATGGTGAGTTTCATTTTAAGTCCGTCGGTGAAATCGAATTAGAAAGCTCCTATGAAGATGAGTTCAGCGCTACCCGCGTTGGCCGACTGAAAGTCAATAGTAAATACGGGGAATACAAACTGGATGCATTAGGCAATGAGCTGATATTTCCGGAAAGTTACGAGGATGAGATCACGATTGGCCGCATAGAACAATTAACCAGGCTCGAGCTTAATGCGAAATACCTGGAGTTGACTTCCAATCAGACAGGAGGAGACTTTTCAGTCACCGTTGATGCGAAATACAGTGAAGTGGAATTGCCTTCCAGGACTACCGTCCGGATCAGAGATAAAGAAAATTCCAATCTAAAGATGGAAGCCATGGTCGGAAGTAATGGGTCCGGCAAGGCGGTGATTAATTGTTATGAATGTGAAATCAAACTAAATTAATAGCTTCCCTTTGGAATGTGCCGGCTCTCCTACCGGCACATTCCATTTTAACCCGTTTCAAGAGCTGTCTACTTACAAGCTCCTTCCATCACTGATTGCCTCCAATCCTGGATAAAACCATCCGGGAATGTGGAACAGAATCATACCTTTGCAAGCAATAATCAAAATTTTACCGCAAGCAATCGTATGGCAGACCACAAGATCATCTTTGCAATGGAAGGGGTTTCAAAAACATTTCCACCTTCCAAACAAGTCTTAAAAAACATTTGGCTTTCTTTTTTCTACGGGGCCAAGATTGGTGTCCTCGGTCTAAACGGATCCGGAAAATCAACCTTGTTAAAATTGATTGCCGGACTGGACAGCAATTACGAAGGGAAGATCCGCTTTGACGGATCATTCCGCATTGGATATTTAGCTCAGGAGCCTGAGCTGGACCCCGGGAAAACCGTCCGGGAAATCGTTGAAGAAGGAGTTAAGCCGATCATGGATCTGCTTAAAGAGTACGAAGCGATCAATCTGAAGCTTACCGAACCCATCGATACCGATGAAATGATGCAATTGATTGAGCGCCAGGGCGAATTGATGGAGCAGATTGAACATCACAATGCCTGGGAGATTGATCACAAGATTGAGACGGCCATGGATGCTTTGCGTTGTCCGGAAGAAAGTCAAAAGGTCCAGGTTCTTTCCGGAGGTGAAAAGCGCCGGGTGGCGCTCGCGAGATTATTACTGAGCAATCCGGATATTTTGCTGCTTGATGAACCTACCAACCACCTGGATGCCGAGTCGGTGGAATGGCTCGAACAATACCTTCAGCAATTTCCAGGTACCGTTATCGCCGTAACCCACGACCGCTATTTCCTCGATAATGTCGCTGGCTGGATCCTGGAATTGGACCGCGGTGAAGGCATCCCCTGGGAAGGAAACTATTCTTCCTGGCTGGAACAGAAAGCCCGCAGACTGGAGGCTGAGGAAAGAGCGGAAAGTAAAAGACGCAAGACCCTTGAGCGCGAATTGGAATGGATCCGGATGGCACCCAAAGCACGCCATGCAAAAGGCAAGGCGCGTCTTAATGCATACGAGAAATTGGCGGATGAGGAAATCAAAGAAAAAGAGGCGCGTCTCGAATTATATATCCCGCCGGGGCCCCGACTGGGAGACGTCGTCATTGACACTGAGGATCTCAGCAAAGCTTTTGACCACCGCATCCTTTTCGAACATCTGAACATCAGCATACCCCGCAATGCAATTGTCGGAATTATTGGCCCGAATGGCGTTGGAAAAAGTACGCTCTTCCGCATCATCATGGGAGAAGAAAAGCCGGACCAGGGGAATGTCAAAATTGGCAATACCGTCAAATTATCGTATGTCGACCAATCGCATAAGGCACTCCAGGATGGTGAAAAGACCGTTTACGATGTAGTCTCAGGGGGACAGGACCTGATTACGGTGGGTAATGTCAGCGTTAATGCCCGTGCTTATCTGAGCAAGTTCAATTTTGCCGGTGCCGATCAACAAAAAAAGCTTGGGGTACTTTCAGGGGGAGAACGAAACCGCCTGCACCTGGCTATGACTTTGCGGGAGGGAGGTAACGTATTGCTCCTTGACGAACCTACAAACGACATAGACGTCAATACCTTGCGGGCCCTGGAAGATGCCCTGGAGGATTTTGCCGGATGTATCCTGGTCATTTCTCACGACCGGTGGTTTATAGACCGCCTGGCCACACATATTCTGGCTTTTGAAGGAGACTCGGAAGTAGTCTTTTTTGAGGGTAATTATTCGGATTATGAGAGCGCCAAGAAAGCGGCGTCCGGGGATAACACCCCGCATCGACCCAGATTCAAGAATGTCATCAATCGGTAATTCGCCTGGCTGACAGATACCGAACTGACTATCAACCATTTGAATCAATACCGACACAAGGGTAATGCTTTAAAGTATCGTTAATTCATCCTGGCAAAAAACTTATCTTTACGACTACCGTTTGTACAAGCAAATCAAAAGACATGAAGAGGTCGGGCTTTTTTGGGCTAGTGCTTCCTTTCTTTATGTGGGGTCTTATTTCTTGTGCTCCCAAAGCCACCATCACAGATAAATCCATGGACATGCCGGTTGAAAACAGAACCGACCTGGAGGTGGCGACATTAGCAGGTGGTTGTTTCTGGTGCATCGAAGCCATCTTTCAGGAACTAAACGGTGTCATTAAAGTAGAATCCGGCTTTTCAGGAGGTCATCTGCCAAATCCGACCTATAAGCAGGTTTGTTATGAGAATACCGGACATGCCGAGGCGGTCCAGATTTACTTTGATCCTAAATTGATCAGTTACGACGATTTGCTGAAAGTTTTCTTTACGGTTCACGATCCGACGACGCTCAACCGACAGGGCAATGATGTAGGTACGCAATACCGGTCTGTGGTGTTTTATCATAACGATCAGCAAAAACAGGCGGCCGAGTCGGCTAAAAGCGATTTTGCCACCGCTCTGTGGGATGATCCGATCGTGACGGAGATTGTACCTTTCGAGACTTTTTATACGGCAGAAAATTATCACCAGGATTATTACAATCTGAATCCCAATCAGCCTTACTGCCGGGTCATCATCAATCCTAAAGTGGAAAAATTTCGGAAACAATTTGCAGCCAAGCTAAAAAAGACCAATGAATAAGTTCAATCCTCTAAACCCCGAAGAAGCCAGAGTCATTCTGAAAAAAGGAACGGAACGACCCTTCACGGGGGTCTACGACAAACACTTTGCTTCCGGTACCTATCTATGCCGCCAATGCAATGCGCCACTTTACCGGTCAAAAGATAAATTTGATTCCGGTTGTGGCTGGCCGGCCTTTGACGATGAGATACCAGGCGCTGTAAAAAGAGTTCCGGACGCCGATGGTTTAAGGGTTGAAATCCTTTGCGCCAATTGCGGAGGGCATTTGGGTCATGTGTTTATCGGAGAACGCCTTACAACGAAAAATACCCGTCACTGCGTGAACTCGATTTCACTTCGCTTTTTACCCGAATCCGGTAATGATGAATAAGTCTTGCTACTTACTACCCCTAGTCATTCTCCTTTACCTTACCACTGCGGGCTATGGGCAAGATATAAAACACTGGCCTGGTCCTGCTATACCCACCGAGGGAGCGGTGTACTACGGGTATCAGCCACAACATACAGTGGATACCACCATTCATTATCGGGTGGTTTTTGATATCCATGCGGGTGAACAAAACCCGGATCAGATCAACTTGTTACTGAATAGTATTGCCCGATTTATCAATTTGCATACCCGTTATGGTGTCCCACTCGATCACTTGCATGTTGCGGGCGTATTCCATGGATCTGCAGGTAAGGATGCCCTGAATGATGCTGCTTACCAGGAGCGCTTTGGAATGCCTAATCCCAACACCAATTTAATGCATGAACTGAAGGATGCCGGTGTGGAGCTCTTCCTTTGCGGTCAGACCGCTTACAGCCGCGGCTTACAACCGTCAACACTCAATCCTGCTGTACAACTTGGACTTTCAGCCATGACGATTCTGACGGAGTATCAGCAGAAAGGGTATGCCCTTATCCGCTTCTAGTATCAATCCAGAGCGTGTTCAACTTCAGACAACCATTGGAAAAGTTGATCCAGGCGCTCATAAGCATCCCTTCCAGGGCGTTGATCCGCAGAACTAATCATGCTTGCCAAATAACGAATCTGATCCAACAACATGGGCGTCATGTACCTGCCCTCCTCAGTCACTAATTCCTTGATAGCAAGATTAAGCTTATCTACCTTTAATTCAGCTTCAAGTCGTTTTTTCCCTTTAAGTGCATTGGGATCTATCGCCTTCTTTTCCGCTTCGATTCTGGCTTTTAGGTCATTGGCTTTTTGCTGCAACTGGCTAATTTCCTGGTACAGGCGGTATTGTTCCACCAAGTCCGCTTCCGTCACTCCGGAAGCTTCAACCCTAGGATCCAAATTGATGTAAAAATCTTCGGTGTACCGGTCATCCCCCTTCTTTAACTCAATGGTATAAACACCGGGAGGAACCAGGGCGCCACGGGAAGCTTTATCCGGTTGCATGTTCCAGAGGAAGCGGTGATGTCCTGTTGTGTAGGAAGGACGGATAGGCAGGTTGTATCCTTTCGATTCTTTTGCTGCCTTTTCGGGCTTCAGTTTCCAGGATTTGACGACCTCAGTGCCTTTTCGAATTTCCAATAGGACCTGTGCCGAGGAAGTATCGCCGATGACATAATCGATGATGACTCCATTTTGCTTGTACTCAACCGGAATATCTCCGCCCCGGGTAAAATAACGCATGCGATATGCATCCTGAGGCTTATACAGTTTCGTCGCAACCGAAGAAGAACCCTGGCGGATGAAACGCATATCATCCAAAATCCAGAAACCTCGTCCCATGGTAGAAAGCACCAGATCACCTTTGTGAATCTTTAGGTCGGTTATCGGGGTAACCGGTAAATTCTGTTGCAAGGATTCCCAGGTCTTACCATCATTGTAAGAAACATAAACACCATGATCGGTGCCCGCAAATAGCAACCCCGGCACTGCCGGATCTTCACGTACCACATGAACCGGGTCGTCCATGGCTATTCCGTTCTTGCCATCAGTAAGCCGCTGCCAGGATTTGCCGTAATCTTCCGTTTTATAAATATAGGGTTGATAGTCCCCCAGCAAGTACCGGTAGACCGCAAAATAAGCTTTTGATGCACTATGAGGTGAAGCATCAATATTCTGAACCCTGCCTCCCGGAGGCAGATCCGCGGGTGTTACATTCTGCCAAGTCTGCCCGTTGTCTCTGGTCACATAGAATGGACCATCGTTGGATCCTGTCCAAATAACACCTCGCTCAAGGGGTGATTCACGGACCGCATACAGGGTTGAATAAAACTCTTCTCCGGTCACATCCCGGGTTATGGGCGAACCGCTGATCACCTGTGTTTCCGGCGTAAAGGCGGTCAAATCCGGTGAAATGGTCTCCCAGGTTTTACCACCATCCGTAGTCCGGTGCAGATATTGGGATCCATGATAAACGATGTTGGGATCAAAGGGCGATACGTGGATAGGGGAAACACGCTGGAACCGGTAGGCCAGATCCTTTGGATTGTGTCCGTAGATGTTGGCAGCTCCTACATAATATTGCTGCTCCTGGCCGGTCAATTTATTATAAACGCCAAATCTGCCTTTACAATTGGCATAAACGATATTTGGGTCACCTGGCTTAGGTACCGCAGGACCGGTTTCGCATCCACCCGTAGCGATCCAGAATGAGGTTGCATCAAAAGTTGGTGTGTGTGGAGGGATACTGGGCACCATAATGGTTGAATTATCCTGTTGCCCGGCGTATAAATTATAAGGGAAATCATCGTCAATTTCTACCTGATACAATTCAGCAGTGGGTTGATTGTTCTGGGTGGACCAGGTCTTTCCGCCATCTCGTGTCACATTGGCTCCACCGTCGTTGCATTCTATCCAAACCAGGGTATCTAATGGATTGATCCATAGATCGTGATGGTCACCATGAGGGGCAGAGGTTCTTTTCCAGGATTTAGCACCGTCAGAGCTATGCCAGAAAGAGGTTGCCATCGCATACAGGCTATTGGGATTTTGTGGGTTGACTTTGATGTTACAGTAATAAAATGGGCGGTCCAGGATGTCTTCATTGGTGCTTACCAGCGTCCAGGTAGAACCATGATCCTCGGATAAGTAGACCCCTCCCTCTCCTACCGGAGCCTCAATAAGCGCCCACACCCTCTGTGGCATCGCCGGGCTCACGGTAAAATCAATTTTGCCGATGAGACCCTGGGGCAGTCCCTGACTCATTTTACTCCAGGTATCTCCTCCGTCCATGCTTCGATAGATCCCGCCTTCCATACCGCCGCTGATGATGGTCCAGGGCTTCCGCAATCCATGCCACATCGCCGCATAAATAATATCCGGGTTATCCGGGGCGAACTCCAGGTCAACAGCCCCAATGCTATCTGAATGAAATAAAATTCTTTCCCAGCTATTTCCACTGTCTTTACTGCGGTATACTCCTCGCATAGCATTGCTTCGGAACGCATTGCCTATCGCTGCAACGAAAAATCGGCTTGTATCATTTGGATGGATTAATACCGCGCCAATTTGTCCTGCTTCCTTTAATCCAATATTTTTCCAGGACTTCCCTTCATCGGAGCTGAAATAGACGCCATCTCCAATGATGACATTACTACGTATTCCATCGGAACCGGTGCCTACGAGGATTCGTTTGGGATGGAGCGGATCCACTGCGATAGAACCAATGGAGCCTGTATTAAAATATCCATCTGAAATATTTTTCCAGGATTGGCCGTAATCTTTACTTTGCCAGACTCCTCCGCCTGTTGCTCCCATATAAAATACTCCAGGTTGGGAAGTAACGCCAGTAACGGTGGTCACTCGCCCCCCGCGACTAGGTCCAACTTGCCTGAATTGCACATCCGGGCCAAACAATGATTGTCCAGAAGCCAGACCACTCATCATCAATAAGCCGATTATTACTGACGGTCGCATCCTTATCTCTCTTTTTTTCATAGTGATTTTGTTCCTATTGCGCCAAAAGATAAGAAGACTTCATCTGAAGGAGGGGAATTCCCTTTTGAATTATTGAATTACGAGCCTTCATGACCGGTTGGATTATCCTTGGAATTGCTGCCTTAGGCCTATGGAAAATGTATCAGTGGTTCCAAAAACACAACATGTAAATCACTCAGTGGGTAATTTCCCCATTCAGGTATCCCATTATTTTCTGGCGCAAATTTTCTTTTTCTTCCTGGTCATCCGGCCAATCGTCCAATAGGTTTAGCGCTTCCCGGTACTGCCCGGTGGCAGCATACGCACTCGCCAGGTTTTTAGTATATGCCCACCTGTAAGGGGCAATTTTCTTGGCATGGCTAAAGCAGGTGATTGCAGAATCGAGTTGGTTTTGCTCAAAATATAGTACCCCCATATTGTTCCATGCATTGTGCTGATTGAGGTGAGTTTTAATGGCTCGTTTAAAATTATGCATGGCGTCCGCTTGCTTTCCTTTGGTCAAGTATGCCATACCTGCATACCAGTCTATCGGGATGGAAGTATCATCGAGGTTCAATATTCTTTTCGGAATATGTCCGGCAATTGAAAGGATTTTGTCAGGATGATTGGCAGAACGTGCCTGCCAAAGATCTTCAACCTGTCTTTCTGCAATAGAACGTGCGAATCCATATGTGACCATCAATACCAAAATGCCGGCGATTCCTGTCCAGGCAAGCTTATTTACTGGTATGGTAAAATTGGATTTTGGAGCAGATCGGAGCGACCAAACCCACCACGAGAGATAGATCCATTGGATATCGATCCGAAATCGTGGAAAATCAAAAAGACTAAACATCAGGTACACACCAACCATGACTCTTGTGGTGGCTTTCTGTGCTGGCCTTAGAAACCCACTGTAATACCATATGGCAGCAAGGAATAAAAACAACCATACCATGCCAGGTATTCCCAGTTCACTACCTGTTTCCAGCCAATCGTTATGGGCGTGCGTCCACACTATCTCTTCATCTTTGTCTGCATAATACTGGTTCGCAGGAATCCCTAATGCCGGCCATTGTATCTTCCATTGGCCCAAACCATAACCCAAAATGGGTTTATCCCGGATCAAGTGATAGGTCTTTTCCCACATGACCATTCGATCCACCGCGGTAGGAGACTGCAAAATGTAGGCGGGATGGACCCTTAATCTGATCCGACCGGGATTTACCCACCAAATCAATAGAGCCATAACCGGTACGACCCATAATTTTCGGTAGGTTTTCCAATTGAACGGCTGGTGAAATAATAAAATACTGCCCGATGCTATCAAGGCTAAAAATGCCGCTCTGCTTTGCAGAAAAAGGATCAGGACCAAAGCCACTAAAACCCAGCTCTGCTTAATCCTTCTCGACAGTGGCGTCTTCAGGACGAAGGGAAACCAGCCAATTAAAACAGCTGCAATCATTGACTTGTGTCCCGCCGGGTAATGAATGCGGTACAAATCCTGATTCGTCCAACCGTACCGGATACCGTTTAGCATCAGAATAACACCAACCAAGATCACATAGGTCCAGGCCAGGTATGCAGCCCATTTACTCGTTTCCCCTGTTCCATATCCGTATTGAACAACAACCAGAATGCTTAA
>ERZ795057.2673-NODE-2673-length-13041-cov-8.933698_pt1 | contig 13041 bp, 8 predicted proteins | sample MGYA00375141_ERZ795057 | MGnify/ENA primary metagenome ERZ795057 (study PRJEB30186, sample SAMN05720163) | activated sludge metagenome | isolation source: Anaerobic digester | place: Hong Kong | collected 2015-01-26 ... | reverse complement strand
ACCTTTACAAAGGAGGCGAAGCTGCAGATCCTCGACCGACTGATCGAAGCCTCTGGTTTCGAGGATTACCTGCACAAGAAATTTGTCGGTCAGAAGCGTTTCTCGCTTGAGGGTTCCGAGTCAATCATCCCCGCTCTGGCAGCGATGATTGCCCATGCGGGTCCTTACGACGTGAACGAGATGGTGTTGGGGATGGCACACCGGGGACGCCTCAACGTGCTGACCAACATCATGAAGAAACCTTACTCGCAGGTGTTTCGCGAGTTCAATGCACAGAACTACGAAGAGGAGATCAAGTATGGTGATGTGAAGTACCACCTTGGGTACAACAATACCATTGACTATGAGGGACGTACCATCTCCATCAGCCTCGCCCCTAATCCGTCGCACCTGGAGACAGTTGGTCCGGTGGTGCAGGGTATTGCACGTGCCAAGCTTGAGAATGAACATGACTTCACCGATGATTCGGTACTGCCCATCCTGGTGCATGGTGATGCCGCCATTGCCGGTCAGGGAGTGGTCTATGAAACCATTCAGTTCTCGAAGCTGCAGGGCTACAAGACAGGTGGCACAATCCATATCGTGATCAACAATCAGGTTGGATTCACCACCAGCTACCTGCTGGGGCGCTCCAGCACCTACTGTACCGACGTGGCCAAGGTGACACAGTCGCCGGTGTTCCACGTGAACGGCGATGACATCGAGGCGATGGTCTACGTGGCGAAGCTGGCGCTGGAGTTCCGTCAGATGTTCAACATCGATGTCTTCATCGACCTGCTCTCTTACCGCAAGTATGGTCACAATGAGGGTGATGAACCCCGTTTCACACAGCCGGAGTTGTATGACATCATCGCGAAGCACAAGAACCCGCGCGATATCTATGCCGAGAAACTGATCGGAGAAGGGGTGATTACCCGGCAGGCGTTCGATGAGCGTGTGGCAGCTTTTCACCAGAGGCTTGAGGATGATTATGAAGCATCACTTTCTACCAGCCGACTTAACCTGCAACCATTCTTCGCTGGCAAATACGAGGGAATTCGTTTACCGGAGGCAACTGATTTCGAGCATTCCGCTGACACGAAGATCCCGAAGGAACTCTTCCTGCAACTGGCAGAGCGGATTACCACCCTGCCAGCAGATAAGAAATTTTTCAACAAGACCGTGCGTCTGTTTGCCCAGCGTGCTGCCATGATCAGCGAAGATAGGTACGACTGGGCCATGGGTGAACTGATGGCTTATGCCTCTTTGGCATGGGAGAAGCATACGGTGAGGCTGAGCGGTCAGGACTCTGAAAGGGGCACCTTCTCGCACCGTCATGCTGAGATCATCACCGAAGACGGCAAAGAAAAATATTTCCCTCTCAAAAACCTGGGGGGTGAACAGGCTGCAGCGCGTGTTTACAATTCGCCCCTGAACGAGTACGGGATCCTGGGATTTGAATATGGCTACGCGCTGGCTCATCCTGATGGGCTTACCATCTGGGAAGCTCAGTTTGGTGACTTTTACAACGTGGGACAAGTGATCGTGGACCAGTACATCGCTGCCGCCCAGGAGAAGTGGGGCATCAAGTCGGGACTGGTCATGCTGCTGCCTCATGGTTACGAGGGGCAGGGCGCCGAGCACTCGAGCGGTCGCATGGAGCGGTTTCTGACTCTTTGTGCCAACCTCAACCTGCAGGTGGTGAACTGCACCACACCTGCCAACCTCTTCCATGTGTTGAGGCGGCAGCTCCATCGCGATATCAGGGTACCGCTGATCCTCTTCACGCCAAAGAGTCTGCTGCGTCATCCGGAGTGTGTCTCTTCGCTGGATGAATTCACCGAGGGTAGCTTCCGTGAGGTGATCGGGGATCACCTTTCCGGTGATCGCTCGAAAGTGAGGAGAATTCTTCTCTGCAGTGGTAAAATTTACTACGAACTGGAGTCTGCACGTCGCGAGGCGGAAAAGGATGATGTGGCAATCATCCGGATCGAACAGCTTTATCCTTTCCCTGAGAAACAGCTGCATGAAATCACAGCCGGCTATCCTTCAGATGTTGAATGGGTATGGGTACAAGAGGAGCCGCTAAACATGGGTGCTGCCTCCTTCGTGAAGCAGCAGCTGGGCAACTGCCATCTACGGCTTATAGGGCGGTCTGCCAGCGGTGTTACTGCCGAAGGATTGACCGCGCAGCACAAGATAAACCAGGCTGCGATCATCCAACAGGCAATAGATACCACAACCCACTGAGGCAGCCCCATCTCAGAATCAACTTCAATCAATCTCAATTAAAGAATAATGGCACAAATAGAGATCAAAATACCAAGTCCCGGAGAATCGATCACTCATGTAGAACTGACGCGCTGGCTGGTTGCCGACGGGTCTGTAGTAAGGAAAAACAGCGAGATTGCCGAACTGGAATCGGAAAAGGCAACCCTGATGCTGGTTGCTGACGAAAGCGGAAAAATCACTTTCAAAGCTCCTGAGGGGGAGATGCTGGAGGTGGGTGCAGTTGCCTGCGTGATCGATACCTCTGTAGCTCCGGAGGAGACAGCAACAGCAGAGGCCCCGGAGACAGAAGCATCTGTTGATGCACCATCCGGAGAAAAGGCTGAGGATGTTGCAACCCCCGAGCCGGAGAAAGAGGTTGTACCCGCAGAGAAGGGGCCGACAACCCCGTCAGAGAGCAGCGCTTACGAGGAGGTAAAGGTGACGCCGCTGGCTGCAAAGATGATGGAGGAGAACGGTCTCTCTGTGGAGGATGTGATTCAGGGACTCCGTCGTCTCAGAGGTGAAGATGTGGAGGCGGCGATGTCTGCCGGTAATCTTCACAGTTCCGTCGGCTTGTGTCAACCTGTGAACAGGGAGAGCCGCAGCGAACGGATGAGCTCATTGCGCCGCAAGCTGAGTGAGCGGCTGGTATCAGTGAAGAATGAGACTGCCATGCTCACCACCTTTAACGAGGTGGATATGAAACCAATCATGGATCTGCGCAAGCGTTATCAAAACCAGTTTGTAGAGAAGCATGGTATCAAGCTGGGGATGATGTCCTTTTTCCTGAAAGCCTGTGCGGTTGCCTTGCGTGAGTATCCCAATGTGAATGCCATGATGGATGGTGAAAACCTTGTGACATACGATTATGCCGATATCTCGGTGGCGGTGAGTGCACCCAAGGGACTGATGGTACCGGTGATCCGCAACGTGGAGAGCCTCACCCTTGCAGAGATAGAGAAAGCCATCGCTGAGGTAGCTGAGAAGGCTCGCAACGGCAAGCTTTCCATCCCTGAGATGACCGGTGGTACCTTCACCGTGACCAATGGTGGTGTCTTCGGCTCAATGATGTCGACACCAATCATTAATCCGCCGCAGTCGGCCATCCTGGGTATGCACAACATTCTTGAACGGCCGGTAGCCGTTGAGGGGCAGGTGGTGATCCGGCCGATGATGTATGTGGCGTTGTCGTACGACCACAGGGTGATCGACGGCAAGGATTCTGTTGGTTTCCTGGTGCGGGTAAAGCAGTTGCTGGAGAATCCGCTGGAATTGCTGTTCACCGGCAGCAGCGGGGAGAAAGCACTTCTGGATCTCTAATCCGCAGTGCGGGACTTTTCAACTCTTGTATTTAGCTGTTCTCGTTTTATACGAAAGTAAAACACTTACTCTGAACGGCCTACGATGGTGAAGCGGGCGAACTTGAGCAGCAGCTGTTTCTTACCGGCCGATTCAAAATCGACGAAAGCACGTCGGTCATTGCCGCCCATTTCGATGGTCGTGACCACTCCTCGTCCAAATCTCTCATGCTCGATGAGATCCCCTTCCTGCAGCTCTTTTGCCTCTTTCGATAGCGGAATGGATGAATTTGTCTGCTGCAGGGGAATAGCTCTTTTCGGTGGGGTGAAGCCCCGTTCTTTTTCCATCCGTTGTTCCCGCATCGATCCCCAGAAATCGTCTGCTTCGGCTGTGCGGGCCATACCGGAGGTGGTCTGTTTGTCCATGTCAAGATAGGAAGGGTCGATATCCTTCAGGAAACGACTCTCCCGTGCCGGGTTGGTCTGTCCGTTCCGAAAGCGGCTTTTGGCATAGGTGATGGTGCAGGATTCCCTCGCTCTTGTAAGTGCCACGTAGAAGAGACGTCGTTCCTCCTCCAGTCCCCGCATCTCTGAGCGTGCCATCGCAGAGGGAAAGAGCTCCTCCTCCATCCCCACCACGAAGACATGGCTGAACTCGAGTCCCTTCGCAGAGTGAACCGTCATGAGAGTTACCTTCTCGTTTTCCGCCTCGCGGTCGGTATCCTGGTCGGTGAGCAGTGAGACCTCCGAGAGGAAGTCCACCAGCCTGATCTTCTCCTCTCCCTGCTCCTGTCGTGTGGAGACAAACTCGCTCATGGCGTTGAGCAGCTCCTGTATGTTCTGTGTGCGGCTCATCCCCTCGGGGGTCATGTCCTCGTAGGCTTCGGCAGCGATGCCGCTCTTGCGGATCACCTCCTGTGCCAGTTCAAAGGCGTTGAGGGTCTCGTTCTGTTCGATGAATCCACTGATGAGAGCATGGAATTTTTCAATCTTTTTTGCCGTGCCGCTATGTACATCCAGTGAGTACACAGAGGGTGCGGCCACAACCTGCCAGAGACTGACCTGTTGTTGCCTTGCCGCGTAGGAGATCTTGCTGACCGTCACGTCACCAATCCCGCGGGAGGGGTAGTTGATGATGCGGCGGAAGGCCTCTTCGTCGTTCGGGTTCACAATCAGCCGGAAGTAGCTGATCACATCCTTGATCTCTTTTCGCTGGTAGAAAGAGAGTCCCCCGTAAATGCGGTAGGGGATGTTGTTCTTGCGCAGCGACTCCTCAAAGATGCGCGACTGTGCATTGGTACGGTAGAGTATGGCGAAGTCGCTCCAGGCAATATGTTTCTCGAGCCTCATCCGGCTGATCTTGTTGGCAACGATCAGTCCCTCTTCGAAATCGGAGAACGCACTCTTCACCTCGATTTTCTCTCCCACATCGTTGGTAGAGAAAACCTCCTTGAAGATTTGCTCGCTGTTCTTCTTGATGAGGCTGTTGGCGGCATTCACGATGTTCTGTGTGGAACGGTAGTTCTGTTCCAACTTGAACACCTTGGTCTCCGGATATCCGGACTTGAATTTCAGGATATTGTCGATGTTCGCACCTCGAAAGGAGTAGATGCTCTGGGCATCGTCACCCACCACGCAGACGCGGTGGTGTTTGTCTGCCAGCTGTTTCACGATGAGGTGCTGTGCGAAATTGGTGTCTTGGTACTCATCCACCAGGATGAACTGAAATTGGTTGCGGTAGCGCTCCAGGATGTCGGCATGATCGCGGAAGAGGATGTTCGTGTAGAGCAGGAGGTCGTCGAAATCCATGCTGTTACCCGACCGTAGTCGTTGCTGGTAGCGGCTGTAGATCTCACTGATGGCCGGACGGCGTGCCTGTCGGTCATAGTCCAGCAGTTCGCTGTTGGCGGCATACATGGCGGGTGTGATCAGGCTGTTCTTCGCCCTGGATATCTGGTTATGCACGCCTCCGGGCTTGTATTGCTTGTCGTCGAGCTCCATCTCCCGGATGATCAGCTTGACCAGGTTCTTGGAGTCGGAGGCATCGAAGATGGTGAAGTTCGACTGAAAGCCGATGGCTTCTGCTTCGTTGCGCAGGATGCGGGAGAAAATTGAATGGAAGGTTCCCATCCAGAGTCGGCGTGCCTGTTTCTCTCCCACCAGCTCGGCTATACGGCTCTTCATCTCTCTGGCTGCTTTGTTGGTGAAGGTAAGTGCCAGGAGGTAGTAGGGTGGGAGACCCTGCTCCAGGAGCCAGGCGATCTTATAGGTGAGTACGCGTGTTTTTCCCGAGCCTGCACCTGCGATCACCAGCGAGGGTCCGTCGCAAAACTCTACGGCAGCCCGCTGTGCCTCGTTCAGGTTGTTGAGGAACGTCGCTGATTTCTTTTCTTCTCTCTTCGAATGCATGGTACAAAAATACCACTTTTTATGATGACTATGGCAAAAAAAACCGCTCTCGATTGAGAGCGGTCCTGTAATTCTGTGCTGTGCAACAATTATCTGAAGGTGTAACGGAAGCTGAGTGCGAAGCCGCTATACCAGTAATCGTTGTAATTGTTGGTGAAGTTTATCGACGGTTTCCAGTCGAGTGAGGCCGTGAAGGGGGCACTGGGGAAGATGTACTCCAGGCCGGCAATTACATCTGCACCCAACAGGAGGGCACCATCATAATTGTCTCTGTTCTTGTGGATACCACCCAGGTGGGCACCGATACCGAGATACCAGTCCAGGTTGGGTGCACCTGCTACCGGCTGCTGGTATTCGTAAAGACTGGTCAGCTGGAAGTGGCGGGGAGACGCGGAAAGGATGAACTCGGCTGCACTGGCCGGTGCGAAGAATTTCTTCAGGGTAAGACCGTTGTCATAACCCAGGCGCACACCAAATGCGGAGTTGTAACTTTGTGCATGGATTGTAGTTGTGAAAGCAGTGATAAGAAGCGCTGCAAAAAAGATTTTTTTAAGTTTCATAAGTTGTTGTTTTAAATGAATAATTGTCAATTCTCTATTAGTTCCTGAATTGGATCTCTTGAAGGAATAACAATCCACCATTCTATTTGTTTAACATCGATTTAAAAAACTGGATGTTCGCGCTTCACTCATGTAGTTGCCTTTCGGTAGCATTCCCTACAGAGAGGCTGGTACTCTTCGGTCTCCCCCAGCATGATCTGGCGATCGTTCTTCACCAGCCGATGAGAGTAGCTGGCCAGACTGCCGCAGCGCACGCAGATAGCATGTACCTTGATCACATCATCGGCAATGGCACAGAGTCCCGGGATCGGTCCGAAGGGGACACGCCGGAAATCCATGTCGAGGCCTGCGATGATCACCCGCACCCCCTGGTCGGCCAGTTGCTGGCAGACACCGATCAGCCCCTCGTCGAAGAACTGAGCTTCGTCAATGCCTACCACCTCCACGCCTGAGGAGAGGAGCAGGATGTTGCTGGAGTGCTCCACGGGAGTGGAGAGGATGGCGTTGCGGTCGTGCGACACCACCTCCTCCTGCGAGTAGCGGGTGTCGAGTGCCGGTTTGAAGATCTCCACCTTCTGGCGGGCAATGCGTGCGCGACGCAAGCGGCGCAACAGTTCTTCTGTCTTGCCGGAAAACATGGATCCGCAGATCACTTCAATGCGGCCGGCGCGCATGGTCTCGTTGTGGTTTGTTTCGTTGTACATGCCTGTGTGGTAGGATACTCCCAATGTTGCTGAATCACATTCGTCATTCAGCTGCATGCGGGAGCATGATTATTTTCCTTTTACAATTTTCTTGATCTCGTTTAGTTTGTTGAGTGCTTCAATGGGTGTCAGGTTGTTGACGTCGAGGTTGAGGATCTCGTCGCGCACCTGGCTCAGTATCGGGTCGTCGAGCTGGAAGAAGCTGAGTTGGTACCCTTCTCGTTTGCCGATGAAGTCGTTGATAGGCTTGCTGATTCCCTCTTTTCTGCCGTTCGATTCCATCTCGCCCAGGATGGCGTCTGCGCGGCGGGTGATGCTTTGTGGCATCCCAGCCATGCGGGCCACGTGGATTCCAAAGCTGTGCTCACTGCCTCCGGGCATCAACTTGCGGAGGAAGATCACCCTGTTGTCGATCTCCTTCACTGCCACGTTGTAGTTCTTGATCCGTTTGAAAGATTTCTCCATCTCGTTGAGCTCGTGGTAGTGGGTGGCGAAGAGCGTCTTAGCACGTGCCCGCGGGTGCTCGTGGATGTATTCCACAATGGCCCAGGCAATGGAGATGCCGTCGTAGGTGCTGGTGCCGCGCCCCAGTTCGTCAAAGAGGATGAGGCTCCTCTCGGAGAGGTTGTTGAGGATACTGGCCGCTTCGTTCATCTCCACCATGAAGGTGGATTCGCCCAGAGCAATGTTGTCGGAGGCTCCCACACGGGTGAAGATCTTGTCTACCAGCCCGATGGTAGCAGACTCCGCGGGTACGAAGGAGCCGATTTGTGCCATCAGGGTGATGAGGGCTGTCTGACGCAACAGCGCCGACTTACCCGCCATGTTGGGGCCGGTGATGATGATGATCTGTTGCGTATCGTTGTCGAGGTAGAGATCATTGGCGATATAGGGCTCGTCTGCAGGTAGTTCCCGTTCAATCACCGGGTGGCGACCGTTGTGGATTTCGATGGCATCGGAGCGATTGATCATCGGGCGGATGTAACGATACTGACCGGCTGCTGTGGCGAAAGCCAGGAGACAGTCGATCCGTGCAATGAGAGCGGCGTTGACCTGTATGGTCGCTATGTAGCGAACAACATCTTCCAGCAGGGCGGCATAGATACGGTTCTCGAGGGCGATGATCTTCTCCTCTGCACCCAGGATCTTCTCCTCATATACTTTCAGCTCTTCGGTGATGTAACGCTCGGCACTCACCAATGTCTGCTTGCGGATCCATCCCTCAGGCACCTTCTCCTTGTGGGTGTTGCGGACCTCTATGTAGTATCCGAAAACATTGTTGAAAGCCACTTTCAGCGAGGGGATCCCGGTGCGCTCGCTTTCACGTTGCTGCAATTGCATCAGGTAGTCTTTGCCGCTGTAGGCAATCTGTCGCAGTTCGTCGAGCTCCTTATCTACTCCCTTGCCGATGAATCCCCCCTTGTGCATCAGTGCCGGGGGGTCGGTGGTGATTTCTTTTTCAATGCGCTCTCTTAATGCCGTACAGGGATCCATCTTCCTACCCATCTCCTCTAAACTCTTGTTGCCTGAGGTGAGGAACGCTTCCCGGATCGGTTCCAGGGCTGTGAGTGCTACTTTGAGTTGTACCACTTCACGGGGGGTGATACGACCCACTGCCGCCTTCGAGATGATTCGCTCCAGGTCACCAATCAGTGCGATTTGTTCTGTGAGAAGTGCTTTCAGTTCCGGCTGCCGGAAGAAGTTCTCCACTACATTGAGTCGTTCGTTGATTTCCTTCTCCTCTTTCAGGGGGAAGAGCAGCCATCGGCGTAGCAGGCGTGATCCCATTGGGGAGAGGGTTTTGTCCAGCACGCTGAGCAGTGTTTTACCCCCCTCGTTCATCGGGGTTACCAGCTCGAGGCTGCGCACGGTGAAGCGGTCGAGGCGCATGTAGCGTTCCTCCTCAATCCGGCTCAGTGCAATGATATGTCCTATCTGTGTGTGTTGCGTGAGGTCCATGTAATGGAGAATCGCCCCTGAGGCAATGATGCCCAGGGGGAGGTGTTCCACGCCGAATCCCTTCAGGCTCTTGGTGCCGAAGTGGTTGAGCAGGCGATCACGAGCCGCCTCATCTGTGAAGATCCAGTCCTCCTGCTCCGAGAGGAGCCATGCGCTGCCGAAGGTCTCCGCCACTTTTCTCTTGTTGCCACGCTCCACCAGCAGCTCTTTGGGTGAGAAGCCGGCGAGCAGCTTGTCGATGTCGGCCCTTTCTCCCTCTGTTGTGAGGAACTCGCCGGTGGAGATGTCGAGGAAGGCGATGCCGTAGCGATTGTTTTTGCCGATGTGCAGAGAGCCGAGGAAGTTGTTCTCACGGTGGTTCAGGATGGTGTCGTTGATGGAGACGCCCGGTGTCACCAGTTCGGTGATGCCCCGCTTCACAAGCTTCTTGGTCAGTTTGGGATCCTCCAACTGGTCGCAGATTGCCACCCTCTTACCTGCGCGCACCAACTTGGGCAGGTAGGTGTCGAGTGCGTGGTGGGGGAACCCGGCCAGTTCCACGAACTGGGCGGCACCGTTGGCACGACGGGTAAGGGTGATACCCAGTATCTCGGCGGCGATGATGGCATCGTCAGAGAAGGTTTCGTAGAAGTCGCCCACGCGGAACAGCAGGATGGCATCGGGATGTTTCTTCTTGATCTCGACATACTGCTTCATCATCGGTGTCTCTGCTATCTTCTTTGCCACGGGCTAATCCTTTGTTGTTTTAAAGAAGCGAAATTACAAAAAAACGCCGAGTTTCAAAGCGAATTCATCAATATGTCAACAGACGCTGCAGCTCCTTCACCCCTTCCGAAGCCCCCATGCGGATATGGTGTATGTCGTAGCGGCGGGTGGTTACATCCTTTGGGTCGATCAGGTAAACCGGAACACTCCTGCGCACATCGTCGAGCAGTCCCGCGGCGGGATAGACGTTCATGGAGGTACCGATGATAACGAAGATGTCGGCCTGGCGGGTAATTCTTTCCGCTTCCGGCATCATGGGGACTGGCTCGCCAAACCAGACGATATGGGGCCGCAGCTGGAATCCTTTCTCACAAAGGTCGCCCGGGAGGATGTCGCAATTTGTCGGATCCAATTCGTAGACAAGTGCCTCGTCACCCGTAGAGCGGGCTTTCATCAGCTCACCATGGAGGTGGAGCACCCTGCTACTGCCGGCCTGTTCGTGCAGGTTGTCGATGTTCTGGGTGATGATATGCACATCGAAATCTTTCTCCATCGCAGCCAGCACCTTGTGTCCTTCGTTGGGGCTGACGCGCAGCAGTTCACGGCGGCGCATATTGTAAAAACCGAGTACCAGCTCCGGGTCGGCGGCAAATCCTTCGGGTGTGGCCACCTGCTCCACCGGGTAGCGATCCCACAGTCCACCTGAATCGCGGAAAGTGGCGATGCCGCTTTCCGCACTCATGCCGGCGCCTGTCAGCACCACTAATTTCTTTTTCATCAATTGGTTCTCCTCTCTTCTAATTCAGCAAAAATAGTTTTTTATTGCGGGATAAGGGGTATAATTCAACATAAAATCGTACTTTTGTGCCCAAATGTCATAAAAGAAAAAAGTGAATGGATAAATTAAGTTATGCCCTCGGGATGAGTATGGCCTCAAATCTGATGAATTCCGGGTTGCGCAATATCGATGTAGCCTCTTTTACCGATGCTTTCAACAGTGTATTCAACAACGCAACCCCATCGTTGTCGCCACAGGAAGCCAACCAGGTGATCCAGGAGTTTTTCAGCAAGCGTCAGGATGAGATGCTGACCCGCAACCTGGAAGAGGGAAAAGCCTTTCTGGCTGAAAACGGAAAAAACGAAAAGGTGGTCACGCTGCCCAGCGGTCTCCAGTATGAAGTGCTGACTGAAGGCAATGGTGCCAAGCCTGCCGCCACCGACAAGGTGAAATGTCATTACCACGGTACGCTGCTCGACGGCACCGTCTTCGACAGCTCGGTACAGCGTGGAGAACCTGCCCTGTTTGGTGTGAATCAGGTGATCAAAGGATGGGTAGAAGCTTTGCAGCTGATGTCTGTCGGTTCCAAGTGGCGTCTTTTCATCCCCTCTCACCTGGCATATGGCGAGCAGGGTGCAGGCAACTCCATCGAACCCAATTCAACGCTGATCTTCGACGTTGAGTTGCTCGGGATTGAATAGGCTCAGTCGAACTAAAGAATTAGAATCAAAAGATTTTCAACGAATAAATTAGTAAACAGAAATGAAGAAAACAATTTTGGGCACTTTCAGTGCCGTAGCCGTGATGGCATTGATGATGGTCTCCTGTGGCGGTGCCTCTACCCCCAAGACCTCTCTGAAGAACTCAGTTGACAGCGTATCTTATGCATACGGAGTAAGCATGACCGATCAGGGGTTGGTTCAGTTCCTGGAACAATCTGGTGTACTGCAGAGCACCTCAGGCATTGAGTATGATTACCAGATGCGGATTGCATCGGCCGATTCCACCCAGAAAGAGGTGTTGCAGAAGGAAATGAACGCGAAGGTTGATTCAATCAACAAGATCAACGCTCCCCGCCTGAATCAGTTTATCAAAGGGCTTACCGAAGCGATGGGTCTGGAAGAAAACTCTGCATACGGCAATGGTTTGAGTATCGGTGTGCAGTTCTCACAGCAGATGTTGCCGCAGTTCAACGAGATGTTGTTCGGCAGCGACTCTACCAAGAGTGTAAATAAGGATCAGGTGCTGGCGGGCATCATCTCCGCGCTGAAGAACCAGGAGCTTGCCATCAGCAAGATGGAAGCAAGCGGCATGGTTCAGTCGGCTGCCGAGAAAGCACAGGCTGAACAGCAGGTGCGTCAGGAGGAAGAATTGAAAGCACAGCACCAGGAGAGCATCGCTGCCGGTGATGCCTTCATGGCTGAGAATGGCGCCAAAGAGGGAGTCGTAACCCTTCCCAGCGGATTGCAGTATGAGATCGTTCGTGCCGGAAACGGCCCCATGCCCACCGAAACCGACCGTGTGAAGGTGCATTATCACGGTACGCTGATCGACGGTACCGTCTTTGACAGCAGTGTGGATCGCGGCGAACCTGCCACCTTTGGTGTGAACCAGGTGATTGCAGGCTGGACGGAAGCCCTCAAGCTGATGCCGGTAGGATCAAAGTGGAGACTCTATGTTCCTTATGACCTGGCTTATGGCTCTGCCGACCGTGGCACCATCAAGCCCTTCTCCAACCTGATCTTCGACGTGGAACTGCTCAGCATCGAGAAATAAAGAGAACTGAGTTTGATTAATATGAAGAGACTGCCTCAAACAAGAGGCAGTCTTTTTTTTGCACAAAGTGCCTCATCCTGAAATTGTTTTTCTTCTTTTTTGGAAGCTCTTCTTATATTCTAATCTTGTGAGGCTGTTTCAATATACAAATGAGATGGCTTTTTTTCATCCCACCCACTAAGATTCGCCTTATATGGCTCTTTACAGCATATCAATTCAGTCGTAACTGACTCTAATCTGGTTCGAATCTATTAGAACCATATTAGAACCATATTAGAACGAGATTAGAACGAGATTAGAACGAGATTAGAACGAGATTAGAACCTGTAACGAAGAAAATAGGCTGTCTCTTCTTAAAATAGGGCTACTCAAACTGTAACGAATAAACAAAAAAAGGCCGTTTCACTTACCCCAATCCATTTCGTTCTTCCATAGGTGAAAGTGATGGGTCATTGACAAAATAAGTAAGAGGCTTACTTTTAGTTGCAGAAAATGCCTTAATATTGTCATTTTTCAAATAAAAGTGCTTTTGTCATGTTAAATAATAGCAGTTTGAGGCTATAAAAGTTGCATCATGTGTATTTAAAATTTATCTTTGTCTT
>ERZ795057.2669-NODE-2669-length-13057-cov-10.320182_pt1 | contig 13057 bp, 10 predicted proteins | sample MGYA00375141_ERZ795057 | MGnify/ENA primary metagenome ERZ795057 (study PRJEB30186, sample SAMN05720163) | activated sludge metagenome | isolation source: Anaerobic digester | place: Hong Kong | collected 2015-01-26 ... | reverse complement strand
AAATCGTAATATTAACAATTTAAAAATTAAAATTGCCTAAATGCACCACGGGTAATATCTCTAATTTGCAATTGTTTTTGGCTTGAAATTTTATGGAAGTTTAATAATTGTAGGATTAACATTGATAACAAAGTCAAACTTAATATAAGAAACCCTGAAGCTTTTACTAAACTAAATTCCTTGATTTTATATCCAGCTTTTCCTGGGTCAAATAACTCCATAGCAATCATAACGATTACAATTTGGAAGATGGGGCTTTTAATGATTTTTAACATAGTTCTCAAGCTCTTTTTGTATCTCCTTATCAAATGACTGCTCTTAGATTATGTCTCCTTGATTATGCTAAAATCATTTTTTTTGTTTATTGAGTTCAGATAAATCCCATTCAGCTTTTTTCGCGTTTTTGATTATGGTATCGACTGATTTCAAGGTTTTAGTATCAAGTTTCTGTCCTTGATTATATGATTGACATTAAAAGATTGCGTAAAATATTTTTAACATGCTAATGTTCATATTTATTTTTATTTTAGTTTATGATAGCATCACTACAAATCAAACTAAGCAAGGTAATTGGGTATGAAAAGTAAACATATTGTGGGTATTGCTGTTTTTTTAATATTTTCAGCAAATGTTAGTGCTTTAAATAAAGAAGAAAATGCACAAAGATTAAACCAGATCGATGCAGAAATTAATGCTGCAAAAGCGTCAGGAAATACATCCGAAGTTGATGCCTTACTTAATGAATACCAGAGTATATCAACAAGTCTTGGCGGAGATGTAACTGTCAGTAATGCAGGAGGGATAGCAAACCCTAATTACAACTCAGTTCGCTCAGTTCCACCTGTTCCTTTGTACACAAATTTAACAACAACCAACTTTTCTGACACGCCAAATTTGGCAATACCAGACAATGGTTCTACACAAACTGGCATTAATGTCTCCGTTGCAGATACTTATCTCTGGGATTTGGATGTCTCATTAGAAATTACTCACACTTGGTCTGCAGATTTGGATATTACATTGACCTCACCCAGTGGGACTGTGATAACACTCACAACAGATAATGGTGGTGGGAATGATAATGTTTTTAACGGAACATTATTTGATGATGACGCAGTTGATGTCGATCCTGCGAATACTGTAACAGATTTTGCATACACAAATCTGGTCACTGCCACACCATTGGTACCGGAAGAAGCTTTAGCAGCCTTTATAGGTGAAGATCCCAATGGCACCTGGTTATTAGACATTGCTGATGATACTGGCGCAGATACAGGGATCTTGATCAACTGGTCTTTGGATATCAGTACTTTGGATGGAGATTTAGTGAATGATTCTGTTGTCACAAATACTAGCAACCCTGCTGCTGCTATTAATGATAATACACTGCTTCAGGACACTATAGCTGTAAATACAGTCAATACAGTGATTTGTGATTTGAGTGTTGAAACTAGTATTACGCATACCTGGTCTGCTGATTTGGAAATTAGCCTTATCTCTCCGTCTGGCACTGAAGTACGAATAACAACGGATAATGGAGCCGGTAATGATAATGTTTTCAATGGAACAGTATGGGATGACAATGCTGATACTCCAGTTACTGATGCAACCTATTCAAATGGGGTAACTGCGACACCATTAGTGCCGGAAGCGGCGTTTGGAGCTTTTATTGGAGAAAATCCCAATGGTAACTGGACATTAAATATATTCGATGACGCTAATGGTGATACCGGAAATTTAGCCAGCTGGACATTGGATATTACAACGTGTAAAGGATTGTCTGCTGTTGCAGGTTCTTCGGTTGCCAATGGAAACTTAATGGATTTCGGTAATAATCCGACTTTCTCATTCAATATGACAAATGATATGACTGCAAACCAAGATCTTGCAAATATTCAATGTTCATTTTCTGGTGGCGATGCCGGTCAGTTTTCTGTAACAACGGCAATGCCAGCAGGACCGGTTGCTCCGGGAGGAGCCACAGTTATCGATTTGGCAGTAAGTGCAGTTCCGATCAATACCACCTATTCAAGCACACTCAATTGTAGTTTTGATAATGATTTTGATGACTCATCATTCAGCTGGCCTGTATCTGCATCCGGGTTAGACAGCGCCATCGCTGGTTCGAATCCAGTAAGCGGAACTCCAATCAATATGTCTTTTAACTCCCCATCGTTTTCTATCATAATGAGTAATGACGCTTCTGCCCTACTCGACTTGTCAAATATTCAATGTGGTTTTACAGGAGGAAATGCTTCGGAGTTCTCTGTCATAAGTGCAATGCCTGCAGGACCATTGGCTCCAGGAAGTCAAACCACTCTAGACTTTATGTCCAACATACCACCAAGCAATACAACTTGGAATACGACACTGGTCTGTACATTTGATAATGATGTTACTGTTGCATCATTTGATTGGCCTGTTGGAATTTCCGGCCCTATAGTAATTCCAACTATAAACAATTATGGTTTGATTATTCTCTTATTCCTGATTGGAATATTTGGGTTTGTCTTCATCTCCAGATTGAAAACTGAATAGTCTGGAATTTTCATTGACAAACACATGAATTCATCATGTACACGAAACCCTCTTCATGAGGGTTTCGTTTTTTTTATCAACAGGTTAATTGTTGTTGAATTAAAAAAAAATTACTGAAATCATTTCAGCATGGCAATCATTAAATATTTTGGTTAGCTCAATTTATAATCGCTAAGTTCACTGAGTAACTCATCTTTTCGGGCTTGATCAGCAAAGCTGCCATTGATGGCATTTTTGGCCATATGGATGATTTCGTTTTTACCTATTGTGGTGTTTTCGGCAATTCCAATCATGTTTTCGTTTAGATTTGCACCAAAATGCGCCGGATCATCGGAATTGATACAAACATTTAAACCTTTTTTCAACATGATTGGCAATGTGTGTTGCGATAAAGAATCAAAAACTTTAAGGGCGACGTTAGAGCACGGGCAAACGGTTAACGGAATTTGTGTTTCAACCAGATAATCAACTAATTTATCATCTTCCAGACAACGGACACCGTGATCAATACGATCAACCTGAATATCCTTAATTGCTGACCAAATATATTCCGGAGGTCCTTCTTCTCCGGCATGAGCAATCACTTTGATTCCGGCATCGTGAACTTTTTTGAAGGTATCTTTGAATAAAGACGGCGGATACGGAACTTCAACCGCCGAAAGCCCGATAGCCAGAATTTTTTCTTTGTGTGGCAATAACAATTCCAAATCCTTTTGTGCCACATCATTGCCCAAATGACGGATAAAACAAGGCATAAATCCACCGGTAATGCCATAATTTTTCTTCGCATCGGTAAAAGCTCCGTGCAAAGCATTAATGACAAATTCAGCCGGATAACCGTAATCCACATAAGTTCGAATATCACAATGAACTTCAGTATGTCTGATATTTTGTTCAACACAGGTTTGAAAATAATTCATGCAGACATCGTACAAATCCTGCTCGGACTGAATCACTCGTGTGCCCAGCATATACATCTCAATGAACTCAGTTAAGTTGTTGAATTTATAGGCTTTCACCAATTCTTCAACGGAGTTGTATTTCAATTTGTAATTATTTTTATGTGCTAATTTCCATAGCATCTTAGCATCCATCGAACCTTCCACATGCATGTGAAGCTCAACTTTTGGCATGTTTTTAATAAATTCAATCATGCTAATTTTTAACCGGTTTTGGTTGTGGACGTGTGAAAACAAAAGAATTTTCATTGGATGTCGATGCATCAAATTTGTAATTCTCGTAGTTAAAATCTTTTAATCCATCAACAGTTTCGACACGATTTCTAACAATGAAATCTGTCATCATGCCCCGCGCTTTTTTAGCAAAAATTGCAATGATTCGAGCTTTGCCATCTTTGACTTCCTTAAATGCCACATTGATGACTTTTGCATTGAGTTTCTTGGGTTGAACCGACTTCCAATATTCGTTAGAAGCCAAATTCACCAATACTTTTTGCGAGTGAGTTTTAAATTCATCATTCAGCAAATTGGTAATACTTTCTCCCCAGAATTGATATAAGTCTGCACCTTTGGAGTTTTCCAACTTGGTTTTCATTTCCAAACGATACGGTTGAATCAAATCCAAAGGGCGCAAATATCCATACAATCCTGATAAAATCCGAACATGATTTTGAGCATATTCAAAATCCTGTTGAGCCATGCTGCTAGTGTTAATACCCGAATAAACATCGCCTTTGAAGGCAAAAATTGCCTGTTTGGCATTTTGTTGATTAAAAGGGAGACCAAAATCTTTATAGCGTTGGAAATTCAGTTCCGCCAAATTATCACTCAAAGACATCATTTTTTTGATTTCCTCAACTGATAGTTTTCTCAGCTGCTTTATCAGTTTTTCGCTGTCTTTTAGTTGCTGTGGAATTGTAAAAGCATTCGTCGGAGCAGCAAGCTCAAAATCCTGCCCTTTAGATGGTGAAAGTGTTATCAGCATATATTTTTGTACCATGAAACAGCCGAACATTATACTCATAAATCGTGCATTTAACTGGTAGAGTTCTACTATTTTGCGTAAAATGACTGCCTTTCAAGTTTTTTTACACAGGATTGAATGAATAACGATTATCTTGATTTTGAACAACCATTGGCTGAATTAGAAGCGAAAATTTCTGAACTGAGAAATGTCAGCGACGACAATGCCATGAACATTGATGATGAAATTCATCGTCTGGAAGAAAAACTCAAACACAAAACTGAACAAATTTTTTCCAACCTGTCTGATTGGCAGATTTCACAATTAGCTCGCCACCCAAAAAGACCTTATACCAAAGACTACATCAAATTATTGATGACAACTTTTGATGAACTGCATGGTGACAGAGCTTTTGCCGATGATCCTGCGATTATTGGTGGTTTGGCAGAATTCAGAGGAAAACCGGTTATGGTTATCGGTCATCAAAAAGGTCGTTCAACCAAAGAAAAAATCCGCAGAAACTTCGGCATGCCTCGTCCGGAAGGTTATCGTAAAGCATTGCGCTTAATGAAAATGGCGGAACGATTTGGTATTCCTATTTTAACCTTTATCGACACACCGGGTGCTCATCCGGGAATTAGTGCCGAGGAACGCGGACAAAATGATGCGATTGCCAGAAACTTATCTGTCATGTCTGATCTGAAAGTACCAATCATTTCAACGGTTATCGGTGAAGGTGGTTCCGGAGGAGCTTTGGCAATTGGTGTGGGTGACTGTACAATGATGCTGGAATACAGCACTTATTCGGTAATATCACCCGAAGGTTGTGCTTCGATTCTATGGAGAAGTGCGGAGAAAGCCAGTGAAGCCGCTGAGGCATTATCCATCACTTCAAAGAAACTGAAAAAACTCAAACTGATAGATAAAATCATAGAGGAACCACTAGGTTCAGCTCACAAAGATATTGAAAAAGTCGCTGAATCCATGGGCGACCAAATCGAGAAAGAACTGGAAAAACTGCAAAACACAGACATCAACGAACTTCTCGAAAGACGTTATGCAAGACTTATGAGTTATGGTGTGTTCAACGACTCTGAACATTAATAATATCACAGGCAACCTGCCTCCAAACTCAGGTTGCCTGATTGCCTACAGCGGCGGTGCTGACTCAACCGCACTTCTTCATCTGTTTTCCAAACTCGAAAATATCACAGCAATCCACATCAATCACAATATTAACCCCAATGCTAAATCATGGGAAAATCATTGCCGAAAAACCTGTGAACAACTTGGAATTGAACTAATTATCGAACAAGCGCAATTACCGGATAAAAGTGAAAATTCATGTCGAATCGCCCGATATGAATTTTTCAGAAAACATCTCAAAGAGAACCAAATTCTCCTCACCGCTCATCATGCTCAGGATCAAGCCGAAACCATTTTACTCAAACTATTTCGAGGTTCAGGGCTCAAAGGACTTTCCGGAATGGAGCAATATACGGATTTTGCCCAAGGAAAATTATATCGACCTTTGCTGGATATCTCACCGCAAAAACTTAGAGACTATTTAGTTAAAAACAACATCAATTGGATAGAGGATGATTCTAACCTTAACAACAACTATCGCCGGAATTTTTTGCGTAATCAAGTATTCCCGGAAATCCTCAAACAGTTTCCTGATGCGATTGAGAAAATCTCTCAAAGTGGCAAAAACCTTAAAACAACTTACGATTGGCTCAATGAACTCAGTTCTTCAAATACGACTTCGCTCAAATTGGAAACCTTAAATAATACGGATAAAAAATACCAAAGCACTCTGCTCTATCAATGGTTGAGCCAGAAAAATATTCCTTTACCCGATAAATCAACCATTCAACAGATTGTGCATGATTTTACCAATGCAGCGAATGACAAGAATCCACATTTTCGTAATAAATACTACCAGTTGATTCGATTCAGAGATGAAATTTTCTGTATCCAAAATTATCAAAAAATTGACGAACAGCAAGTCTATGAATGGCAATCTGATGAAATTTTCGAATTGCCAAACGGTTGTGGAACACTGCAGTATTTAGGAAAAAAATCACTGAAGTTCACTATTAAATTCAACCAGTGCGGTCAAAAAATAAAGCTATCCAACCGGAATATCACCAAATCTGTTAAAAACTTATTCCAAGAAAATCAGGTCCCTCCCTGGATCAAACATAACACGCCATTCATTTATCACAATAACCAATTAATTTCATTGGGTTTTTCATGGTCAAATACGAAAGAATTTGAAAATCAATTTAATTTTATTCCAGCTAATTTAGTCATCTAAATTCTGTTATTAACTCAATATTAACGGCTGATACATACAATAAACTTTTTCTTAAATTTCTTCACCATGCAATCATTTGTAGTCAACAAGTATTGGGAACGACATGACCGATTCAACTATCGGCATGGTGTTTCTTTGTTGATTGCTACAATATTCACAGCTTTAATTTTATCCATTCCAATCACTCTCACTCAATTTAATGATGAGCCTGAAACCATACATCTGAAATTATCGAAAGCAAAAGTGATTGAAGAAAAAAAAGAAATTATTCCTCAAGAACAGGAGTCAATAAAACAGACTCAATCTCAAATTGTTGAAAAGAAAAAACCTCAAACTGTTATCCGACCTGAAAAAATTCAAATCCCGAAAGTAAAAACAACAAAACCAGTCGAGAAAAAGGTTACTCAAAAAAAAGAAATAATTCAGCCCATACCATCAAGCGGACAAATACTGAATTCAATTGAAAACATTCCAAAAGTTTATGATTTGGGAGAAGATTTCAGTGTTCAAACAACCAATCCCTACGATTACATTTATCCGGTCATCGAGCAACCCAAATGGAATGAAGTGGTAAAAATCATTGACGAAGATGTTGATAAACCCAGAGTCGAAATGGAATTCTATTCATTTGGTGCAAAAGGTTCAATTGAAAGGTTTATGGAAAAAATCACTCCAACCAAACAATTCAAAACCAAATACGGAACCAAAATTAATTGTGCTCTCGTTTTGTTAATGCCGGTTTGTTCATGGAAATAGGGTGAAAAAATCATTCCCACTCAATCGTCGCCGGCGGTTTCGACGAAATATCATAGACTACACGCGAAACCTTATCAATTTCATTGATAATTCGACGAGAAACCAACTCCAAAAACGCATATGGCAATTCCGCCCATTTTGCTGTCATAAAATCAATGGTTTCAACGGCTCGAAGAGCAATCACATACTCATAGCGCCTTGCATCGCCGACTACACCGACTGATTTCACCGGCAAAAACACCGCAAAAGCCTGAGAAGTTTTATCGTATAAATCCCAATTGATTAATTCGCTGATAAAAATATGGTCGGCTCGTGCGAGAATCTCGGCATATTCCTGTTTGACCTCACCCAGAATCCGAACTCCCAACCCCGGACCAGGGAAAGGATGACGATAAACCATCGCTTTAGGCAATCCCAGAGCCATACCCATTTTACGGACTTCATCTTTAAATAAATCGCGAAGTGGCTCAACCAGTTTTAATTCCATATCATCAGGCAAACCTCCGACATTGTGATGCGATTTAATCACATGAGATTTTCCGGTTGCTGAAGCCGCCGATTCAATCACATCAGGATAAATCGTCCCTTGTGCCAACCATTTCACATCCGTCAGTTTACGGGATTCTTCCTCGAAGATTTCAATAAACAGATTACCAATGATTTTACGTTTTTGCTCCGGGTCATTCACACCTGCAAGCGCATTGTAGTATCTTTGTTGAGCATTCACACGCACCACATTGATATCCATGCCTTCAGCCATGGTTTGCATCACCTGATCGCCTTCCTTGTAGCGTAATAATCCGGTATCGACAAACACACACACCAAATTGTCACCAATCGCCTGATGCAATAAAGCAGCGACCACTGAAGAATCCACTCCGCCGGACAAGCCCAAAAGAACCTTGTCATTACCAACCTGTTTGCGGATATTAGCGACATGTTCTTCGATGATATTGTCGGTTTTCCACAATTTATCACAGCCACTGATATCAAAAAGAAAGCGATCAAAAATCTTACGTCCTTGTTTGGTGTGCTCCACTTCCGCATGAAACTGAATTCCAAAGATTGGCAAGTCTGTATGTTCAAAAGATGTCACCGGAGCGGTTGAAGTTTCTGAGGTTTTTACAAAACCCTCAGGCATGATGCTCACTTTATCGCCATGACTCATCCAAACATCCAGTTGATGCTCTTTTTCATCAAAAATACCAGATAACAATCGCGAATCATCGGTCACTTTAACCTGTGCGTAACCAAATTCTTTTTCATCCGATGGCACCACATCACCACCAAAATAATCCGTAATCGATTGCATGCCATAGCAAATCCCCAAAACCGGCAGATTCAGCTCAAAAACAACCGGATTGATTTTCGGCGCATTTTCCATATGCACAGATTCAGGACCACCGGACAAAATAATCGCCTTCGGATCAAACTCCCGAATCAAGGCTGCATCCACATCCCATGCCCAAACCTCACAATAAACACCCGCTTCCCGCACACGACGTGCAATCAACTGAGTGAACTGTGACCCGAAATCAATAATTAATATTTTACTACTTTTTATGTTCATTTTTTATTTACCATGAAGAACATGAAGTTCATGAAGGTTATTTTTATATATTTCACCTCTTTATTCCAGCGAAGACGAGAACCTAAAGTCCCCTCTTGAGAGGGGATTCAGGGGGGTGTTAATCATTTTCAAGTAACACAGAGCTTCACCGAGAAGACACTGAGTTACACAGAGTTTTTTGTAGGATAGGCTATGCCCATCATTCATTAATTTTTCTCAATATTTCTTAACTTATTGGTGGGCTGAGCCCAAACTTATTGGAGTAATATTAATATTCACAGAGCATTGATTTATTATCTTTCAAAATAAAAACTCTAGAAATAATCAATTCTGGTATAGCATGAGGCCATATCTCAAAAACCCTTTTATTTGATAAAACTGGGCAGCTGCTTGTCTCATGATAATTTCCTTCAAAATCAACCATATTTATATTTAATTTTATGATGTCATTAAAAGGGTTTTTTACTTCTAACATCATACCCTCTTCACCTTCATCCATTTGAGTGAAATTAAAAGTGATTGTTTTATTTGGATTTACTATTTCTTTAATCTGGTTTAAATTAACTACCTCACCTTCAATTATCTCAGCTTCTATAAAAACATTATCTCCAGGTAATAACGATATTATATTTTCAAATACAACGGGCCAGTATAAGTCTATTGTATGATCAACCAAACCATCAGATGTCATAAATTTTACTCTTTGATTCTTTCTGCAAGTATTCGTAGATGCGCAAAACTCAATCAAAGATACTTTTGTCTCCCCTGATTTTTTGTTTTGATCATTATTGTTGTTCGTTTTGACATTTTCCGAACCACAACTTATCAAAAATAAAAAAATCCATAAAAAATACAATATTCTCATTTTATTTTTCTCCAAATCAAATTATAGCTAACAAACACACCCCTAAATCCCCTCTCTAGAGGGGACTTTTAAAATTTGGATTATTGAGTATATTGGTATTAGAAATGTTCAAGGACAAGGCTGAAAATATGAGTTTATATTGAATAAACGATTATTTTTCAACGCTGTAATTGAGCATTTATAAACCAATAGACCAATAATTAAGTGCGGGTTCTGTAATTTGGAGCCTCCTTTGTTATGTTCACATCATGAACATGTGATTCTGTCATCCCCGCATTGGTAATTTTTACCATTTCCGGCTTTTCTTTCATCTCATCAATATTCTGACAACCGACATAACCCATAGAAGCTCGCAAGCCACCCATGAGCTGATGCACCACAGGAGCCAATGCTCCTTTGTAGGCCACACGCCCTTCGATGCCTTCGGGTACAAGTTTTTCCGCACTCACTTCATCCTGGAAGTATCTGTCTTTTGAGCCTTTGTCCATCGCTCCTAATGAGCCCATACCACGATAGGCTTTGTAACTTCTTCCCTGATACAGCTCGACTTCACCGGGTGACTCTTCTGTTCCTGCGAATAATCCACCGGCCATAATCACACTCGCACCTGCTGCTATGGCTTTGGCAACATCACCGGAATAACGTATTCCGCCATCAGCAATCAAGGGAATATTTTTGGCTTTTAAAGCCTGAGCGACATTATCAATAGCAGTAATTTGCGGAACGCCGACTCCGGCAACGATTCGTGTGGTACAGATTGATCCCGGACCCACACCAACTTTGACACAATCAGCTCCGGCTTCTACTAATGCAAGGGCTGCTGCTCCTGTAGTGATGTTTCCGGCAACAATTTGAACATCTTTGAAATTGTTTCTAACCCATCTGACCCTATCAATCACACCTTGTGAATGCCCATGAGCAGTATCAACCACTAACACATCCACACCGGCTGCCACTAATGCTGTGCACCGCTCTTCAGTATCACCACCGGCACCAACTGCTGCTGCAACCACTAATTGTTCATCTGAATCTTTCACCGCTAATGGGTGCTCTTTTGATTTCTGCATGTCTTTAACAGTGATTAAGCCTTTAAGCTGAAAATCATCATCAACGACTAAAACCTTTTCAATTCGGTGTTTGTGAAACAGTTGTTTAACCTCTTCGGTATCTGCTCCTTCTTTAACTGTCACCAAATTATCTTTGCGTGTCATAATGTTATAAACAGGATCTTCCAAAACTCTTTCAAAACGCATGTCTCTGCTGGTAACAATTCCAACTAATCCGCTGCTATCTACAACCGGAACGCCTGAAATACGGTGCTTTCTGGTAATTTCCAAAACATCACGAATACTAGTATCGGGAGTGACGGTTATTGGATTTTTAATCACGCCAGTTTCAAATTTTTTGACGATACTGACTTCTTTGGCTTGTTCTTCAATACTGAGGTTTTTATGTATGACACCAATTCCGCCCAATTGAGCCATTGTAATTGCTAATCTGGATTCCGTTACGGTATCCATTGCCGCAGAAACCAGGGGAATATTTAACTTGATTTTTTCAGTTAATCGGGTGGACAAGTCAACATCTTTGGGTAAGATATTGGAGTAGGCAGGAACGAGCAAAACATCATCAAAGGTAAGAGCATCTGAGATAATACGCATGATACAAACTCCGAAGGTTGAATTTATAAAAAATTCGGCGCATTCTACCATAACCTATCACAGGAATAAAAAATAGATGCCAATAAATTCAGGAAAAACTCCCGAAAATGCATTCACACCTGCCGGTTTGAATCATATATCTAAGCAATTGCTTGAAAATGAGTTGGGTTCGGTCTGGGTTCGTGGTGAAGTCAGTAATGCCAATAGTAATCAGAATTTACATATTTATTTTTCTCTGAAAGACGAAAACGCCTCTGTAAGTTGTGCTTTTTTCAAGAATGCCAACTTCGCCAATCAACGTGTCAAAAACGGTGATAACTTGCTGGTTTACGGACAGGTTTCACTTTTTGAAAAAACGGGGAACTATCAAATTATCGTCAAACGCATTGAATCTTCCGGAATTGGCGATATGGCAAAAGCATTTGCTGAATTAAAGATTAAACTGGAATCCATGGGTTATTTTGATCCTTCCAAAAAGAAAAAAATACCATCGGTTATCAATTCTATAGGAATTGTGGCTTCTCAGTCATCGGCTGCTGTTCGGGATGTTTTGAATGTCATAAGACGCAGAAACCCGTTACTCAATGTAAAAATTTATCATGCTTCAGTTCAGGGAGAAAATGCTGTTGGGGAAATCATAGATGCTTTATTGATGGCAGATATCGGCTCTCATGATGCAATATTGCTCACTCGAGGTGGTGGCTCTCAGGAGGATTTATGGACTTTCAACGATGTTTCTATTGCTCAAACCCTATTTAATTTGAGCACGCCTTGTGTATCTGCCATTGGGCATGAAAGAGACACGTCAATTTCTGATTTGGTCGCAGATGTTTCAGCAATCACTCCGAGTGCCGCTGCTGAATTGTTGACACCGGATATGGAAAACCTGAAAAACCGACTGGAAAACAATATCAAAGTTCTGCAAAGAAACATGCAAATCCATCTCAACAACTATTCTCAACAATTAGACATCAACTTTCATAAACTACAAAAATCGCACCCAAAAGTCAGAATCTTGACAGAGAAAAAAGAGTTGCAAAATCGTTTTGATAAGCTGAAATCTCTATTTAATAACCAAAATGATGAAAGAGGCCGAAAACTCAACCACGTTTTATTGAAACTAAAAAAACACGACTTTGCCATTGGCGAGAATAAAGTCTCAATGAATTTAGCTGAAAAAAGAATCGCTAATGCCATGCAACAAAAGCTGGATAATAACCATAACAAAATTGCGAATCTTTCCCATGCTTTAGACAACCTCAGCCCGTTATCAACACTTTCGAGAGGTTATTCCATCACATTAAAAGCTGATAGTAAAAGTATTATCAAATCAACTGATGATGTCAGTGTTGGCGATGTTATTGAATCTATCGTTGATAAAGGGCGAATCCAATCGACGGTCATAACAACTTATCATTCAAAAA
>ERZ795057.2668-NODE-2668-length-13057-cov-12.630518_pt1 | contig 13057 bp, 8 predicted proteins | sample MGYA00375141_ERZ795057 | MGnify/ENA primary metagenome ERZ795057 (study PRJEB30186, sample SAMN05720163) | activated sludge metagenome | isolation source: Anaerobic digester | place: Hong Kong | collected 2015-01-26 ... | reverse complement strand
GTCGACAACCCGCACACCAAGCCGGTGGAGTTCTGGCAGTGGCTGATCGACGACGTCGCCAAGGACCACCCGGACGTCATCTGGCTGGCCGAGGCGTTCACCAAGCCGGCGATGATGCACACGCTCGGCAAGGTCGGCTTCCAACAGAGCTACACCTACTACGCGTGGCGCAACTCCGCGCAGGAACTCCAGGAGTACGTCGAGGAGCTCGCGGGTGACGCCGCGGCATACATGCGGCCGTCGTTCTGGCCGACGACCCACGACATCCTCACGCCCTACATGCAGTTCGGCGGGCCGGCGGCATGGAAGTTGCGCGCGGCGCTCGCGGCGACCCTCGTGCCGACCTACGGGATCTACACCGGCTACGAGTTGATGGAGCACGTGGCGCGTCCGGGCGCCGAGGAGCAGATCGACAACGAGAAGTACGAGTACAAGGACCGCAACTGGGCGGACTACGAGCCCGGCGGTTCGCGCGCGGGGCGCACGCTCGCCCCGTACCTGACTCGGCTCAACGAGATCCGGCGCTGGCACCCGTCCCTGCTGTGGCTGCGCAACATCACCTTCCATCGCGCCGACGACTCCCGCGTGCTCGTCTTCAGCAAGCGTCGACAGGTCGTGCAGCCGGACGGGAGCACGTGGGACGACGTGATCCTGGTCGTCGCGAACACCGACCCGCACAGCACTGCGACGACGATGATCCACCTCGACATGCCGGCGCTGGGCTATGAGTCCCACGAAGGCTTCATCGCCCACGACGAGATCACCGGCCAGGAATGGCCGTGGTACCAGGACAACACCGTCATGCTCGGCCCGAGCAGCGAGCCGGTGCACATCATCCACGTCCGCCGCTACTTCTGATCCACCTCAGAGGCCGTCGAGGCCTGGGTGTTGGGTTGAGGGGGTCCTGACCCCCTCAACCCAACACCTGTGTGGCTTTGCCGACGTCAGGGTCCCGCGCCCTGTGGACAGCGCCCGCCGCGTCACTTCGGCCCGGCACGCTGGAGGGTATGCCGCACTCAACCCGGACCGTCGACTGGCCGCCCCTGCTGCTGGCAGCGCGCTTCCAGTTCGAGTTGGTCACCCGAGGCCAGTGCCTGAGGGCTGGGATGTCCGTCGAACAGATTCGGCACTGCCTGCGCACTCGCCGTTGGGTGCGCGTCGCCTCTGGCGTCTACCAGACCGCCCCCGGCAAGAGCGGGTGGGAGGTCGATGCAGCGGCTGCGCTTCTCGCCGTGACCGGCCGGGGACCGACCGATCTCAGGTCCGACAAGGGCAGGCTGCAGAGCCCACCTGTAGCCCTCTTCGGGACTGCAGCCGCCCGGGCCTGGGAGATGCCCGGAGTCGCCCGCGCCCCGATCCAACTGGCGATCTCCGCCCCCCGGACCATCACACCGGTCAAGGGCGCTGCCCTACGGCGCATCGGCCGGTGGGACGAGCGCGTTGATCCCCTCACCTTCCCGTGGCGCACGACGAAGGCGTCGACGATCATCGACTGCGCCGCCGGAAGCGAGCCCGATGGCGCCCTGGCCTGGTTGGCACTCGCTGTCCAGAAGCGCCTCGTCCCCGTGGAGACGCTGGAGGCGGAGTTGGCCAAGCGCACCCGCCTCCGGCACGGCGCCCTCATGCGCGAGGCGATGGCCGATGTCACGTCGGGCGCCCACTCGGCGGCCGAGGTCCGCTACGTGCGCGACGTCGAGCGAGCACATCGCCTGCCCACCGCGATCCGGCAGTCTGCCAGCAGGGTGAACGGTGGATCAGTGCATGACAACGACTATGCCGATTTCGGGGTCGTCATCGAGGTCGATGGGAGGTTGGGCCACGAGGAGTGGGCCAGCCGGATCAAGGACGGTCGTCGGGATCGACGGCTCGGCGGCGCCGGCCGCTTCACCAACCGCGTGTTCTGGCCGGACGTCGCCGTCACCGTCTGCGCGACGGCGGCGGAGGTCGGTGCGCTCCTGCGCGCCAGGGGCTGGACCGGTCGACCGATGACCTGCGGCCGGCCCGGATGCGCGGCCGAGTTGGCCGCGACTGCCGCTTGGGTGTCGGGTTGAGGGGGTCCTGACCCCCTCAACCCGACACCCAAGGCCAGCCGTGTCCCGGTATGCCGCGGTCAGACGCCGGTCTTGACGTGCCAGATCCGGTCGATGTAGTCGCGGATCGAGCGGTCCGAGGAGAAGAACCCGGTCCGAGCGACGTTGAGGATGGCCATCCGTGACCACTTGTCCTGGTCGCCGTAGGCGGCCTCGACCTTGTCCTGCGCCTCGATGTAGGCCGCGTAGTCGGCCAGGGCGAGGAAGCGGTCGTTGTAGAGCAGGTCGCCGACGAAGGAGCTGACCGCGTCACGGCTGCCCTTGGTGAAGTGACCACTCGCGATGAGATCGATCGCGCGGCGCAACTGTGGGTCGCGCTCGTAGTACTCACCCGGCCGGTAACCCTTGGCCTGGAGCTCGGCCACCTCGGGCTCGGTCATCCCGAAGAGGAAGAAGTTCTCATCGCCGACGAGCTGCCGGATCTCGACATTGGCACCGTCGTCGGTGCCGATCGTCAGTGCGCCGTTGAGCGCGAACTTCATGTTGCCCGTGCCCGAGGCCTCCTTGCCGGCGAGCGAGATCTGCTCGGAGAGGTCCGCAGCCGGGATGAGCTTCTCGGCCAGAGTCACGTTGTAGTTCGGTGGGAAGGCGACGAAGAGGCGACCGTCGACGCGCGGGTCGTTGTTGACCGTCTGCGCCACCGAGTTGATGAGGAAGATCGTCTCCTTGGCCATCGCGTACCCGGGGGCCGCCTTGGCGCCGAAGACCACCGTGCGCGGCGTGACCGTCGACGGGTCGACCTCACCGGAGATGAGCCGGTCGTAGAGCGTGACGATGTGGAGGAGCTTGAGCGACTGCCGCTTGTACTCGTGCAGGCGCTTGACCATGACATCGAGCAGGTGACCCTCGGGGAGGGCGATGCCGTCCCGGGAGACCAGGACGTGGCGGATGCGCGTCTTGTTGTGCGCCTTGACCGCGCGGAACTTCTCCCGGAAGTCCGCGTCGTCGGCATAACCCACGAGTTCCTCGAGCCGGTCGAGGTTGGCGACCCAGCCCTTGCCGATGGTGTCGGAGATGAGCTTGGACTGCTCGGGGTTGGAGAGCTTGATGAAGCGGCGCGGCGTCACGCCGTTGGTGACATTGGTGAAGCGCTCCGGCCACAGCTCGGAGAAGTCGTTCAGCACCTTCTCCTTGAGCAACTCGCTGTGCAGGGCGGCCACGCCGTTGACCTTGACCGACGCGACCGTGGCCAAGTGGGCCATGCGCACCGAGCGCTCGGGGTGGTCCGCGATGATCGACATCCGCCGCACGCGCAGTTCGTCGCCCGGGTAGGTCTCACGCAGCTCGGCGACGAAGTCTTCGTTGATCCGGTAGATGATCTCCATGTGGCGCGGCAGGAGCCGCTCCATGAGGGACACCGGCCACACCTCGAGCGCTTCGGGCAGCAGGGTGTGGCAGGTGTAGGCGAAGCACTGCTTGGTGATCGCCCACGCCTCCTCCCATTCGAGGTCGTGCCCGTCGAGGAGGATGCGCATCAGCTCGGGAATGCCGATGACCGGGTGGGTGTCGTTGAGCTGGAAGATGATCCGCTCGGGCAGGTCCCGGACGTCGAAGTCCTTGGGCATCGTGTGCTGGATGAAGTCCTTGATCGACGCGGCGACGAAGAAGTACTGCTGCTGCAGCCGCAACTCCTTGCCCTGCGGCGTGGAGTCCTCGGGGTAGAGCACCTTGGAGATGTTCTCGGCGAAGGTCTGTGCGCGCACCGCCTCGGCATAGTCGCCAGCGTTGAAGATGTGCAGGTCGAAGGACTCGGTTGCGCGGGCCCGCCAGAGGCGCAGCGTGTTGACGACGCCGTTCTGGTAACCGGGGACCATGTAGTTGTAGCGCAGCGCCATGACGCCCCAGGCCGGCGTCCAGCGCCGACGCTCACGGCCGTCCTCGCCGACGTAGGTCTCGACGTGCCCGCCGAAGTTCACGGGCACCTCCATCTCCGGGTGCACGACACCCCAGGGCCCGCCCATGGACAGCCAGGCGTCCGGCTTCTCGACCTGTCGGTTGTCGACGAAGGTCTGCTGGAAGATGCCGTACTCGTAACGAATGCCGTAGGCGATGCTCGACGCGCCGAGGGTGGCCATGCTGTCGATGAAACAGGCGGCCAGGCGGCCCAGGCCACCGTTGCCCAGCCCGGGCTCGACCTCCTGCTGGCGCAGATCGTCGATCTCGATGCCGCAGGCCACCATCGCCTCGGTGGCGATGTCGGTGAGTTCGGTCGCCAGCAGGGCGTTGTCCAGCTGTCGGCCCAGGAGGTACTCGGCGGACAGGTAGCCGACCATCTTGGCCGGCTTGTCGGTGCGGCGCCGGCGGGCCGTCTCCAGCCAGCGCGCCATGAGGTAGGAGCGCACCGTGCGCGCGAGCGCGAGGTACTGGTCGTTGACCGAGGACCGCGACAGGGGCACACCCTGACCGAAGTTCAACTCGTGGAGGAAGGCCTTGACGAAGGCGTCCACGGTGTGGGGCGGGGAGATGACCGGACCGTTGGCCAGCGTCGAGGTGGGGGTATGCCGCGGCCCGGTCTCGTGGCGCCAGGCGTGGCCGTCGGTGCTCTCGGAAGTGCCACCGGTGGTGCTCTCGGTGAGGCTCACGGGTGCGCCGTCGGTGCGGTCGTTCTCGGGATCCTCGGCAACGAGGTCGAGGGAGGTGGGGGCGTCGGTCACGCGCACTCCTGAGGGTGCTGAGGGGAAGGTATGCCGGTCGCGTCGTCGAGACTACCGCTCAACGGTAGAGGATCAGGCGCGAAAACGCTCTCACGGTTCGCGTAACCGTTTACCGTGCGATGGTGAATGATGGACTGGACGTCCTGTCCCCTGACGTGTAGGAGCGAACAAAGGTGTCCGTCTTTCCCACCGGCGCCACACCGGCACCCGGCCTCAAGCGCGACCCCGAGTGGTTCAAGACCGCAGTCTTCTACGAACTGCTCGTGCGCGCCTATTCGGATACGACGGGCTCCGGCACGGGTGACTTCCGTGGCGTCATGGCCAAGCTGGACTACCTCCAGTGGCTCGGCGTCGACTGCCTCTGGCTGCCGCCCTTCTATGCCTCTCCCCTGCGCGACGGCGGTTACGACATCGCCGGCTACACCGAGGTGCTGCCCGAGTTCGGCACCATCGAGGACTTTCAGGCCCTCGTGGGCGAGGCCCATGCCCGTGGCATCCGGATCATCACCGACTTCGTCATGAACCACACGAGTGACCAACACCCGTGGTTCCAGGCCTCGCGATCCGACCCCGACGGCCCCTACGGCGACTTCTATGTCTGGTCCGACACCGACGAGAAGTACAACGGCGTCCGCATCATCTTCGTCGACACCGAGGAGTCCAACTGGACCTTCGACCCGATCCGCCGCCAGTTCTTCTGGCACCGCTTCTTCTCCCACCAGCCGGACCTGAATTACGAGAACCCGGCCGTCATCGACGCCATGAAGGACGTCGTCCGTTTCTGGATGGACATGGGCATCGACGGCTTCCGCCTCGACGCCATCCCCTACCTCATCGAGGAGGAAGGACACAACGGCGAGAACCACCCGCGCACCCACGAGATCGTCCGCGAGATCCGAGCGATGGTCGACGAGGAGTACCCCGGTCGGATCCTGCTCGCCGAGGCCAACCAACCGCCGGCTGAGGTCGTCGACTACTTCGGCAGCGACGAGGAGCCGGAGTGCCAGATGTGCTTCCACTTCCCCGTCATGCCGATGCTCTACTACGCCCTGCGTGACGAGCGCGCGGCCCCGATCATCGACGTCCTCGCCGACACCCCGCCCATCCCGGCCGGCGGCCAGTGGGGCACCTTCTTGCGCAACCACGACGAGCTCACCCTCGAGATGGTCACGCCGGAGCAGCGCGCCGCGATGTACGGCTGGTATGCCCCGGACCCGCGGATGCGCGCCAACGTCGGCATCCGCCGCCGCCTCTGGCCGCTGCTCGGCAACAGCCGCGCCGAGGTCGAGCTCATCCACGCCCTCGTGCTCTCCCTTCCCGGCTCACCCTGCCTCTACTACGGCGACGAGATCGGCATGGGCGACAACATCTGGCTCGAGGACCGCGACGCGAGCCGCACGCCGATGCAGTGGACCCCGGACCGCAACGCCGGTTTCTCCAGCGCCGACCCGGGCAAGCTCTACCTCCCCGTTGTCGACTCCCTCGCCTTCAACCGCGGGGCGATCAACGTCGAATCCGCCATGGCACAACCGAGTTCGTTCCTGCACTGGTTGCGCAAGGTGCTGGCAGCACGCAAGGAGCACCCAGTCTTCGGGGTCGGTGACTTCACCGTCGTCGAGTCCGGCAACGAGCGCGTCCTGGCCTTCCTGCGCACCGACAAGCGCAACCGCACGCCGGAGGACCGGTCCGCCCGCACGGTGCTCTGCGTCAACAACCTGTCGTCGACCGCCCAGGGTGCGTCGGTGCAGTTGGGCGAGGAGTATGCCGGGGCGCGGGTTCGCGATGTCATCGGCGGCGCGGTCTTCAACGTCGTCGGCGACGACGGCCGCGTCCCGGTCACCCTCGGCGACCGCGGCTGGTTCTGGCTGGCTCTGGAGACGGACGAGGACCGTGGCTGAGATCCACACCGGCACCTACGTCCGCCCCTCGAAACTGGAGTTGCTCACGGCGTGGATGGGTGCGCAACGGTGGTATGCCGCGAAGGGGTACGAGCCGCAGTTGACTCGGATCGACGCCTGGCGGCTCGGTGATCCAGCTGGTGAGGTGGGCATCGAGACCCTGATCGTCTTGGACGACGCGGGCACGGGTCCGGTGGCCTATCAGGTGCCGCTGACCTATCGCAGCGCTCCCGTCGAGGAGCTCGAGCACGCTCTGGTCGGCACGACGGAGCACGGCGTCCTCGGCCAACGGTGGGTCTATGACGGCACCCACGACCCTGTCTATGCCGCGCAACTCCTCGAGCTCGTGCGAGGCCGGGTCCACGCCGAGAGTTCGACGGAGTCGGACACGGTCGATGACCGCTACGTCGGGGTGCCCGCCACCACGTGGACCGAGGACCTCTCCTTCGGTTCGTCACGCGTCCTGGCCGGCGAACAGTCGAACACGTCGATCATCGTCGACACGGTGACCAGCGACGGGTCCGCCCGCCCGGTGATCATCAAGGTCTTCCGGATGCTCTCCCCGGGCGAGAACCCCGACGTCGTCCTGCAGACCACGCTGCGCGAAGCCGGCTGCGAGCGGGTGCCGGCCGTGGTCGGCTCGGTGCGCGGAGAGTGGGACCTGACGGCATACGCCCCCGGCAATGGGGACTGGAGCGGCACGCCGCAGACCGTCCACCTGGCCTTCGCTCAGGAGTTCCTGCCCGGCGTGCAGGACGCGTGGCGGGTGGCCTCGGTCGCCGTCGACGAGGGCACCGACTTCACGGGGCCGGCGCGACTGCTCGGCCAGGCGACGGCGCAGGTGCACGGCATCCTCGCCGACGCCCTGGGCACTACGCCGACCACCCACGACACCGGCTCGGCGATCGTCGACGAGATGCGCGGACGCTTCGAGGCGGCGGTCGCGGAGGTCGACGAACTCGCCCGCTTCGCCCCGCTGGTGGACCGGATCCTCGCGGAGGCAGCGGACGTGGCGTGGCCACCGATGCAGCGCATCCACGGTGACTATCACCTGGGTCAGGTGCTCCATTCCCCCACTCGCGGGTGGATCCTGCTGGACTTCGAGGGCGAGCCCATTCGACCGCTCGCCGAGCGCGTCCTGCCCGATCAGTGGATTCGCGACGTCGCCGGCATGCTGCGCAGTTTCGACTACTGCGGCGGATCGTGGGAGCAGGACAATCCGGGGTCGGCCAGGCCGTGGGTGACCGCCACCCAGCGGGCCTTCCTCGATGGGTATGCCGCGGTCTCCGGCGTCGATCCGCGTGCCCACTCCGCACTGCTCACCGCCTTCGAACTCGACAAGGCGATGTACGAAGTGGTGTACGAGGCCCGGAACCGGCCAGACTGGGTCAGCATCCCGCTCCAGGCCATCGACCGGCTCACCGCCGGTCACGACGCTCCCACAGGAGGAACTCCGTGACTCCCACCCCTCACCACGAGGTGTCCGGCGCCATCGCCGCGCTCGTCCAGGGTCGCCACCAGCAACCGCACGACCTGCTGGGCCAGCACCTCGAGGAGGGCGGGCTGCGGATCCGCGTGCTCAGGCCGATGGCGGGATCGGTGCGCGTGCGTTTCGAGGATGGCGAGGAGCTCGCGCTCGGGCACGAGGCCGAGGGCGTCTTCAGCGCGGTGCGTCCGGACGCCGACCGCACGATGGACTACCGCGTCCTCACCACGTGGGGCGACGGGATCGAGCACGAGAGTGACGACCCCTACCGCTTCGCGCCCACTTTGGGTGAGATCGACCTGCACCTGGTCAACGAGGGGCGCCACGAGCAGCTCTGGACCGTGCTGGGCGCCCGGGTCCAGACCTACCAGGGCCCGATGGGCGAGGTGACCGGCACCTCGTTCGCGGTCTGGGCACCGCGCGCCAAGGCGGTGCGCGTCATCGGCGACTTCAACGGCTGGGACGGCCGGGTGCACCCGATGCGGATGCTCGGGAACTCGGGCGTCTGGGAGCTCTTCGTGCCGGGCGTCGGCGCCGGCTCGGTCTACAAGTACGAGATCCGTGGCGCCGACGACGTCATCCGCGCCAAGGCCGACCCGATGGCACGGCGCACCGAGGTCCCCCCGAACACGGGCTCGGTCGTCGACGACTCGCAGCACGTCTGGGCCGACGACGACTGGATGGCCAAGCGGCAGGAGACCAACCCGCACACCGGCCCGATGAGCGTCTACGAGGTGCACCTGGGCTCGTGGCGGCAAGGGTCCTCCTACCGCGACCTCGCCGAGCACCTGGTCAACTACGTCAAGGACCTCGGCTTCACGCACGTGGAGTTCCTCCCGGTCATGGAGCACCCCTACGGCCCCTCATGGGGCTACCAGGTGACCGGCTACTACGCGCCGACCGCCCGCTTCGGCGACCCGGACGACTTCAAGTACCTCGTGGATGTCCTGCACCAGAACGGTATTGGCGTCATCCTCGACTGGGTTCCGGGGCACTTCCCGCGCGATGCCTTCGCCCTGGCCCGCTTCGACGGCCTCGCTCTCTACGAGCACCCGGACCCCCGTCGCGGCGACCAGCCCGACTGGGGCACCCACGTCTTCGACTTCGGCCGGCGCGAGGTGCGCAACTTCCTCGTCGCCAACGCCCTCTACTGGCTCGAGGAGTTCCACGCCGACGGCCTGCGCGTCGACGCGGTCGCCTCGATGCTCTACCTGGACTACTCCCGCGCCGACGGGCAGTGGATCCCCAACATCCACGGCGGACGCGAGCACCTGGAGGCGATCGGGCTGCTCCAGGAAGCCAACGCCACGGCATACAAGCGGGTCCCGGGGATCGTGACGATCGCCGAGGAGTCCACCTCCTGGCCCGGCGTCACCAAGTCCACCGACAGCGGCGGCCTCGGCTTCGGGCTGAAGTGGAACATGGGCTGGATGAACGACTGGCTGCGCTACCTCAAGGAGTCGCCGGTCAACCGCCAGTACCACCACAACCTCATCACCTTCTCGATCATGTACGCCTTCGGCGAGAACTACCTGCTGCCGATCAGCCACGACGAGGTCGTCCACGGCAAGGGCTCGCTGCCCGGCAAGATCCCCGGGTCCAAGCAGGAGAAGCTCGCCACCCTGCGCGCCTTCCTCGCCCACATGTGGGGCCAGCCGGGCAAGCAGCTGCTCTTCATGGGCCTGGAGTTCGCGCAGCAGAGCGAGTGGGCCGACGGGCGCTCCCTCGACTGGTGGCTGCTCGAGGACCCCGCGCACTACCGGGTGCACAACCTGGTCAAGGAGCTCAACCGGATCTATCGGGAGCACAAGGCGCTGTGGGCCTTCGACTCCGAGCCGGCCGGCTTCGAGTGGATCGACGCCGACGACAAGGGCGGCAACACCTTCTCCTTCCTGCGGTTCGGTGAGCACGACCGCAGCGGCGACGACGTCGTGGCCGTGATCGCCAACTATTCAGGCCAGGACAAGGAGTGGGTGCGGATCGGCGTGCCGCGCGGCGGGGACTGGAAGGTCATCCTCGACACGTCCGGTTTCGAGGGCGACGGACGCGCCTCGCAGGCCGACGTCGTCGTCACCGCGGTCGACGAGCACTGGAACAACCAGCCGCACCACGTGACGGTGCGGGTCGCCGCGCTCTCGACGCTCTACCTCGCGCCCGTCACCGACTGAGTTCCAACCTCTGCTCACCGAACGTGCCGTCGTGGGGGCAAGGTGCAAACTGCCCCCACGACGGCACGCTGCGCTCAGTGGCGCGAAGGGTCGGCTCAGATGAAGAGCAGCTGGGCTCCCTCGGTCTTCTCGATGAAGTCGCTCGCGCTGATGATCGCCTCGACGCCCTCGTAGAGGTCGTCCTCGGTGAGATGGTTCATGTCCGCGCTCATCCGGCAGGCCCACATGTGGCAGCCCGAGCCGCTGAGCAGGTCGAGGAACTCCGGCACCTCGGGCACGTCGAGGTCGGCGATCTGCTTCTTCATCATCTTCGTCGCCGCCGCCGTCGCCCCGGGGAGGGCGCCGAGCATGTGGTGGATGCCCATGCCGCTGTGGCCGGGCGGGTGCATCGCGGTGTTGCCGACGAAGGAGAACTTCAGGTCCTTCATCGTCGCCGTGTTGATGATGTCGAAGCCCCAGAAGGTGAAGAACAGGTGGGTCTCGATGCCCTCGCCCAGCGCCGCGTTGGCGAGGATCAGGCCGGGGTAGGCCATGTCGAGGTTGCCCTTGGAGCAGATGATGGCGAGCTTGCGACCGCTGTCGGTGTCGTCGTCGTCGAAGCTGGGGACGAACGGTGCGTCAGTCATGGCTCACACACATCCCTTCGGCTTGGGCAGGCCGGAGACGTAGGCCATCTTCTTGGCCGGCTTCTTCGGGAACAGCACGAACAGCTCCTTGACCGGGACGCCGGCCTGGGTCGAGGCGCGGCGCAGGGTCGCCGTCTCGCCCTGGGCCTGGTAGTCATCGCGCAGGAAGCGGATCAGCTTCCAGTGCGCGTCGGTGAGCTCCAGGCCGATGAGCCTGGCCAGCTCGGGGGCGAGGTCCTCGGTCCACTGGTCGGGCTTGGTGAGGAAGCCCTCCTCGTTGACCTCGACCTCGTGGCCCGCGATCGTCGTGGTGGGCACGGTGTCTTCCTTTCGTTTCGTGGTCTTTGCTGCGTATGCCGCGTGCTCGCCGAGCGTCCGCCGCTCCGGTGAGCGGGCGACACACGGCTCAGGCGTCGGCGGGAACCTTGCCGGCCATCGACATCTCCGACGGCAGGCCGAGGGGACGACCCGGGAGCAGGGCGTTCCAGTAGATGTGGCGGAAGGCGAGCTTGCCGAGGTGGTTGGCGCGGCTCTCCTTGAGCAGGCTCATCGGGCCGACCTTCGGCAGCGGGAAGCTGCCGGTGAGCGGCTCGGTGTCGTAGTTGAAGTCGAGGAGCAGGGCCTTGCCGCCGCCGGACTCGACGAAGCAGTTGGCGTGCCCGTCGAAGGAGTGGGTCAGCGGCTTGCCGGCGATGGCGTCCATGAAGTTCGAGGTGAAGACCTCGACGGAGAAGTGCGCGACCGACCCGGCCTTGCTCGTCGGGATGTTGCTCGCGTCGCCGAGGGCCCAGATGTTGTCGTGGGCAGTCGAGCGGTTGGTGTGCTTGTCGACGGGGACGTAGTTGAGCTCGTCGCCGAGGCCGCTCGCGGCGACGAAGTCGGCCCCCATGTTGAGCGGGACCGTGACGAGCAGGTCGTAGGCGACCTCGCGCTCGTCGTAGGAGCGGATGACCTTCTCGTCCTGGTCGATCGACTCGATCATGAAGTCGGTCTCGACGGTGATGCCCTTCTCGTCGAGCAGGTGCCCGAGGGTCTTGCTCGCGACCGGCTTGGTGAAGGCGCCGTCGAGCGGGGTGACGAAGACGATCTCGACCTTGTCGCGCAGGCCGCGCTGGCGGAAGTAGTCGTCGGCGAGGAAGGTGAACTCCAGCGGCGCGACGGGGCACTTGATGGGGAGCTCGGTGATGTGGACGACGAGCCGCCCGCCCTTGAAGAGCGCGAGTTGGTCGCGCAGCGCGACCGCGCCGTCGAAGGTGTAGAACTCGCCGACGCTCTTGTGGAACTCCTCGCCCTCGGTGCCGGGCGTCTGGTCCGGGCGCGGGGTGGTGCCGGTGGCGATGACGAGCTGGTCGTAGGGCAGCTCGCGACCCCCCACGAGGTGGACGACCGCGGCGTCCGCGTCGACGCGCTGGACCTCGGCGGTGACGACGGCGACGCCCTCGGGGAGGAACTGCCGCGCGCTTCGCCGGACCTGCTTGGGGGTGTTGATCCCGAACGGGATGAAGAGGTACCCGGGCTGGTAGTCGTGGATGTCGTCCTTGGCGACGACGGTGATGGTCCACTCGCTGTCCGGGAGGCGCTTGCGGAGCTTGTTGACGACCATGGTGCCGGCCGTTCCCGCTCCCAGGACCACGAGGTTCTTCGTGGTGGTGGTCATGCCTGAATAATACCCCCTCGGGTATTCCACGGACCGGCTTCGGAGCCCTCTCGCCTGTGATCTCCCAGACACCGCGAGAGGGCCCGCCGGACGAGCTGGCGGCCTGCTCCGCGCGCGGGCTGGTGCGCCGGGGCTGCCCCGGTGCAAGGATGGGGACCATGAGCAGCTCGCGCGCCGGTCACCTCGCCCAGCCCTCCGACCTCGTCGACATCGCCCACCTCGTCACCGCCTACTACACCGGCAAGCCGGACCCCGAGGACATCGACCAACAGGTCGCCTTCGGGACCTCGGGACACCGCGGCAGCAGCCTCAACACCGCCTTCAACGAGGACCACATCGTCGCCACGACCCAGGCCATCTGCGACTACCGCAAGGGCCAGGGCTTCGACGGGCCGCTCTTCCTCGGACGCGACACGCACGGGTTGTCCGAGCCGGCCTGGGCCAGCGCGATCGAGGTGCTCGTCGCCAACGACGTGAC
>ERZ795057.2665-NODE-2665-length-13072-cov-12.889222_pt1 | contig 13072 bp, 8 predicted proteins | sample MGYA00375141_ERZ795057 | MGnify/ENA primary metagenome ERZ795057 (study PRJEB30186, sample SAMN05720163) | activated sludge metagenome | isolation source: Anaerobic digester | place: Hong Kong | collected 2015-01-26 ... | reverse complement strand
GATCGGTTCTGCCGCACCCCAGAGGAGCTGGTCTCCCACGGTGTACACGGTAAGGTATTCAGGAGAGATATTGAGCTTCCTGATCCTGCCTACCGGGACATCGAGCCTGCCGGTCACTGCTGCCGGGGTGAGGTGTTTCAGGGTTTCTTCCTTGGTATTGGGAATCACCTTTACCCAGTCATTTGCTCCCGAGATGATTCCTGTGATCTCGTCGAGCGGGACATCCCGGGTCAGTTTTATGGTGAGTGCCTGAGAATGGCAGCGCATGGCACCGATTCTCACGCACAGCCCGTCGATAGGGATGGTCTTTTTTGTTCCGAGGATCTTGTTGGTCTCGGCGATGCCCTTCCATTCCTCCCTGCTCTGGCCGTTTTCCAGTTCCGAGTCGATCCAGGGCAGTACGCTTCCGGCAAGGGGGAAGCCGAAATTTGCGGTGGGGAAAGAGCCGTCGCGCATTGTGTCTATAACGCGTTTATCAAGATCAAGGGCCGCACTGGATGGGTTATCGAGCAGGTCTTTTGAGGCAGCACCGATACAGGCCATCTGTTCGATAAGTTCGCGCATGTTCTTTGCCCCAGCCCCCGAGGCCGCCTGATAGGTCATGGAGGTTATCCACTCCACGAGGCCCTGGTGGAACAATCCGCCCAATCCCATGAGCATGAGGCTCACGGTGCAGTTGCCGCCGATAAAGTCCTTCACTCCCGATGCAATGCCCTCGTCTATGACATTACGGTTTACCGGGTCCAGTACTATGATACTGTCCTCATTCATGCGTAGTGCGGATGATGCATCGATCCAGAAGCCCTTCCATCCTTTCTGACGCAATTGCGGATATACCTTCTTTGTGTGGTCACTTCCCTGGCAGGTAACGATGATATCGGTTGTAGTGAGCTCTGTGATATCGTATGCGTCCTTAAGCGGATCAATATCCATACCGATATCAGGCCCGGTCTGACCCACCTGTGAGGTGGTGAAAAAGACGGGCTCAAAACCTGTAAAATCGTTCTCCTCGATCATACGATCCATGAGAACAGACCCTACCATGCCACGCCAACCGATAAATGCTACTCTAATCATGTGACCATTCCTTTCCCAGTTGTATTTTTCAGTCCTGCGTCGCCTTGAGCAAGGCAGGACAGATCCGGCATTCTACCAGACTTCCCTTCACCGGGATAGAATCATTTCTGCTGTAAGGGGTCCCTGTCAGCAAAAATCCCTGTCCCTCTGAGAGAATCACTGACACACATACCGGGAAAATCTCAGCGAGTCAATCAGTAATACGGTAAGCCTCTGCCGATAAATATGAAGACCTGACTGCAGAATCAGGCTTTTGGCATGATGGGATGTAAACATATAAGGTTAGTATTTAAAGAGATCTACAGGAATGAAGGGAGTGATGAATGCTGTGTTTCGCGATATCGGGCACGAGAAATAAAACGGCAATTATATCTGGCTGGCCATCAGGAGAGATACGGATGGTTTCATCAGACAGGCCTACCCGGCTTCGTTTGAGGTTCAACCATTTTTTCCCTGTGTGCTCATTGAAGGTTTCTGAAAAGTTACTGCAAGGACAAAACCGGCAAGGAGAAGTGCGGATTCAATATACAGGGCAACCTGAAAACTGCCGGTGAGTTCTTTTATGCGGGCGAAGATATACGGGCCGACAATCCCGGCAACTGCACATGCTGTAAAGATCGTGCCGTAGATCTTTCCGATATGCTCAGGACCGAATTCGTCGGCCACAAAGGCCGGCAAGGAAGCCAGCGATCCGCCGTAGCATGCAAGAAGATAACAGGCCAGGGCTGCAAACGGGAGCAACCCGCCAGCATGTGCAAGCAGAATATACCCGGCAGCCTGCGTTATGAACAGGGCTGCAAAAACCGCCTTTCTCCCCACGGCATCGGAGGTCCATGCCCAGGCAAGCCGGCCGATACCGTTGAATATCGCTCCTATGGCAACGATCGTACCGGAGATTATGACGATCGATTTTATCTGTTCGGCTGAAGGTTCACCTCCAAAAGCGGCTTTCATCACATCCTGTGCCATGGGGGAGAGCTGAGATATCAGTCCCAGTCCCGCAGTGACGGTCAGGAACAGTATGAGCCAGAGGATCCAGAACTGCGGGGTCCTTGCTGCCTGGGAAAAGGTGAACGATACTGCTGCAGATACGGTATCCGTATCTGCATGAACGGGCCTGGAGCTTGCAGGGTGCCAGTTTTCAGGAGGATTCTTAAGCAGTGTGACCATGCACAGTACAACAACGAGGCTTATGGCGCCCCATATGAAGAAGGTAGTGGCGACTCCTGATTTCATGATGAGTGAAGGCCCGATATTTCCCATGACGAAGGAGCCGAGCCCGTAACCCATGACCGCCAACCCCGTGACCAGACCCCGCTTGTCAGGAAACCACCTGATCAGCGTGGTAACCGGGGTAATGTAGCCGAACCCTCCTCCAAGGCCGGCTATGATTCCGTAGGCAATGTAAAGCATCCAGATATGCTCAAGGGTATTTGCAAGCCCCGAAAGAAGAAGCCCTGTGCCGAAGAGCGCGCCGCCGATGGCACCGATGATCCGGGGACCTTTTGTGTCGATAAGTCTGCCGCCGAATGCAACCGCCAGGGCAAACACTGCAGCATAGATCATGAATGCACCCTGGGTCTGCGTTTCGCTCCACCCATGAGCGGACATCATTGGCTTCTTGAATATGGACCAGGCATAGACCGTGCCCAGGCAGAGCTGCATCACCACGGCCGCTGCCGCAATCCACCACCGCGTTCTCTCCGGATTGTCCTTTTCCACGATCCCTCAACTGCAGAAAAATATAACACTATAATCTTATATGCCGAGACTCTTCAGGGCAAGTTCCACCCTGTTCAATCCCTCTTCGATCTCTTTCTTGTCCAGGGCATAGCTTAAACGGATTCTGTCAGGTGCACCGAACCATTCGCCCAGGTATGTAATCACATTGTACTTTTTGTAAAGGGTCCAGACGAGTTCTCTGGGCCTGCTCACCCTGGGCAGGACATAGAATGCCCCTTCCGGCTTCCACAGATCCAGTCCCAGATCGCAAAGGCCCTTATAGATGATGTCCCGTCTCTCGCGCCATATATTCTGCTGGGCGACGACATATTCCCTGGGGGCCTTCATTGCCCTCATTGCCATATCTTGGCCCACCAGGTTGGTGTTCATTGAGGTATGGGTCTTGATCTCGATGGCCTTGTCCACTATGCTCTGATCGCTGCTCCACAAATACCCGACCCTCACTCCGCACATGGCATAGGTCTTTGAGAAGGAGTTCACGGTTATGACCTGGTCGCCCTGGATATGATAGTTCTCCCGTTCGTAGATGAGGTCCTTGTACACCTCGTCGGAGACCACATAGATCCTTTTCTCTCGGGTTATTTCCTCGATTTCTTTCAGGGTATCGATAGACTCGATCCTTCCGGTTGGATTGGACGGTGAATTGATCAGTACTGCAGCGCACCCGTCTATCTTTTTCCGGAAATCATCCATGTCAATCCTTCCGCGATTCAACTCGGTGAATACAGGTTCCATGCCTGCGAGCCTGATGAGAGAGGGGTATGAATAGTAGTATGGCTTTGGTAGAAGGACCTTTCCCTTTCCCATTGCCCTGAAGATGAGGTCGAGCCCCTCGGAGGCACCGTTCGTAATGATGAAATTCTCGGCAGTGGAATTTGAATATTCTTTCGACAGGGCAGCACGCAGCTCGTACTCACCCTGTATCAGCCCATACCTGAGGTCGTGGCGGATATTGATTCCCTCTGTCGCTTCTCTGGGCGGGGGGAGATCGGGCTGACCCGATCCGAAGCTGATGATGCCGTTCTTACCCTGTTGGCCTATAAAGATAGACGGACTCGTTAACTTGTCTGATTCACTCATATAGCGCTTCTTTCCAGTAGAATGGCTATCTACTAGACCTTTTTTATCCGCAATGCAAAGGGTTTCATTTTTTTGGAAATAAACGGAAGGAACAGGGAAATATGGACATTTGATTTTAATATTCGAATTCTTTCATAAAAGCAGATAGATGGAATGTAATGATTTCATGGACGTTCCCCCATTTATCTCCTTTAGATGATTCATTTCATCGCGGTTCTGGGCGGTACGGTGTCAAGACTCGTCTCATCTTTTTCATTATCCCCCAGGACGCTGCGGACCCTCTTCGAGAGTTTCTCGATGGTAAAGGGCTTCTGAAGAAAGCCTGCGCAACCCCTTTCCATGATCTCCTTTGCAGGTCCCCCGAGACTGTACCCGCTCGAGAGAAGGACCTTTACCGAGGGATCGATGTCCTTGAGCCGTTCAAAGGTCTCTTTGCCCCCCATATCAGGCATGATCATGTCCAGGATCACCAGGTCGATCCTGCTTGAGTTCTTTCGGAACACCTCTATTCCTTCCCGGCCGCCGTTTGCCGGGAGTACGTTGTACCCAAGATTCACAAGCATTTCTGCTCCTACCTTGGTGATCATCTCTTCATCATCGATGAGCAGTACGGTCTCATTACCCTGTTTTATCTCTTCAATCTTTACTGGTTCCGTTTCAACCGGTCTTTGAGAGGCCGGCAGATAGAACGTAAATGTGGTTTCCACCCCAAGCTCGCTCTCGACCGTGATAAAACCCCCGTGGTTCTTGATGATCCCGTACGCTGATGCCAGTCCCAGACCGGTACCCCGGCCCCGCTCTTTTGTGGTGAAGAAAGGCTCGAAGACACGGTCCCTGGTTGCTGCATCCATGCCCACTCCCGTGTCGGTAACCGAGATCTTTACATAGTTCCCGGGCTTGACACCATGCGGCTTCACGCAGTTCATGTCCAGATAGTCGTTCTCCGCGGACAGGAACAGATCTCCCCCTCCCGGCATGGCCTGCCAGGCATTTACATACAGGTTCAGCATCACCTGCTCGATCTGTCCCTGGTCTACTTCTACTGTCCATAGATCATCATCGAACTTGCAATGGATGTGTACCTCTTTTTTGGTGCGGCCGAATAATTCTGCACTGTTCTGTATAAATGCTCCGATATTCGTGGGTCTTACCTCGTACTTGCCACCCCGGGCAAACCCCAGAAGCTGCCGTGCCAGGTCCGAGCCCCGCTGTAAATACTGCTCCATGTTCTTGAGACGCTCCCGTTGAGTCTCACTCATCGTCTTATCCATCTGCATCAGGGAGACATTGCCCAGGATCCCCATGAGCAGGTTATTGAAATCATGTGCTATCCCACCGGCCAGGGTTCCGATCGCCTCCATTTTCTGTGCCCGTACCAGCTGTTGCTCCAGATTCTTTTTTTCCGAGATATCGATCAGAAAGCCCCTAAGCCCCGAAGGTTTGCCGTCTTTCAGGATTGCAGTGGAATGTACCAGGGAGGGAAATGTACTGCCGTCACTGCGGAGAGCCTCATACTCGCTTAAGCCAAGATGCGTGCCTTCTTTGATCCGTTCAATATTTTTCATTCCCTTTTCGTGGTCAGAAGGTATGAGCATGTCAAATACACTCACGCCCTGTTCGAAGTCCTCCTGAGTGTATCCGAACTTCTTGAATGAGATCTGGTTTACATAGGTGAGCTTTCCGTTTTCATCTGTCTCGTAGACCGTCTCCGGCAGGAGTTCCGCCAGGTCCCTGAAACGTTCTTCGCTCTGGCGGAGTGCATCCTCTGCCTTCTTCCTGTCAGAGATGTCCCTCGTGCTCCCCTGGAGACCCACGGGCTCACCACTATCATCCAGGATCCAGGTCGTGGTTGTCTCGATATCGATTATTGATCCGTCTTTTGTATACTGTCTGAGCTCGAGGACCTGGGAAGAAGAGCGTTTCTCGGCCGGCATGGAGAGTTGCATTTCCAGTTCACGCAGAATCAGTGACAGAGATTCCGGGACAACATATTTCTCCAGGGAGATCTGAAGGACCTCGTCAGGGGTAAATCCGGTCAATGCCTGTACTGACGGACTCACATAAGTGAACACGCCTTCGAGTGTCATAGTCCAGATAACATCGGAGGAATTTTCTGCAAGGACGCGGTAACGCGCTTCGCTTCTGCGAAGCGCCTCCTCTGTTTCTTTACGTTTTGTTATATCACGTGCTATTCCCTGGACAGCACATGGCTCACCGTTTCTGTACAGGATGGATCCGTTTGTTTCCACCCAGACATAGCTGCCGTCTTTGCACCTCAGATGGAACTCAACAGGGATTTTCTGAGTCCCTGTCCGATACAGTTCCTCAAGACTCTGCCTGGCCAGGGGAATCTGGTCTTCAGAAATGAGTGAGGCGAAGTTGAGTGTGGCGATATCTTCTCTTGTATATCCCAGCATATTCAGGGCGCTGTCGCTGGCATCAAGGAATCTGCCATTGAAGTCATGGAGGTAGACAGCATCAAATGACCTTTCAAAAAGCGACCGATACCGTTCTTCGGTTTCCTGTAAAGCTTTTTCTTTCAGGTGAAACTCAGTCTCGAGTCTGGCCAGTCTTTGCTCAAGTTCTTCGTACGTTGGTTTAGACATGACAGCGTCCCTTTTCTCATTGATGTATTATTCTGTGATCGGCCTTTTGCAGAACCCGATGGCATCAGCAATGGTATGATTCCGGCCCTGAGTCTGTTCGGCACTGGTGCTTGTTCCCCGGTACATATTTTTGTCTTATCGTCAGTTTGGATCCGAAACTTTTATTTTTCGGACAACGGTAAAAGACTAATTAAAACAATTGATTAAGCGGTAATATAGGGCGGAGTGAAGGGCTCCTTATATATAACATTTTGATAACAAGAGGGTTTTCGAAACTCATTATTTTTGTGAAAAATTTACATGATGATCAGAAAAAATTTATTCAGAGATTCTATCCGGATATGTACTGAGAACAAGAGTGTTTCTCTCCTTGACACAGCACCACCAAAGCCATAAAAATATATCATGTCTCAAGAAGACCTGATCCTTGCGATCCTGTTCGCGGATATATCCGGCAGTACAAGTATGTACGAGAACCTGGGGGATGCACATGCACACAAGCTGGTGAGCAGCTGCATCTCAGTACTCTCGGAGGCCGTCATTCAGCATGGGGGCACTATTATCAAGACCATTGGTGATGAGGTGATGAGTACGTTCCCGCGCGCCGATATGGCGATCCATGCTGCAATCAGGATGCAGAAGGCTATCGATTCCATGCCCCCGATCATAAAGGGGCAGAGCATGAAACCGAACATTCGGATCGGTCTGCATATAGGCCCGGTTATCAGCCAAGGCAGAGACGTCTTCGGTGATGCAGTGAATGTCGCTGCACGGATGGTATCTCTTGCCAAGCCGAGACAGATTATCACGACCCAGCAGACCATCTATGCTTTGCCCGAGGGGGCCGGAGTGGATATCAGGTGTATAGACCGGACAACCATCAAGGGCAGGGGAGGCGAGTTCATTATCTATGAGGTGATCTGGGAGGAAGAGACTCTGACCATCATGATCTCCGAGGACCTTGTGCAACAGGCACATAACAGCCGTCTCCGTCTCAGGCTCGGGGAGAAGGAAGTGTATGTGGACAGCAACAACCCGAGTGTTACCCTGGGCAGACAGGCACAGAACGATCTGGTGGTGGATGATGCCATCACCTCCCGCATCCATGCCCGTATCGAGTTTCACCGGGGCAAGTTCATTCTCATCGACCAGAGCACAAACGGGACATTCGTATGTGAGGACCACAAAGAACCCCTCTTTGTCCATAATGACGAGACTGTGCTGGGTCAGCGCGGGGTCATCAGCATGGGGCGTAAGGCAGAGCCCGGATCACCTGAGACAATACTGTTTGCCTTTGAAAATTAACACGTTTGTACGTTTTATCCTCATTTTTTATCATCTCCTTCCTCATCAGGGCTGTATCCCAATGTGTAAATTAATTGAAAATGATGTGTAATTCTAATGTGAATACAAATAATTAGTTTGTCAATCTCCTCCGGGATGCACTATGTCTGCCCTATTATCTTTTTCCAAGGAGAATTTTCATGACCGCATCTATGCCAGTGCATCCACTTGGATCTGAAGCGAACATTTTATTGACAAGCGTGTTCGGTCCGTATGCCAGAGACGATGAATACGGAAGCCGCAAAATCAATCCCATGGAGCTCTACCACAATCAGGTAACGAGGGAGCAGGGACCTTTTTCCCTGCGTATGTTTCACCGTTCCTTCGGGCTGATGCTGCTGAAGGAGAATATCGATGCACCGTGCACCCTGCTGGACTTTCCCGATCAGGAACGATTCATCCATGAGATCTCCTCTAACTCATATGATATCGTAGGGATCAGCGCTATTGTACCCAATATCGGCAAGGTAGTACGGATGTGCGAACTGATTCGCACCTATCTTCCCCGGGCAACAATTGTCGTGGGGGGGCATATTGCGAACATGCCTGACCTTGCTGGAATGGCTGACGTGGACTTTATCTGCAAAGGTGACGGGGTCCGCTGGTTCAGAGAATTCCTGGGGCTGGATGAGGATGCCCCGATAAAACACCCATACGTGTATTCCGGATTCGGCACTCGCATCCTCGGTATAAACCCTCCTGAGAAGGCAGGGGACACTGCGGCGATGTTGATACCCTCGGTGGGATGTCCCATGGGGTGTAATTTCTGTTCCACATCGGCCCTGTTCGGAGGCAAGGGCAAGTTTATCAATTTCTTTGAATCCGGTGACGATCTTTTCAGGGTCATGGTGGACATAGAAGAACGGCTTAACGTTCGGTCCTTCTTTGTCATGGACGAGAACTTTCTCCTCCACCGCAGCCGGGCATTGCGGCTCCTTGAACTGATGAAGGAACATGACAAGGCGTGGTCCCTGTTTGTGTTTTCTTCTGCAAGGGTATTGAAATCCTATACCATCGAGCAGCTGGTCCGCCTGGGCATCTCCTGGGTCTGGATGGGCCTCGAGGGGGAGAACAGTTCATACAAGAAGCTCAGTGGTGTAGACACGAAGGACCTGGTTAATCAACTGCAATCCCATGGGATCCGCGTACTGGGGTCAACCATTATCGGTCTGGAGGACCACTGCCCTGAGAATATCGATGAGATCATCGATTATGCGGTGAGCCACAACACGGTCTTTCATCAGTTCATGCTCTATACTCCCGTTCCCGGCACCCCCCTCTATAAGCAGCACCACAAGAACGGGACCCTTCTGGGAGAGGATGAACGGCCTGCTGCTGACAATCACGGCCAGTACCGGTTCAATTACCGTCATAAATACATACGCTCCGGCGAGGAGACCGGATACCTCCGCAGCGCTTTTGTTCGCGATTTTGAGGTGAACGGTCCCAGCCTCGCCAGGATGATGCGGGTCTTGCTTGCAGGCTGGAAGCGATATAAAAATCATCCCGACCTCTGCATCCGCAAACGTTTTCAATGGGAGATACGTTCTCTGAAGACCACCTATGCTTCGGCAGTATGGGCAATGAAGAGATGGTATAAGGGTGAAAAGCAGATGTACAATACGCTCAGAGAAATGCTGCAGGATATCTACAGGGAATTCGGGTGGAAGACCAGGATCATTGCCCCGCTTCTGGGGAGGTTCATTCACGCCGCTACGAAGAGAGAGCAGAAACGGCTCGAGGCCGGGTGGACGTATGAGCCGGCCACGTATTATGAGAAAAACGCCCTGGCCATGGCCCTTGAGGCATCGGCTTGTGCGGAAAAGGAGACATGTAAACTCCCCAAAAGGGTATTCATAGAACAGGCAGTACAAAACTGATGAGAAACCAAGGGCAAAGCCGGGGATTCCCGGCTTTGCCATGAAAAGAGTCCGGCCCTCGATCTGATATTTCCTGTTGCCTGGACTGGCATGACTTGCTAGTGATAGTTCCTGATGTTCAGGCCCATTTATGGAAAACTCAAGATAAAATATCCCTGCACATGGATCTACAAGATCTTCGGTACTGACCAGACGCACATGCGCGAGGCTGCCTTTGAGATTCTGTCCGGTCAGGTCTATACCATAACCCCGTCGCACAGCAGCAGGCATAAAAAGTACCACTGCATGAACCTCGAGATCATGGTGGCGGACGAAGAAGATCGTACCAGGATTTACGAGGCATTACAGGGGCATCCGGCCGTCATACTCGTGCTGTAGGCGTGCTATTGGCTGCAATGCAGCTGACTGTCTTTTTCAACGGGTGGAGAAAGAATCCGGTGACACCACTGATGAGATGCCACCGGATTGCTCAAACGTTAAGGAGGAACGATTTTGAGCTCTGTTATCAAATCCACGGTTTGCCCACAGGGAGGACATCCCTGCCGAACACATCAGCAAATATTGCATGTGCCATCACATACCAGGCGCTTAAGGCACAGACCATAAGCTCGTAGCCTGCGACCTTGTTCATTGCCGGATATCCGAAGTGGCCGATATCCAGCAGTACAAATCCGATCAGGAGGAGGGTAAAGGTGAATGCGAGGGCACCGTTGACACGCATGGACCCGATCCACATGATCGCGGTATAGAGTGTCCATCCCACGAGGTACCATCCCAGATCGGTGGTGCTGGTCTTGTATATTCCGAAATGGTTGCACACAAAGATGAGCGCAAGCCCTATCCAGAACGCGCCATATGCAGTGAACGCGCTGTACCCGAAGTTGTTGCCGGTTTTGATCTCCTGAAGGCCTGCGATCATCTGTGCAAGGCCTCCGAAGATAAGGCCCAGAACCAGTACCGGACCGAGACCGCACCATCCCACGTTATGAAACTGCAAGACCAGAGTGGTCATGCCGAATCCTGCCAGACCGACCACTGCCGGGTTTCCAATTTTCTGTTCAGTCATTATTTTTCCTTTCATATACTCAGGGCCAAAGGTGCCCTGAAATAAATGCCCTTGGGGCGCTGTATTCAGGCTGTAGGCTGTAGACTGTAGGCTGTTAGTTTTTTTGTATGAAGTTGCTAATTTTCTAAAAGCCTACAGCCTAAAAACCTATAGCCTAATTTTATCTCGGGTAGCCGATTTCCTTGAGTGCCTCTCCTATCTCGGCAAGGACCGCAGGGTCTTCAATGGTGGACGGCACCTTGAACTCCTGTCCGTCTGCGATCTTTCTCATGGTGGCACGCAGGATCTTTCCGCTTCTGGTCTTGGGCAGCCTGGCAACAACCGTTACATCTTTGAGACAGGCAAGGGGGCCGATTTCCGAGCGGACCATGCCCACAACCTCTTTCTGAACCTCTTCCTTGGCCTTGGTCGAACCGGCCTTCAAGACCACAAAACCGACAGGGACCTGCCCTTTCAGGTTGTCTTCGACGCCGATAACAGCGCACTCGGCCACGTCCGGATGCTGGGCGACCACTTCCTCCATACCGCCGGTGGAGAGCCTGTGGCCTGCTACATTGATGATGTCGTCGACCCTGCCCATGATATAGAGGTAGCCGTCTTCATCCTTGTATCCTCCATCACCGGTTGCATAGTACCCCGCATAGTCGCTGAGATAGGATGAAACATAGGCATCATCCTTTTGCCACAGGGTGGGAAGGCAGCCCGGGGGAAGCGGCAGTTTGACGCCGATGATCCCCTCACTGCCGTTGGGGACCTCTTTTGCGCTCTCATCGATGATCCGCACGTCGTATCCCGGTACAGCCTTTGTGGGAGACCCGGGTTTCACGGGCAGTTCCTCGATCCCCATGCAGTCGGCAGCAATGGGCCAACCGGTCTCAGTCTGCCACCAGTGATCGATTACCGGGATGGAAAGCAGATCGCTTGCCCAGTGATACGTATCGGGGTCCAGCCGTTCCCCTGCAAGGAACAGATACTTCAGGCAGGATATATCGTAATTCTTGACATATCTCCCCTCGGGGTCCTCTTTCTTGATGGCCCGAAATGCCGTGGGCGCGGTGAAAAGGACCTTGACATTATGATCGGAGATCACCCTCCAGAATGCACCCGGGTCAGGGGTTCCCACCGGTTTGCCCTCGTACATGATCGTGGTGCACCCGTACAGGAGCGGGGCATAGATAATGTAGGAGTGGCCGACGACCCAGCCCACATCTGATGCCGCCCAGTATACATCGCCTGGCTCCACGCCGTAGATGTTCTTCATGGACCATTTCAGGGCAACTGCATGACCTCCGTTGTCCCGCACCACGCCCTTGGGGACGCCGGTGGTTCCGGAGGTGTAGAGGATGTAGAGCGGGTCTGTCGCCTCTACCGTAACACAATCAGCAGCAGAGACACCTTTCAGTGTTTCGTTCCAGTCGAGGTCTCTTCCCGGGACAAGGTCGGCTGTTGCCTGGGACCGCTGATAGATCACGCATTTCTCGGGTTTGTGTTTCGAGAGTTCAATTGCCTTGTCCAGCAGCGGTTTATAGGGGATCGCGCCTTTCGGTTCGATCCCGCATGATGCAGACAGGATCACCTTTGGTTTTGCATCGTCGATCCTGACGGCAAGTTCGTGGGGCGCGAATCCGCCGAAGACCAGGGAGTGGATTGCGCCGATACGTGCGCAGGCAAGCATGCTCACTGCTGCCTCGGGGATCATGGGCATATAAATGACTACCCGGTCTCCTTTTTCCACGCCAATGGATTTCAGGACACCTGCAAAGTGCGCCACATCATCGAGCAGTTGTTTGTAGGTAATCTTGCGTGTGGTCCCGGTGACCGGGCTGTCATAGATGAGTGCCACCTGGTCACTCCTGCCATTATCCACATGAAAGTCCAGGGCATTGTAGCAGGTGTTCATCTTCCCGCCGGCAAACCACTTGTAAAAAGGTGCTGCCGAGTCATCGAGCACCTTGTCCCACTTCTTGTCCCACTGTATCGCACCTGCAGCGATACTCCAGAACCCCTCCTTGTCATCCAAGGAACGCCTGTAGGCGTCTTCATACGATTTGTACATAAAAAGAAACCTCCTGTTTTTTTGTTCTTTTTCCGTATTGTTGATAGTTCCCACACCTAAAAAAATTAAATTGAATACAAACAGGTGAGCAATGAACGTGCCACGAAGAAGCCTTGCGTAAATACGGGTGGTTAGAGATCAGGCGCGGCTCCAAAGGTGTCCGGTATCCCGGAAAGTGTCCATTAATAAAGACAGGTGTCCTGTAGGCCCTTCGGGCAGG
>ERZ795057.2663-NODE-2663-length-13076-cov-4.070732_pt1 | contig 13076 bp, 11 predicted proteins | sample MGYA00375141_ERZ795057 | MGnify/ENA primary metagenome ERZ795057 (study PRJEB30186, sample SAMN05720163) | activated sludge metagenome | isolation source: Anaerobic digester | place: Hong Kong | collected 2015-01-26 ... | reverse complement strand
CTGGTGCTGGTGTTCGCGGTCACGGTGCCGCTGTCGGTGCTCATCACGCGCTTTATCACCCGGCGCACCCAGCCGCTGTTTCGCAAGCGCTCGCGCAAGATGGGCGAGCTTAACGACTACTCCGAGGAGATCATCTCGGGGCTTAAAACCCTCAAGGCCTACCATCAGGAAAGCAACACCGTGAATGATTTTGACAAGCTGAACGAGGAGGTCGTGGACGCCTACTACAAAAGCGAGTACTTTTCCAGCATGACGGGCCCGAGCGTGAACTTCATCAACAACCTGTCCATGTCGCTGATCAGCGTGTTCGGCGTGATGCTCTACGTCGCCGGGGGCATCACCATCGGCAACATCTCCGCCTTCGTGTTTTACAGCCGCAAGTTTTCCGGCCCCATCAACGAGATCGCCAACATCTACGGCGAGCTGCAGTCGGCGCTGGCCGCGGCGGACCGCGTGTTCGCGCTGCTGGACGAACCCGTCGAAATCCCCGACGCGCCGGACGCCGAGGAGCTTACCCAGGTGCGGGGCGACGTGGAGCTTACGGACGTGCAGTTCGGGTACGCGGCGGATAAGCCGGTCATCAAGAACTTAAGCTTCCGCGCCGGGCGCGGCAGCCTGATCGCCATCGTCGGCCCCACGGGCGCGGGAAAAACCACGCTCATCAACCTGCTGATGCGCTTTTACGATATCCAGGCCGGCAGCATCACGGTGGACGGGCGCCCTGTGCAGGGCGTGACGCGCGGCAGCCTGCGCAAGTCTTACTCCATGGTGCTGCAGGACACCTGGCTGTTCCACGGCACCGTGTTTGACAACATCGCTTACGCCAAGCCCGGGGCGACCATGGAGGAGGTCGTCGCCGTGGCCAGGGCGGCGCACATCCACCGCTTTATCATGGGGCTGCCGCAGGGCTACGATACCGTGCTCTCCGACGACGGCTCCAACATCTCCAAGGGCCAGAAGCAGCTTTTAACCATCGCCCGCGCCATGCTGGTGGACGCCAAGATGCTGATTCTGGACGAGGCGACCTCCAACGTCGATACCCGCACCGAGGTCAAAATCCAGCAGGCCATGCGCCTTTTGATGAAGGACAAAACCTGCTTCATCGTGGCCCACCGCCTGTCCACCATCAAAAACGCCGACCTCATCCTGGCCGTAAACGACGGCAACGTGGTGGAAAGCGGCACCCACGAGGAGCTGATGGAAAAGCACGGCTTTTACCGCGAACTCTACGACGCGCAGTTCAGCTGAGGTCATTATATGTGCCATATTAATAAAGACTTCCCATTAATATGCCGCTCTAAAGAGACGATAGAATTATCAGTGGCGAATATTCTAGGTATATCAAGAGGTATGTTGAGGCATCTATTATCTATAGACTACATGCAGATATATGAAGGAAAGCCTTTCCATGACACGGATTTTAGTGAATATCTATATGGTGAGTTTCTTTTAAAGAATAATCTCATTCCTAATACAATTTCTCGAATACATTGGTTTCACGGAACACGTTGTTTTCCTGAGACAGCTTTTATGAAAAAAGGGATACTTCCTTTAGGAATGGTGATGCACCAATTATTTGCGAAAATTGATGATATTGCCGAGAAAAATTCTATCATGGCTACTGATACTGATGATAGTTGGTGTACACATTATTTTAGTCTTTTTGTTCTAAAAACAGAAAATCCTGCTCATTGGGGTCCATACGCAATGTTAATGAAAGAAGCATTGCTATCAGTAGAAGTGTACGATTTCCATAATTATCTTGATATACCAGAAATCGTAGAAGATTATATCTATTCGAAATATCCATTATCCTCTGATATATTGCTTGAGATATATCGTAAAGAAACAAGAGCATGTATAGTTGAGTTTTGGACACTTCCAATGGATCGTCAAGAGGACACGTTGGAAACAGCGTTGTATTACTTATACTCTTCCTATCACAAATCAGATTATTCGATGTTTTGTAATACTTGTTATGATGGTAATGGGAAACCTATCCCAGCAGATCAAATAATCAGTGTTGAATACATCGATTAAGATTTCATCAAGTCTTACTGCTTGCTGTCCATGATCGCTTGGTGCAGTTCGCCCATGAACTCGTTGTACCTGAGCGTTTTGGGAATGGTTGTCATCCCGCAGTAGAGTGAAAGCGGGATGGGCTGCCCTTCAAACAGGAACGGCTCGCCGTTTTTCGCAAGCACTTTGTCACACACGGCTTTGGCCGCGTCCATGTCGTTAAGCCCGGTTATTAGAGCAAATTCGTCCCCGCCGATGCGCAGCGTCAGCATACCGTCGCCCGCCGCGCCGTTGATGCGGGCGGCGCATTCCAGCAGGCCGAGGTCGCCCGCTTTCACGGAAATTTCGTTGATCGCCTGAAAATTCCTGATATCAAAACACAGCACGAAGCTGCCGCGTTTTTCGTTGAGTAACTCGTACGCTTCGCTCATATCCACCTGTTTGCGCGCCATAGTAAGCTCATCCCCTTCTGTGTTGTCGTAGTTGATTCTCGGGAAAATCCCGGTGAACGTCCATTTGTCCCCGAAGGCGGAGGGGGCGACGTTCCACACCCGCTTGAACGTCCGCGTGAACACCTCCACGGAGTTGTACTGGTATTTCATGGCGAGTTCCGTAACGCTTATATCAGATTGCACGATATCCCTTGCGGCCTGCGTCATGCGGCGTTTGGTGACGTAGGTTTTGATGCTCATATGCAGCGCATAACGGAACAGCTTTTCTAGCATCGACAGCGAAACATAGCAATGCCGGGCGATATCCCCGCGGCTGAAAGGCTCGCAGAGGTTTTCCTCTATGTAGTTGATCGATTCGGTCAATACCATGAAGCTTTTCATGCTGCGCCTTCTTCCTGTGTCCGGCCGGCTTGATTTGATTATACCATTGCCGCGGGGATGTGGCTTGATGATTCGAGCACAAAAAACCCGCCGGGAATCACGGGTGATTTCCGGCGGGTTTCGCTTGTAATCCTGCTAGTCCTTCAAGAGGACAAGCGGCTGGACGCCCAGCTGCAGATCGTTGGCCGCGTCGTTGTACAGCGACTGCCGTTCCACGCGGTATTCTCCAATTCCCGAATCGTCTGTGCCCTCCTGCAATCGGACGATCTGCATCATCCATACCAACTCGTTATTTTGATCGACTTCAACGTAGGTTGGGGCTTTGTTGATCAGGGATGTCCCGACGGAAACATCAAACGTCCCCAGCCAGTTGAGGTTGGGCAGTTCGTCGGCGTCGCCGCGGATGTCGGAGTACAGCGCCAGGCCGTATTCCCTTCCGTATTCGCGGATCTGTTCGATCGTCATGTTTTCCTCGTCGATGCGGTAATGCACCATCCGGCTGTACAGGTCTTCATCCGTGATGCTGTCGTCAAATTCGCCGCGCGTGGTTCCGTTATCAAAGACCAGCAGATCGATCGTGTTGGGATCGTTATCAAAATCCGTCATGATCATCGGCGCGTGCTGGCGGTAGAAGTAGGTGAAATCCTCGCCGACAGGGGTGAGGTAATACTCCTCGTACATCGGCGAAATCCCCGTGGGATCGCCGGCGATCCACTTGATCTCGCCGTCCGGCCAGGAAAGGCGTACGATCTGGTTTTGATTGCGGGACGAAATGATAATATCGTCGCTGCCGTCGATTGCGATGATCGTATTGACATGGAAGGGATCATTGTCGAGCTCAACGGAGGGGGACTGATTGCGCGAGGTCTGCAAAACGGTTTTCAGATCCAGCGTCCGTATGATTTTTCCGGTCGTCATATCCAGTTCCGCGATCATATCTTCCATTGCGATACTGTCGATCCCGCTGCACAGGACCAGGAGCCGGTCTCCGCCGTCAAGGCTGAGCATATCGTGATGGGGCAGCCCCATATTGAACGAGACCGCGCGGTATATCCTACCGAGCGCATCCAGTTCCACAAAGACGTACGTTGTCTCGTCCGCGTAAAAGATCTTCAGGAAATGCCCGTTGTAATCCATCAGTTGTTCGTTGGCGGATGTGTCGCCCAGGGAAGCCGTTTTCAGCTGCAGGCGTATACATCCCAGCGCATCCAGCGCCAGTATGCTTTTGTACGTATACCCGATCCGGTAACAAAGATTGAAACCCGGATAATAGGCCTCAGGCTGCGGCAGCGATGTGGTAATGATGAGATCGGCAAGAGAGCTGTCAAGCTTTTCGGTCTCAACGGGTATGGTAATTACCTCCGTGGTCCCGCCGGTGTAGGCAATGGTCACGGCCACCTGGTTTTCCGTATCCGCATACAGCCCGTAGATCGGGATGATATGGTCCGTCAGGTAGCCGTCAAAGGTGAAATCCACGGCGGTCTGCTCGATCGTGCCGGGAATATGAACGGAAATTTGAGCGGGTTCCGCCGTTTGAAAGAGCACCAATGCCGTCAGGGGAGAAAGGTTGTACGGGTTTACGATCACCAACGGTTCCTCGGGCGAATAATACCCGCTTGCAAGCTCGGCCAGCAGCATTTCATCCGTTTCCACCTGGAAGTCTACTTGCTGCTCCAAAGGGCTGTTCTGGACATAGATGACATCGCTCGTCCCCTTGGACAGAAGGCCGCTTATGGCGGGGCTGTCCATGATAAAATTCCGCAGAAATATGACGGCCAAAACGATAACGAGCGCGACAAACACAATGGCCAGTATGCCTTTAATAACGGCGTTCCGCTTATTCTTTTTCATTGTTTTCATTCCCGCCGAATATCGCCGCGATCAATCCTTTGATCAGCCTTACAACAAGGTCTTTCAGCCGCATCAAAATATAGAGCGCAGCTGCGCCCGCAAGGGCAAGGAGGAGCACAAACAGATAGTTTTCGACCTGGTCAATCCCCGCTTCGATCATGTAATCCTGTCCCCGTATCAACAGTACCATGCCCATCACAAAGGCGAGGTCAATCACGCTGAAGGCCGCAGCGTAGCCCAGATAAGCCCAGGCTTTGGCCGACGGGCCTGTTTTGGCCGCATACAAGAGGCCCGCGGCGATTCCGGGCACCAAAAGGGCAACCGCCGTTAAAAATTCCTGTGGCATAACGTACTCCTTTTCAATGCATTATTTTGCCGGCGGTTCGGCAAACGGACCGGGAGCTTATTCCTCTTCCTCAGGCTTTTCAAGCAGTGGGATGACAAGCTCCTGTTCCGGGGTGATGTACACAAGCCGGATAGCTTCCGTATCGATCGTATCGGGCACTTCAAAGGCGATGAACCCGTCATGGTTTCCGATGCGCAGCGTTGTCCCGACTAAACGGGCATACCCGTAGTACTCCAGGAACGTATCGTTTTCCATGCGCGAATATAGCGTGCCGTCCTGATCTTCGACAAACAGGTTTTCCCACGCAAAGCCTTCGCCGCCCGCCGCCGTTTTCTTGATATACAGCTCCACCATCAGAAATACGAAACCCTCCTGGGCCGTGTCCTCGTGGTTTAGGACGGAGATGGAGCCGTTATATTCCAGGACGTCTTCGGTGCCCTGAAGCTGGGCGGCGGTTTCATAGCCGTATGTGCAAACATCCCAGTTGAACGTAGCTTCCTGCGCGGCGCCTGCCAGCGGCAACGCCAGCAGGCACAGCAGGATCACTGAACACAGTTTCTTCATGTGGCTCGACCTTTCTAAGTTCGTTTGATGCAGCTATGCTATTGGGCTGCCGTATAGCTATAAATCGTGCCGGGCGTCGAAAGATCCAGCGCCACCGGATATTCGTAGGGGTTAAGCCGCGCCGCGCGGTAGCCTGCCGCCTCCAGCACAAGCTCGTAGAGGAGATCCGAGCCCCGCACCAAATCGATCTTGGCAAGTGTGACCACGGCGCTCGCATCCGCAGCCGCGTTGGCGGCGGCCACATAGCTGCCCGTGCCGGTATCGTAGGATGTGGTTCCGCTGCATATCCAGTACGCGTCGGCCTGCGCGTCGTAGCTTACGCCGCAGAAACGCCCGGAATACCATGAAAGCCCCAGATCCTTGCCGTAGCTCCATTCCTGCGTGATCGTCATGGTCTCGGTATCAATCGCGTACAGAACCGCGCGGGAATATTTATCGGTATTGCGATCCTCCTCCGCTGTAACCGTTTTATAGCGGGCGGTTCCGTTGTCAAACATCAGGATGTGCGTGGAATCCAGGAACGTCGCGTTATGCTGGGCGTAGTTCCACTCAAAGTCGTCCTGGCCCTCCGCGGGCGTGAAGAACAGCGATAGATCCGTGTTCGTCCAGCCTTCCGGATTGCCCAGGATCCAGCTGACGGTCTTGGTCGTGTGGTTTACCGCCACCACCGCGTCCAGCGCGCGGCAGCTCAGCAGTACGGTATCGGTCGCTTCGTCGTAGTCGACCCCGTTGGTATGGGACCAATCCGATTCCCTGTACAGCGTCGAGCTGCCGTCGGTCGAATCCATGATGTCGCTGAGGTCGAGCGTCCAGACGATATCGCCCGTTTCGCGGTCGATCTCCACGATGGTATCCATCATCACGGCGAGGTCGTCCTGCGACGACACGGCGATAAAATTGCCGCTTGGCAGTTCCAGAACGTCGTGGTGGAAACCGCCGGGCAGCTTGTAAAGCTTCAGGATACGCCCGCAGAGGTCGACCTCCATAAACCCGCCGTTGGCCTCGGTCTCCTCGGCCGTATTATCGGAGCAGACGAGGTAATGGCCGTTTGCAAGCTGGCGGATCGGCGTGGTTTTCTTTGCCTTGAACTCGGCATAATAGCGCAGGTCGCCCTGGCTGTCGTATGCGGTGACGCACTGGGTATTGCCGATGGTGACGAAGGTGAGCTTGGAGCTGTCATAATCTTCCCCGGCGGGCACGGTCACCTCGCCCGTGAGCAGCGTTTCGTTTGAGATGCTTCCCGTTTCGACCGTGACGGTTGATACGCTCCCGTCGGGCAGGGACAATTCCACGGTGTTGCTCTCATTGGCGTACAGGCCGATCACCTGCAGGATATGCCGTTTGGCGGCGGGGAATTCCGCCGTGACGTCGTCCGTCGGCTGATGGCCCTTGACCGTCATGGTGACCGTGGTTTCTTCGTCCGTGTCAAAAATGATCACGGCGCTCAGCGGCACGTTGCCGTAGGGATTCACCAGGCAGAACGGGCTTTCAAACGCATAGCCGAGCTCGGCTTCCGCAAGAAGGGCCGCGTCGATGGCGTCCTGGTCTTCCATGGCGGAAATAGTGGTGATATACGCGGATTGTTCGGCTGCGGCAACGATGCCGGTACACAGTAAGGCGGCGCACAGAATGACCGGGAAAAGGATGCGGAAAGGTTTTAAATATGGCACGATGAATTCCTCCGTTCAGGATCAGTCAATTGTATCGGCGGCCACAGGCCGCTTATTCATGACAATTTACACTAAAAGTAACGCACAATCCTGGGATTGTCAAATATTCCCCGATAAATTTTACGATTGACATTCTATCGAAGCGCCAAGATGAGCATAGGCGCATGCCTGCGCCGCGCATTGCCGCCGCCAAAGGCCAGGCATGTTCACACAATATCTTTTTCCGCGACACAAAAATGCCACAAACGGCGTTTATCCTCTTTGTGAAGCCGGAATGGATAGGAATATCCCCGTTCCGTATTTTCAGGAGGTGATCAAGCTGTTTACCAGCATTATACTTGCCTGGCTTGCCGTATTGTTCACGGCGCTTTCGGCGGTTCTTTTTATTGCCAAGCGAAGCGGCAGCAAGCGCCTGCGCAGGATATTTTCCCGCATTCACATCGGCGTCGGCGTGCTGCTGATCGTTGCCGGCGTCGTCCACGGCGTTCTGGCCGGAAACGCGCAGGGCGCTACGCTAAGCGATATGATGGTCGCGCCGCTGCTGTTTACGTGGAACTGGGGCACGGCGTGCCTGGCCGCCGCCGTTATGCTGGCGGCGAGCTACATGGTTCGCAAACTGCTTAAAAAGCGGTGGATGAAGCTGCACCGCGTGCTGACCGTCGTACTGATCGCGCTGGTCATAGTGCATGTCGGGGATGTCGGCGTGCAGGCGTTTGACCGCATTGTGCCCGTCAGCTACGCGGAAGCCGCGGCGGAGGAAACGCCGATTGAGACGGACGAAGATTCCGGCATGGATACCGCGGCGCTGATCGACGGCGCCAACGCCCTGTTCTCGGGCGCCGCGCTGACCGACGGCGTATACGAAGGCTCCGCTTCGGGCTACAGCGGGGAGATTACGGTATCCGTAACCGTCCTGGACGGGCGGGTGACCGAAATCGAGGTGCTCTCGGAAAGCGACACGCCGCAGTATTTCTGCCGCGCCGAAACGGTGATCGATACGATTTTAGAAGAGCAAACGCTTGCGGTGGATGCCGTTTCCGGCGCGACCTATTCCTCCGCGGGCATCGTTAACGCCGTGAACGACGCGCTTTCGGCCGCCGTTGGCAGCGGAGCGCTGGAAGTGACGGAATATACCTATACCAACAGGCATGGCGGACGCGGGCATTGATACGCCCGTAAACAACGCCGGACCCTAGAGCTTTACGCTGAACAGATAAGCGCTGCCGGGTTTATCATGGCCGTCTAAAAACACTTCAGCCGTCCAATACTTATCCGGGTAGGGAATCATGACGCCCTGCCCGAGTATGATATTTCTGGTTACGTCATACATGGCGTCGCTGTCGTAACCTTCGCGTCGATGCATAGCATCCCGGTCGCCGGAGAAGGTTGCCATCGCAAACTGCGTGCAGTACGGCAGACCTGCCTTATCATCCTCCTCCTGTATAAAGTCAAAATGCAGAAACCCCTGCGGAACGGGCGTGTCCTTTTTCATAAACCGTCCCCAAACGCCGTGCCATGGGCCGACGTCCACGCCCATGCCATAATGATGCATAAAAAACAAATCGTAGCCAAAGTCCGACCGGTATTCTTTCATGGCATCCAGCGTTTGGAAAAGCTCCCTGCGGGCTTCGATATTATTGAATTCATCACCCTCCCGTCCGATGAAGCGCATATCCGGCATAGTTGTATAAGTGAAGTTCTCCACTTGAAAGCCGGTTTGTTGCCTTTTGACCAAACCAGGCATGAACAGCGCCCACTGCACACCCGCGTCACAGTCCTTCAGAGAGTTGATATAGCCGTATATCTCCACGCTGTCGGTGCCTGTCGGGCCTGTTTTATTACCCGCAATAACCTTGCGGATGCCGCGCTCCCGCATGATTGAAAAATCGGCAAACACGCGGGCCACCACATCCTGTAGGTGCTCTTGGTGAACATGGCCCGACAATTCTTCGTCAAACCAATCCAACGCCTTGAACACGGGCGCGTTCACGATGTTTTGGCCATTCAGCTTTTTCAGATACGCCCGCAGCCTGGCATTCTGTTCCCTGAACCTTGCAAACACGCCGTGCATCAGAATTTGCTCGTTTTCGGCGAGCTTATCCCCGTTCCATTCGGAATCATCCAATACCCATTCGGTCAGCGCGTCAAAAACATTCGGGTTCCGCCACCTGGCTTTCCGCGACCAATCTACGATCCGTTGATACTTCTCTTCGTTGGTTAGCTTGTCGCCCTTTTCCCCGTCAATGTCGCTCCAATCAAGCAAATGAAATTCGTCGGTAAATTTTCCGGACATATCAAAGCCTCCCAGAATGGTTATATTAATCGTCAGCGGATGAAACTGCCTGGCCTGGCCTTTTCGTATTTTCGAAGGCGGCATTCCGTGAAAACGCTTAAATGCTTTGGAAAAGCTTTCTTGCGTATCATATTGATAGCGCATAGCGACGTCTATCAATTTGCTGTCCGCCTGCAACAGGTCCTGCGCAGCCAGGCTTAGCCGCCTGTTTCGGATGTACTCGCCTATGGTTATCCCCGTCACCACGTGAAAGATGAACTGAAAATGCGAACTTGACGTATAGGTTTGATGCGACACATCATCAATGCTGATACTGTCCGTCAGGTGATTTTCAATGTAGTGAATAGCCTTGGACAGGCTTTGGATCCAATCCATAAGCAGCCTCCTGTAAAATTATTCTACGATAGTATGACATGGAAAGTCATGTCATAAAATACGGGTTGTTGTCTGCTTGCAAAGCGCGATCCTGAGAAAACCGTTGTGTTTGATGACTTATGCAACGATGAAACGGATGAAAACGCACACCCCGGACAATGCGCTGCGGGATATGTCGGCATGTTTACTGTTGCGCCTGCGCGGACATTGATGCTTTTTGGCGCTAGCGAGCGATTCGTTTCCCGCCGAACGCGTGGATCGTCCTGGTTCCGGCTTTACAGCGCCCGCTTTGCAGGGCGCCTTTCGGGATGATAAGCTCATCGCCCGCGCGCAGCATGGTTTCTTCCCCGTCTATCACGGCGACATACTCCCCGGATACGCATACCATATACTCGTCAAAATCATGCCGGTGCTCTTTGGATACCCTATCCTTCAGGCAGATCCACAACGCCATCTGGCTTCCGTCCGCCGCCGTGTAGTAATACCCCTGCACGTCCGGCGTGTTTTGCTGCCGCGCGGGGACCCGGTTGGCCGGGTTTTTCATAAACTCCGGGAAATCTTTCATAGGTTACGCTCCTGTGTATCTGAAGGATTCTACTTTTCTTCAGGTATGGCGGGTACTCTATTTTTCTGCTGCGAAGCGCTCGTACCAATGGTTTAAAAGCCCGATGAACTCCCGCGTCGCCTTTTGGTTGCCTTCCTGGTTGGGGTGGTCGTCCCCGTCTGAATCGTAATACAGCGTATCGGCGCCCTCAATGCTGACGTGCTCCTCCTGCCCGTCAATGAACCGGTGGTGCGCGTCCGGGTGGGTGAGCACGTTATAAAAATCAAACACGTATACATTTTCTGCCGTATACGCTGAAAGCCACCCGGTTTCCCGATCGCACAGCCAGTCGCACAGCGCCCTGGTGACGGCCGGATAGGAAATGGAGATCATCGGCGGCGGCGTAACGAGGATGAACAGCTTGCCGGGATGCGCGGAAAAATACGGAAGCAGGCTTTCGTAGACCGCCTGCTCATCATTCATACTGCCACCTACGTCGCTGCAGGGATAGCAGCTTTTAAACATGATAATCGTATTTTCCCCCGCGGCAGCCGAAATGGCGTTTGGCGCGGTCATGGCGCTTTTTTCATTATAGACCAGGTCCATAACCGTATCGGTAAACTACATGGGCCAGTCGGCTGTGTCGGTACGGTCGCCGTACTCCCGCCAGCCGTAGTAGATATCGGCCACGTGATAGCCGTTTTCGTTGAGCGTTTGGCACAGCAGCCCGCTACCCAGCCAGTTTTCCCCGCAGCTGTGGTGGATGAAGACCAGGTTGACGGTGTTTCCGCTTTCCGCCGCGGCGGAAAGCGGCATTGCGATCACGGCAAGCGCGATCAGCAGCGCAAGCAGGGCATAGCCCGCCCGGTTGTGCTTTTTTCTATTCATAGGAATTTCTCCTTACTGTTGCGGCTTTTTGTATTTACCTGAAGTATAGCATGCTATTCCAGTCTGTTCAACGCAGTCCGCCTTGCATGTTCAAAATGTGTTTCCGGTTTTGATTGTTGGCTTGTTTATTCATTTGGCGCTTCCGGCTTCTTTGCTGTATAGTTATATACACGGCGGCGGCAATGCGGTATGATTGTCTAAAGCCGTATCGTGATGGCCCGGGTTCAAACCGCCGATGAAGCCCATGCGCGCGCTGCGGACAATACCGGGAATCGGGAATGAACACGCCGGTTTCAGAGCCTGCGAAGGCTTCGGGACGCCGCGCCGGCAGACGGAGGAATAGACGATGAAACAAAATCCCCGCGTGCTGGTGGCCGGAAGCGTCAATATGGATCTGTTTCTCAACATGCGCACGATGCCGCGCTCCGGCGAAAGCGTGATTGCGCGGGATTATGGGTTTACGCCGGGCGGCAAGGGCGGCAATCAGGCGGTAAGCGCCGCTTTACTCGGCGCGGATACCCATTTTTGCGGAAGGATCGGGGAGGACGGCTACGGGAGGCTTTTGGAGGAATCGCTGCGAAGAAATGGCGTTACTATAGACGGCCTTACGCGGGACGCCTCCGAGCCCACCGGGCTGGCCGCGATCTTGCGGGAGGAGGACGGCAGCAATAGAATTCTGGTATATCCGGGCGCCAATATGCGGTTGACGGCCGATCGGGTAATCCTGCTGATGGATCAAATCCGGCCCGACGCGTTTTTGCTTCAGTTTGAAATTCCGCAGCAGACCGTAATTTGTTGCTGCCAGGCCGCGCGGCAAAGGAATATCCCGGTGGTGGCAGACGCGGGGCCGGCGCAGCCTTTCCCGCTGGAGAAGATCGCGGGAATGCTGATCTTCAGCCCGAATGAGACCGAAACGGCAACGCTTTGCGGCATTCTGCCCGATACGGACGCCAGGGCGCTGCAGGCCGCCAAAGCGCTGATGAACAGGACGCAGGCAAGCTTTGTCATCATCAAGCGCGGCGGCAAGGGCGCGTTTGTATACGACGGAGATCAGCTGGCGGTCAATCTACCGGCCGTTCCGGTGCAGGCTGTGGATACCACCGCCGCCGGCGATGCGTTTATGGCCGCTGTGACGGTTGCGTATTGGCGAACCCGTGATATTATCCAGGCAGTGCGGTATGCTAATGCGGTCGGCGCGCTGACGGTTTCCAGGCCGGGAACGCAGGTATCGCTGCCGACCGGAGCGCAGGCGGATGATTTGATCGCGCGAATCGGCAAATAATCCGGCGCTGCGTTGCCTTCAAAACAGAGTGGGAGGAGTAAGAATAGTGCATAGTGTTCAGCTGGCGCCGTCCATGATGTGTATGGATTTGTTTGAATTGGGGGAAACGCTGGCGGTTTTTGAAGCGCAGAAGGTTGACTATCTGCATTTGGATATTATGGACGGCCACTTTGTGCCCAATCTGATGCTGGGAACCGATATCGCCGCGAAACTCCGCGCGCGTACGGCCATTCCGTTTGATTTTCACTTTATGGTAACCAATCCATTGGAAATGATGCCGTGGTTTGATATCCGGCCGGGCGATGTTGTGTCCGTGCATACGGAAAGCACGGCGCACCTGCAGCGGGCGCTGGCCTGGATCAAAGGCAAAGGCGCGGCGGCAGGCGCCGCGCTGAATCCCGCGACCCCGAT
>ERZ795057.2658-NODE-2658-length-13094-cov-5.160672_pt1 | contig 13094 bp, 21 predicted proteins | sample MGYA00375141_ERZ795057 | MGnify/ENA primary metagenome ERZ795057 (study PRJEB30186, sample SAMN05720163) | activated sludge metagenome | isolation source: Anaerobic digester | place: Hong Kong | collected 2015-01-26 ... | reverse complement strand
AAGAGAGATTATCAAAAATTGGGCACTTCAAGCAAAATATAGAGCACTTGGTAAGAAGATTATTGGGTTTTATAATACTAGTGATGAAAGTGTAAGTCTTCAAGAATTAGAAGATATTAAAGCAGAGTTCCAAAGTTTAGAAGAAGAAGATAGTATAATTGTTAATAAAAGATTTGACCAAGTTGATTTAAGTTTCAATGGTCAAGATTCCGGGATGGAACAACAAATAGAATGGCTTCGTAAAGACAGTGGTAGTGCATTAACTCCAAATTATATGGGAGCATTTAGTCAGGATAGTAGTATGGCAACTGCTGCTGAAGCTAAGATTCCTTTTGGTATTAAATTAAAAAGTATCCAACCATTATTGATAGATTATTTCAATGAAATAATTATAGAACCTTTAAGAAAGGCTTATCCTTTCTTAGCAGAAGATTGTACATTTACTTTAGGAACTCCAGAACTTTATAGTAGAGATGAAGTATTCAATATGATGATTCAACTTTATAATATGAGAGCTTGTACATTTAATGAGTTAAGAGTAGGTGCAGGTCTTGAGCCTGTTGAAGGTGGAGATAAATGGGGTACAGAGCCTCCTTTAGATAATACAACTACTAAGATAGATGATATTAAGAAAGATGTATCTCCTAGTAATAGTGAGTTAAAAGAATTTAGACAAGAGAAAAAATTTAAAGAAGCTCTTAAAGAAATAGCGCCTATAGTAGATGAAGAAAGATTAAATGCTTCTGTAAAAATTCCTAATAGAGAAGGAAAGGAAAGTAAAGAAAGCATGAAGAATGCTACTAAGAGGTTATTAGGCTAATGGCTAGAAAACATGAATGGTATAGCAACCATTCTAAATTTAGTTTTTTTATCTATTAAATGAATATTATAAAGAAAATCCTATGGTGATTTATTATGACTCTACAAGAATTATATGAAAAATACACTGAAACAATAAATATTGCCCCAGCCCTTAATCAGCAACCTGAAGTTATTCAGATGCTTAAATCTCAATCAACATATTATCATGCAACTAATAAAGATTATTCTGTAGGGGATGTATTACCAGTAAATAAATATATAACTTATTCTTTAAATTATGCTAAAACTTTAGGGTATAAATATATTTATGTTGTTTCATTACCAAATAGTTTTGTTCATACTAAGTATGTTGGTAATAAATGGGCTCAATATCATATAATAAATAAAGGCTCTTCAAAAATATTAAAGAAAGAATTAATAAGAAAATGACTTTACAAAATTTATACGAAAAATATGTCGAAAAGAAAGAGAAGGATTTTGATATCAATACTGGTTATATGAATTTTAATGTTGATAGTTTTGATGAATTTACTAGTTGGATAAAAAAATTTATGAAAAAATTTGGTATAGGTACAGAGATTAGTAAAAAGAAGTGGGGAGATAGAAAAACAAAAGAACTTCAAGCAACTCTTTATGCTAATCTTGAAAAGGAACCAACAGGAGAAGTAAGTTTAAAACAAACTGGTAGAGCATTAAGAGATAAATTACAAAACGCAGCAGATGCCAAACAATTTACAAGATATGATTTTTCAAGAATAGCTCGTACTGAAGCGGCGAATGTTAAAGCAATATTTCAATTACAAAAATTTAAGGAAGCAGGATATACAAAAGTAATTCATAAAAATAATCCTAGAAGTGTAGCAAGGAAAACAGTAAGTACTAAATGCCAATTATTAAATAATAGAAAATTTGATATTGATTATTTATTAAGTAAGCAAGGAGAGAAGGATAGAATTTGTATACATCCAAATTGTATGTGTCATTATGAAGGAGATTTAAAAAGCGTAAAGCAAGATATAGATAAAGAATTGGATATATTAAGAAACATGTAAGAGGGGGGAAAATGTTTTTATTAAGATATATAAAAATATTAAGACAAAGTTTTAAAAATGTTAAACGAAGTTCCAAAATTGGGGAAGATTTTTATTTAAAACAATCATTTAATGATGAAACAGAACATAAATTTTCTCTTTATGGAAGAAAAAAAGTAAAGGATGCTGCAAAGACACATCATTGGATACATTATGTTTTTAAGTACAAAATTCTTATGCCGGTATTTTATGCTTTAGAAAAAGGATTTCAAAAATATTTTTATGAACCAACAGAAGAATGGTATGATGAAATGTATAATGATATAAATACCAGCGTTGAAAGAGGTACTTATAAATGGGCTAAATATTGCATGGGGATAAATAAAAATTGGTCGGAAAAAGATATAAAAAATTATATAAAAAAAAGTCCTTTTATGAGAATGTTTAGGTTAGGTCAATTTGGTATTGTTGGGAATGATAGTGTTTATAAAGAATTAGAAAATATGATTTTTCATGAATTTGGTAAAATTTATATTGAAAAGTATGGTAATAAAGAAAATTTAAATCATTTGATGTATACTGGACAGAAAATATATGATATTAATTATTATTATTCAGGGTATGATTTATTGAATAGATATTTTATTAAATCTGATATGAATGGAGAAGAGAAAATAATTGCAACCAAGTCATTACCTTTAGGCCATGAGAAAGTATATTTTACTGTAGATGTAAAAGGAGGATGGAAAAATATATTTAAACAAATGCAAGAAAATATAAATAAAATTCCTAATAATTATATGGTAACTGGATTTAATTTAGCAGCAATGGGTATCAATAATATGGAAGTTGAGGTATTTAACCAAAAGGTAGAGGTTAAAAATGAATGAAGAAAAAATTGATAAGATGATTTTTCAAATGTCAGAGACAAATGCAAAGATGGATAAACTTATACTTCTTATGAAGGAATTATTAAAGGAGATGGGAAAATGAATAATTGTCAATATTGTGGAAGACCAGCACCTTATAAATTAGGTGCAGAAGAAAAATTTATTTTTTTATGTGATGGTTGTTTTACATCACGAAAGGACAAATTAAAAAAGGAGGGATATAAATTAGTACATACTGATTTAAGAATAATAAAATGAGAAATAGAGAAGAAATAATGAATTCAATTGCGATGGAGAATCCAGTAAATGGGAATAAAACATTTAAAAAAACAGATGCAGCGATGCTTGAAGTTTTACTTGATATAAGAGAATTATTAATGGGGAAAAAATAAAAATGGAAGATTATACAAAACAATTAAGAAAATTACTTAAACCTTTATTTGTTAAAGAAAGTGTAGAAGGAATTAAGGTAATAGCATCAACTGGGAAATATTCAAAAGAACTTTTTATACCTACTTCTTCAATATTATCTGTAAATAATTTTGAAGATTTAGCAGAAAAAATAAAACAAAAGTTACATTATGAATTAGAAAGAAAAATATTTGAAGATAGATATAATTCAATTCAAAAAAATCCTCAAGGGAAATATTTTATGGTGGATATAGTTGCACCAGAAGAATATGAAATTATTGTGGTAAATCCAAAAAGATATCCAATATTATTAAGAGAGGGGAGAATAAAAAATGAGTGATTTAATAGAAATAAAATTAAGAAAAGGAACAATAATAAATATTATGGGTTTGCCTTTTTTTACAAAAGAAGAAATAACTGTTCTTGGAACGGAAGAAAATAAAAAAATAATAGATAAAGAAGTGAATGGAAAGGGAGAATAAATGGAAGATAATCTATATGATAGAAAAGATAAAATAGTAAAAGACCATAACAACCATACACATACTATGACTGTTGTGTATCCGAATAATGTTGTTCAAAATATGAAAAAAGAATGGAGAATTGGTTTGGAACAATACGGTGAATGGTTAGAGAAGTATGATGAAAGATTAGAAGAAGCTTTAAACAATGGTTATGAAGCATTAGAAAAAGAAACAGAAGCGGCTAAAGAAGAATTAGAAAATGAATTAACCATGACTGATGAAGAATTATTTAAAGACTTTAAGAAGAAAAGGGTTAAGTATTTACAAGAGAAAAAAGACATGATAGACACATTACCAAAAAGAAAAGAAGAGCTGAAAAAAGAAATAATGACACAAATGGAACCTATAAAGAAAAATGCTGTTATGAAAGCTAAAGAATTTAAAGATGCTCTAAAGATGTGGGACAATGTCAAAACCAACAACTAAAGAATTTTTAGACTATTTGAAAACTTGGCGTAGTACTAAAGAAATTAAGACTCAATTCAATATGAGCAATTCTGAGTTTTACCATCTAATTAAATGGTGTCGGAAAGGAAATTATATTGAATGTCATAGTTGTGCTGGAATTGAGCAGGGCAAAACAAACAGAACATATTTGTATAAAGCCCTTTAATTTTTTTGCCTACATGGCTCAATGGTAGAGTATCGGTTTTGTAAACCGGCGGTTCCCAGTTCAAGTCTGGGTGTAGGCTTATATTTTTCTATAAAAATAATTATTTTTAAATACTAAGTTTAAGAAATCTCATATATATTATAATATGGAGACTGAAAAAATAATATGTTATCTTGTAAAATATGTGGAAAAGAATTTAAAGAATTAACCAAACATATTAAATATACCCATAAAATGGGTATTAATCTCTATAAAAAAAGATATAATGTTACAAATTTAACTAGTGAAGAAGTATTAAATTTAAGAGCTAAAGGTGGAGCTAAACATAAAGGAAGAGTATTATCTGATGGATGGAAAGAAAAATTATCTAAAGCTAGAAAAGGTAAGAAATGGGAAGAGATAATGTCTCCAGAAACAATTAAACAAACAAAAGAAAAACTTAGAAAGGCTGTTAAGAGTAGACCTGGGAATAATTTAGGAAAAACTTTTGGTGAAGAAACCAGAAAAAAACATAAAGTAGCTAGATTAGGAAAAACTTATGAAGAAATATATGGTAGTAAGGAAAAAGCAGAAAAAGAAAAATTAAAATTAAAAAAAGCATTAACTGGAGTGAAAAGAACAAAGGAAGCTTGTGAAAATTTATCTAAATCTGCGGCAAAAAGAATTTTAGAAGGAAAACACAGAAATAATTGGACTAATAAAAGATATAAATATAATAATATAAATTTTCGTTCTAATTGGGAAGTTAATTTAGCAAAAATATTAGAAGAGTTAAATATAAATTATGAATATGAAAAACATAAAATAAAAATGGATAATAATAAACATTATATTCCAGATTTTTATTTACCAAAATATAACACTTTTGTTGAAGTAAAAGGATGTATGGATGAATATTCTATTTATAAATACAAACAAATGAAAAAACAAAATAAAAACATTATTCATATTATGTCAAATGATAATGATAAAATTTATTTTGATATCTTAAAATATATAATAGGTGGTGATGAACAATTTCTCTTTTGTCAGACATAAAATTTTTTTTACGTAAATTTTTAAAGAATCCTATTGTTATAGGAGCAGTTGCTTATACAATATATATGTTAATAACACAATATACAAAGAAAGAAGCTTTTGCGGAGTCTATTAAGATTATAAAGAAAAGTGGAAATAAAGCTGTCATATATGATGATAAATTAAAAAAATATATTCTTGTAGACCATCAAAATGGGATTTATAGTGCAGATAAGCCTGATAAGCTAATGGGGTTGTTGTAGATGGACAACATAATAATTCATTTAAACAATGTAAGTGCCAATGAGAAAGCACGTGATATATTTAATTTAGCTTATCAAGATACTCCTGAGAGCAGAAGTAATTTTGAAAAGGAATTACAAAAGATAGTTGAAGAAGATAATTATTTATTAAAGTCAGCAATGCATGCTCATTATATTCAAGTTTATAGAGTGGCAACTAGTTTTAAACCACAAGATTGGTCTAAAAAGTTGTTAATTAAATATAAAATTATAGACGAATTTGAAAGGTGATTTTAATGGAAACTAAATATGAAAAATGTAAAATTTGTGGCACAATAATTTCTGGTTTTGGTTCAGATAATTTAACTAAAAATGTTAAAGCTCATATGGAAGTACAACACCCAGTAGTAGAAGAAGTTCCTTCTAAATTAGAAGAAATTATTGAAGAAGTAAAGCCAGTAAAAAAACCAGTAGTAAAAAAACCAGTAGTAAAAAAACCAACTAAAAAAGTAGCTAGAAAAATTGGTAAAAAGAAATAAGGCGAACAATATGAACAGAGTAGAAAATATTAAAGGATGTATTCTTACTGATATAGGTCAGTTTAAAGAATTTAAAGTATCTGGACTGCTTTTACCTAAAGATGAAGTAAGTAGAAATGGTGTTCTTTATGATTGGGATTCAGCTAAGGAAAAGGCTAAACAGTTCGAAGGAGTTCCAATGAATTATAATCATATTATTGATGATGATAAACCTCCTGTAGGTAAAATTACAAAAATAGAAGTAAAAGAAGAAGCAGATGAGAATGGTCCAGCTGGTTTATATTATGAAGCAGATATTGATGAAGATTCTGAATATGCTTCTAGTATTCAAAAAGGATTTCTTAATAAAGTAAGTCTTCAAGTAACAGCAGATGCTCAAAAAGAAGAAGAAAGTGCTGATGGTAAAACATATACTCGTGCTTGGATTAAAGACCCTCTTGAAGTTAGTGTAGTTAAAGTTCCTGGATTTAATCAAACAACTATGGAAGTTGCAATTGCTGAAGCATTTAAAGAAGCTGATGAATTAAGACAGCATGCAAAATCATCTGTAGATATTTCTGTAGATAAAATAGGAGTGAAGGCTACTAAAAAAGCTATAGAAGATAATAAATTTATTCCTGCTAGTGCAAAGAAAGCTATGCTAGATTATATTAAACAAAAATATAAAGAAGCAAAACCTGTTTTTGGTAGAGGAATAGAATCCTTTGAAGACGGAGAGGAAGAAGGACTAAAACCTAAAAAAGGATTAAAGTCTAAAGGAGCTCATAAAGAAGTTGTTGACCCTTTACCAGAAGACGAAGTTGACCCTAAAGAATTAGAAATGGGCATTGAAGTTGAAATGGAACATACTGATGATAGAGAAGAAGCTAAGAAAATTGCTTTACAACATTTAGCAGAAGTTCCAGATTATTATACTAAATTAGGAAAATATGTAGAAGAGGAAGGAATGGACACGGGAAATATTCCTAGTAAAGTTAAAATGGTAGATAAAAAGAAAGAAGCTTATTCTTTAAAAACAAGAAAAGTAGGAGAAGTAACAGTAATTGAGGTTATTGATGATAAAGGAAGAATTGTTAATCGTTATAGGCTTAGTGATAAAGGTAATGGATTAATTGTTCATGAATCATTTAATGAGAAATTCAAAATAGGACAAAAAGTAAAAACACCTAAAGGAGATATTGGAACAGTAAGACAATATATAGACAATACTAATGTAGTTGTTGAATTAGATTATCCTAAAAGTGGTAAACAAGAATGGGAAGATAGTGCTCTTAAAAAAGAATCTTTTAAAGAAATTAAAGATTCAAAAGGAAAACCAATACTTGGTGGGGCTAAAGTAAAGACTTCAGATGGGAAAATAGGATATGTTTATCAAATAACAGATGATGAAATAAGGGTTACAAAAACAAAACAAACAGGTTTAATAGGTTGGTATAAACCAGAAGAATTAACTGTAAAAGAATTCAAAGTAATAGATGCTATAGAAATATTAACAGAAGAAGAAGCTAAGGAATTTAATGAAAATTTTACAATGGATGACCTTAGAAAAGTTGCAACTGATGACACTTTAAGAGTTGCTCTTGGTTTATCAATGACTGCAACAACAAAACAAATTGAAGACAAAGTTAAAAGTTTAACCCCACAAGATAGAAAAAAAGTTGCGCAATACTTTGGATTGAGAGAATCATTCAAAGAAGCAATACTAACTATTCCTGATATGTATGAACGTAAAATAAAGTTGTTAAATATTAAGTATACTAAAGGAGCAAATAATGTTTTATACGTATCAGATACATACAAAGATGATTTAAAGAAAGCAAATATAAAATATTTTGAATCATTTAGTGAAACTATGGGAATGAATTCAGCTATGTTAAGAGCTATTGATAATGTTTTACAAAAGAAATATCCTGAAATACATGTTCAGTTATTTAAAGATATTGTATTTGCAACAAGTAATATCCAAAGGGAATCATTTGAAGAATTGACCGTTAAAGATAAAAAGAAAGAAGCAATTACAATTGACCAGTTGAAAAAGGTTGCAACAGTTGATTCAATGAGAGTTGGTCTTGGTTTGTCAATGACGGCTACAGAGAATGATATTAAAAAGAAATTAGCATCGTTATCTCCTCAAGACGAAAAGAAAGTGAAACAATATTTTGGTTTGAAGGAATCTTTTAGTGAAGCTAAAGATTCAAAAGGGAAGCCAATATTAGGTGGTGCCAAAGTAAAAACCAAAGATGGTAAGACAGGTTATGTTTATCAAATAATGGATGATGAAATAAGGGTTACAAAAACAAAACAAACTGGTCTTATTGGTTGGTATAAACCAGAAGAATTGACTGTTAAAGAATTCAAAGTTGTTGATATTATAGAAATATTAACTGATGAAGAAGCTAAAGAGTTAGTGGAGTATTTCAGAGAAAGTAAATCATACCCTGGTTTGATTTTGGTTGATAATAAATATTTATCAAAATTGAAATCAAATGGTATTAAATATGAAGATACTGGCAGTGGACAATGGGTTGCTGTTGATGTAAAATATAGTAAACAATTAAGTAAATTAGGAATCCCTAATAAAGAATCCTTTAGTGAAGCTAAAATAAATAATTATTTTTAAATACCAAATTGAGGAAAATTATAAACATGCCAAAGACAATCGATGGAAAACCTGTTGATGAGGATAAGTGGAATAAAGCAAAATCTATTACTTCACAGTCTGGGCAAGAAAATAACTATGCTTATGTTATGGGTATTTATAAATGAATGACAGAGGTATTCAAAATGGAAAACAAAGAATTGTTAAAACGTTATGTTGAAGCTCTTGAGGAAAACAATCGTTTACTAAAAGAGCAAGCTGATTCCGAAGATGATAAAAAGGAAGAAGCTGTAGAAGACGAGGAAGACAAATCTGAAGCTGCCGATGACCCTAAAAAAGAGGAAGAAGCAATGGATGATGAAGATATTCCTGAAAAGAAAAAAGAAGCAGAAGATTCTGAAGACGACAAGAAAATGGAAAAAGTTGTTAAAATTTTAGAAGCAATTGATAAAAGATTAACTAAACTTGAATCTTTAAAAGAAGCTGACGAAGAAGACGACAAAAAAGAAGAAGCTGCTGAAGATGAAGACGACAAAAAAGAAGCTGTTGATAATGATGAAGATAAAAAAGAGGAAGGTCTTGATAATTTAAATGGCGTAGATAATGCAGATAATGTTGGTGCAACAAATAATAATGTGCAAAAAGATGATGACCCTAATGCAAATGCAGATAAGCAAACTAAAGGGGCAACTGAAGATAATATCACAAAGAACGAAGCTGTGGAAGATGAGGAAAATACTTCTAAAGAAGCTGCTGAAGATGAAGACAAAAAAGAATCTGAAGATGAAGTAGAAGATGAAGAAGAAGATTCTGAGAAAGAACCACAAGCACCTGTAATTGAAGGAATTAATAAAATTAAATTAGAAAGTTCCTTTACACCAAAGGCAAAAGTTCTTAGTGAAACAGTAAAAAAATATTTTAAATAGAGGTAAATAAAAATGTCTAGATACAATGATTTTGGAACTCGACTATGTGAAGAAGCTGGACTTATGTTAGCTGAAGCATTCGGTTCACAAGGAGACAAAGTAATGCTTAAAGAATCTTTTGGTATTACATATAAAGAAGCAGGTCAAACAACTAGTAATAACACTGGTGCATATGTAAACTTACTTTCAAGTACACTTTACACAGCAGCAATTGAAAAAATTGATAAAATTTTAGACCTAGTTGAAATTAATGAAGACTTAATTGGTAAAGCAGGATTTGGTGCAATGCAACTTCCTAGATTAACACCTACTATTGCTTATGAAGTAAGCGAAGGTTCAATTGTTAACTATTTTGATGAAGGAATTGACAGTGTAACTGTAACACCTAAAAAAATCGTAGCAGGTACTTCCATTACATGGGAAATCATGAAAAGAGGTATGAGTGGTTTTGCTAAATATGTATTGAAAAATGCAGCAGATGCAATTACTAGAAAATTAGCAACTGATATCCTAAATGGTTTAGTAGCAGGTTCTGGTCACTCAGCAAATACTGGTAGTATAACTTTTGCTAATGTTTTAGAATCAGAAAAAGATGTTAACACAGCAACTTACAGCAATGGAGTAGCTTATGGTTTCATCGCAGATGCTTTAGTTATTAGTTCAACATATTGGTCAACTTTCAGACAAGATGAAGATGTAAAAACTTCTCTTTATTATGCAGGAGCAATTCCAGGTCAACCAGTTAATGCAGCAACTATGCCATTAATGTTTGGAAACTTAGAAGTAATTGTAACTCCTTTCTTGACAGCAGCTCATGCTATGGTTCTAGAAAAGAAAAGAAATGTTCTTGTAAAAGAAAGTAACTTAGAAACTTTTGAAGGAGCAATTCCAGGACGACCATTTGACAGAGAAATCGTTGGTTTAATGTCATACGTTCTAGCTATGCTTTATCCAAAAAGTATCTCATATATCTCTGCTTAAGTAGGGATTATTTTTTTATTTTTATAATTAATTTGACCATTTAGGCGGTCGGAGGAAATAAAATGGCAATAAGTATTATGGCAAGTGGAAACACAAATTTAGCTGCAAGTACTCCTGGAACAACAGCTAGTAAGGCAGTAACAGTATCTGGTATGACAACTAGTAATCAAGTTATAGTGACATTATCTCATACAGCAAGTCAAACTTTAGAAAGAAACCCAGCAGCTCAATATACACTACAAGTTGTAAAAGCATCTGGTAGCTTTACTGTTTACGCAAACCAAAAACAAACACCAGCTTTGTACTTTGATTATTTAGTATTAACTGGTACAGCGTAAGATTAATTACGTTTATTAAATTAGTCTTGATGAAAGGAAGATTTAACCGGTCTTCCCCTGCAAATGATGGATTAATCTGATAAAAATAAGAGGTAGGACCTCGGAGGAAATAAAAAATGGCATTTAGTTTAGCAACAACTGAAGCAACTACAATGAAAGATTTTTCCGGTGGAAACGGCGGAATGGCAGGAGACGTAGTTCTTACTTTCCAAGTAGCAGCTTCAACAAGTATTAGTAAAGGTATGTTTTTAAAACTATCTTCAGGTTATGCAACACCTGTAACAGCAACTACAGACACTCCTATTGGTGTGGCTCTAGCAGCAGCAGACAACTCAAGTGGTTCAGCTGGTGATTTAGAAGTTCCTGTATTAGTTAGAGGTATTGCAAAAGTTAATGTACATGTAGCAGAATCAGGTTCTTATGATGATGCACTTGTTCCATTTTCAAGATGTGGTCTTTCTGATAATGGTGTATCTGCAATGGCAGGTCAATCTGTATCATGTGGAGCAGACCCAACAATTTATGTTGGTACAATGCTTTCAACAGAAGCAGTGCCAGACACAGCAGACGTAACTAAACTAGGATTGATTTATATTGACCTATTAGGTCCAAGTAGAGCAATTTAAGGTTCTTAATTGAACCTATTTTTTATTTTTTTTTATTTGATTTATTTCAGGGAGGATATAAAAATGAAATATACATTAAATGATGGTTATAATGGTGAAATCCTTGTTTCTCAATGTGGTAAAATATTTAAAAAAGGTATACCAATAGAATTAGGAACAGATTTTAGTTTTGAAATAGAACAATATATTGGACAAAGATTTGTTATTCCTTATAATGAAGAAGTAGCTGAATTAAAGAAAGAAATAAAAGCTAAGGAAGAACAAATATCTAAAACTAATTCTGAATATAATATTCCTAAACCAAAAGGAGTTTCTACTGTAGAAACAAAAGAAGAGACATTAAAACCAGTAGAACAAGAATTAGATATATAAAATAATTATTTTTAAATAATTATTTTATTAATTTCTTTTTATGGGATTTTCAATTATTTTTAGAACAGATAAAACAGATGGAACTGTTATTTATTATGGTGAAGCAAATATAGGTTCTGGTACTGATGAACCTAAATGGAAAATAAATCGTTTAATTAAAATTTCTGATATATGGGTTTTGCAATGGGCCAATGGAGACACTCTTAACAATAATATTTGGGACAATAGATTAACTTTGGAGTATTCATAAAATGTTATATATTAATAATGATGGAAAAGTTGGGATTATAGAACCTACAACTAATGATGTTCAAAATCCTTTACCTACAGAGCTAGTTGATTGTGCTACAGGTGCTACGGCTAGCATAGATGTTCTGGGCAATTTAAAAACAACAGAGAACACTATGCTTGTAGGTGCTCCTTTCTCAGGAAGTACTTTGGATACAAATTTTTGGACATCATCTGTTACAGGAAGTGGTACTACAACTGTTGATGGTTGTTTGCAAGTTCATACAGGAACAACAGCAAATAGCACTTCTCAAATAGATTCTATACGTTCAGCTAGAAAAATACCTGGTATACTAAATCAATTTAGGGCTGTTGGTAAACTTAGCACTGAAGCGGAAGCAAATAATGTAAGAACTGTTGGATGTTATAATGATGATAATGGTATGTTTTTTAAGATTGATGGTACAACATTAAAAATAGTTACAAGAATTAGTGGTGTTGATACTGAAGTTTCTTCAGGAAGTTTTAATGGTGATGTGACAAGCATAACTCTTGATACTAATATTCATCGTTGGGTTATTGATTATAGTGCTATTTCAGTAAAATTCCGGTATGATAATTATTTAGTTCATACTGTGTCTTCTTTAACTTCTCCTTATACTAAAAATCTTAATCTTCCTATTAGGGTTACTAATGTTAATAGTGGTGGTAATACTGATGATGTTGGTTTTGCTTTTTGTTTATTAACTATTCTTAGGTTTGGTAAATTACAAACTGAATCTATTAGTAAATATCAAAGTGGGACAACAGCTGGACTTGTGTTAAAATATAGTAGTGGCGAGTTGAAACGATTAATCATTTCTGGTGTAGCTAATAACAGCGTAGTGACTCTTTATGATAATACTGCTGCGAGTGGTACTGTGTTGTGGAGTAGT
>ERZ795057.2655-NODE-2655-length-13107-cov-4.901931_pt1 | contig 13107 bp, 12 predicted proteins | sample MGYA00375141_ERZ795057 | MGnify/ENA primary metagenome ERZ795057 (study PRJEB30186, sample SAMN05720163) | activated sludge metagenome | isolation source: Anaerobic digester | place: Hong Kong | collected 2015-01-26 ... | reverse complement strand
AAAGCAACAAACACCTGATTGGCAGAGATACATACCTGATGACGCTGCAGAACGGCACCGGACACGAAGAAAAGCTATTGCGCTTTGCGGATAAAAAACATGTTGTGATCGGCTCTACCAAGCACAACAGTTCCATTATCGAGGACGGATATGTTAATCACGGCGGCAGCGGCGAATCCTATATCGGCGTTCTGGAGGGGGATGCGCAGGCGGTCCGTCCGATTGCCGAGAACCTGACTTCCTGCGGTTTTCCATGCACCTGTTCGGAAAACGTAAAAAAACAAATCTGGAGCAAGCTGTTCATTAACACCGCGGCCAGTTCACTCACCGGTATCCTGCAAGTGCCGCTCGGATTCATTCTGGACGATCCCAACGCGTACTTCTTAATGCAGCAGCTTGTACACGAAGCGGTCGGCGTCGCAAACGCGGAAGGTTTTGCGCATTTCGACGAGGCGGAAGTTGCGGAAAGCATCTGCGAAGTGCTGCGCAATGCGAAAAACGGGTACACGTCGATCTATGCGGACATTAAGGCCGGCGCCCGTTCCGAAGTGGATACTATCAGCGGGTCCGTAGTTGAGATTGCAAAGCGGCTTGGCGTGGAAGTGCCGTATCATCGCATGGTAGTCGCGCTGGTACATGCAATGGAGAGCAAAATTCAAAAGCAAATCGGCTGAACAAAATATCAGGAGGCGGCAAATGAGCGCATACCAAATGGGAAATCTCCGTGTAATCGATCTGACAAAATTCCTCGATCCGGCGACGGAAACAAGAAGATGTCACCTGTTTCGTTTTAATACGGGCGGCCCGATTCCGGATTTCCATACCAATATCGATATAACGAGCCATCTTGGCACACACTGCGAATGCCCGTATCACCACGACGACAACTGGCCGGACGTTTCCGCCCTGCCGTTGACCAACTTTCTCGGACGCGGCATCTATGTTGTGATCGACGCGGAACCGAACGCGCATATCACCGGCGAAATGCTCGAGGCGGCATGCGGGGACCGCATCCGCGAGGGAGACGTGGTCATCCTCGATTCAAAGTATAAACTCCCGCCGTTCACGAGCAAAACGAACACGCCGGAGGACAAACGCCTCTTTGTCAACGGCGAAACGGCAGAGTGGCTGCGCAAACGCAAAGTGAAGTGCGTCGGGTTCGGCGACGGCGTATCCATTGAAAACTGCAACGAGGACGTCAAGCCGTTCCACGATATCCTGCTTGCGGCGAACATCACCTTCCTGGAAGTTCTGAAAAATCTGGAAGAACTTCAAAAAGATACGTTTTTCATTTCGTTTGCACCAATGTTCATCAAGGGGCTAGACTCCTGCCCCGTCCGCGTTTACGCGATTGAAGGGCTTGAAGGATTCTAGTTAACCTGTTACCGGATGAGTGTCACGCAAAATTAGTTTCGGTTTATAATTTCGGGCTTGCTGTTTGGCAGCAAACGAACTAAAGTGACACATATCCACTCCTGTTAATCATTTTGAGCAATATGAACAAAAGATACATTTTGGAGGGCTAGTTAATGGAGAAGAGGAAAACGCTAAGAGAACTTGTTGCGGAAAAGCAGATTTTTGCACCATGCGTTTGGGACGTAATGTCTGCACGTGCTGCAGAAGAAGCCGGTTATGAAGCCACTTTGCTTTCAGGCGGCGCATTAGCCGAATGGGTGTGTGGATTACCGGACATAGGGTTGATGACGGTCGACGATCTTGTTCGGGCGACAGAATACATTACGACTATGTCTTCGTTGCCATGCTGTGTTGATGCAGACGATGGTTACGGAGAAACGCCGCTGCATGCCTATCGTACGACCAAACGTCTGGTTGAAGCAGGCGCAATGTCGATTACTCTTGACGATACGACTGGTTTCAGAGGATATAACCGCTGGGGCATGGAACTCAGAGGTGGCGCAAAAGATGGGACGATGGTTCACCCGACGGTTTCGCGGAAAGTTTGGCTGGCTAAGATCAAAGCGGCTCTGGAGGCCTGCGAAGGTTCCGACTGTATGCTGATTGCGAGGACAGAGTGCAAACTTCAGAGCGGCTTGGATGAGGCGATTGAACGTTGCCTGCTTGCCGAAGAGCTTGGCGCCGAAATGACGCTTATCATTGGTTTGATGAACCTCGAAGAAGGCGAAAAAGTCGCTAAATATGTTAAGGGCTGGAAAATGTGGCCGGATGTTGGTTCGACAAATGGTGTTCCTGATGTTGAGCTTGACGATATTGAAAAGCTCGGGTTCAACTTTGTAACGATGCACATCCTTGAAAAAGGCGCAATGTACGGCATGCTTGATTTTGGCAAGCATGTATTGTCGGACAAGAGTCTTGCGTATCACGACACACATAAAATGGGATGCACAGATGATCAATTGATTACTTCGATCTTGGGCACCATGCGCAAACCGAGAAAACCCATGAAACCGGATAGATATCTCTCTATTGAAGACAGGTTCTGGGAAAATCTTCCTGGTGAAAAATAAGCGGACACAGGAATTGATACGGGGATAAAGGAGATAAAGATATGGAAAGAAAAACACTGAGAGAATTAGTGTCACAAAAACAAATATTTGCCCCCATCATTTGGGATGTTATGTCTGCTAAATGCGCAGAAATGGCTGGGTTTGAAGCAACGTTGCTTTCGGGCGGCGTAGTTGCAGGCAATTGTGCGACCCCCGATATCGGGTTGATTACTTCAGATGACTTGGTTCGCGTTACAGGAAATGTTTGCAGGGCGTCTGCTTTGCCTTGCTGCATTGATGCTGATGATGGTTACGGCGAAACGCCTCTGCATGCATACCACACGACGAAACGTTTGGCCGAAGCTGGCGCAATGTCGCTTACGCTTGACGATACGACTGGTGTGCGCGGATATAATCGTTGGGGCGTTCAGCTTCGCAGCGGAACCCCGTTTGGTGAGATCCCGCATCCGACAGTATCGCGTGACGTTTTCCTTGCAAAGACGCGCGCGGCGCTGGATGCCTGTGATGGAACAGACTGCATGCTGATTGCCCGGACTGAGGCAGCGCTGCAGTACGGCTTGGATGAAGCAATCGAACGTTGCGTTCGAGCGGAAGAACTTGGAGCAGAGATGACGCTGATCATCGGTCTGATGAATCTCGAACAAGCGCAATATGTTGCGAAATATGTTAAAGGTTGGAAAATGTGGCCCGATATCATGGCTCCGGGCGGAGTACCGGACGTCGAGTTTGAAGATCTTGAGAAACTTGGTTTCAATTACATTACGGCGCATTGTATCACAAAGGGTGCCCAGTATGGCATGGTTTCTTTCGGAGAACGTGTGCTCAAGGACAAGTCGACGGTTTACTGCGATACGCATGATATGGGTTTGAGCGAGGAAGAAAGAGCACAAGCATTCTCACTAGAAACCGACAAAGAATGGTTTACCCGCGAAGCAAAGTATTGGAAGGGATTGAATCATCCGTATCTTGGTAAAATCGAGGGCTAAAAGCAATTGAAAGCAACAATTGCTGAAATAAAAGGAGGAGAAACATGAAAAAGCTGATTGCAATCTGTTTGGTGCTGTTTTTCGCATTGTCGCTTGTAGCTTGTACGCAGGCAAGCAACGATACGGACACAGCAGAAGAAGTCACCGAAACGACAGAAACTGTAGAAAGCACTGAAATGGAAACGGCAGAAGAACCCGTTAAAGGCGGAGTGCTGACCGTGTCCGGCTCGACACCGACAACACTGGCATGGTACGATACTCGTGGTATTATGCAGGTTGCGTTTATGAGCTACATTCTTGAACCGATTATGCAGTATGGTGCTGACGGCGTACCGCAACCTTGTCTGGCTGAGAGCATAACACCTGATTCGGAGAATCTCACATGGACAATCGTTGTGCGAGATGGAATTACGTTTTCTGATGGCAGTGCCTGCGATGCAGAAGCCATTGCTTGGAACCTGAACTTCTATAAAGAAAACGGTGTTCTGTCCGCCTCTTTCTTCAAAAGCTTTGTAAATGCAGAAGCAATTGACGAAAAAACCGTTGTTTGTAATTTCTCTGAATGGGATTCTTTGTTTGATTACTCCCTGTGCCGTACGGTTCTTGTTGCATCCAAGGAAGCTTTTGATACGAATGGACAGGAGTGGCTGGCAGAGAACCCGATTGGAACCGGGCCCTTCGTTCTGGAAGAGTTCAATGCTGACGTGAACATGTATATGGTACGCAATGATAACTATTGGCAGGGCGAAGTTTACCTGGATGCTGTTAACGTTGTTTACTATCAGAACGAACTGGTTGCGGCTACTTCGCTGAATACGGGTGAGATCCAAGCTATGGTAACCGAGAATTATAGTCTCGTTGAGCAGCTTAACGGATATGACGGTATCACTGCCCAGGCTACGGCACTGCCGAGCTACTACTATACGATGTGCTTCAACATGCAAGAGGGTGATCCTTGCGCGGACGTGCTTGTGCGGCAGGCTGTGAGCTATGCAATCGACACGCAGGCGTTGATCGACACGCTTACATTTGGTTATGCAGTGCAGACCAATCAATGGTGCAAAGAAGATTCCCCGTTCTATAACACCGATGTGGTTGGGCAGCCTTATGACGTAGAAAAAGCGAAAGAACTGCTGACCGAAGCCGGTTATCCGAATGGTTTTTCGACGACAATTACATATCCGAGCATGCCTCTTCTGAACAACATCGCACAGATTGTTAAGGAACAGCTCGCGGCGGTTGGAATTGACGCGACGCTGCAACCTATCGAAGGCGCAGCTTATGTCAATTACATCGGTGCCTGGGGTGAAGGTATGCTCATTCACACGATGGGTGCAGAATCCGGTGCAGCTTCGCAGTATGCTTCGACTTTCTATCAATATGATGGATTTGGCCTGGGCGTGAATGCGTTTGCAGTTTCCGACGAACTGGATGCTCTTACTAGGTCGATTACTTCAGCAACAACTGAAGACGAGCTTAATGAGCGGACACAGGCTGTTGCCAAAGTGATCATTGACGACGATGTGATGATCAAAGTTCTCTTAGGCACGCAGGCAATCGGATTTGTTCGCGACGAAGTTAGAAATCATGATTTCTGCACTATTCAGAATATGCGCGAGGACGTATGGCAGACATGGATTGCTGAATAAGCCCGATAGTGGCAAGAAGAGTCGGTAATTCAGGATGAAAGTGATGCCCCTGTAATTGTATAATTCAGAGCAACAATTGCAGGGGCATTTTTTACCGGCTCAGTGCCGGAGGAGAATTTATGGCAAATTATATCATTAGAAGAATAGCGATTTCTTTATTGATTGTATTTATCGTTTCGGTTTTTTCATTTTCCTTGTTGCAACTCATGCCGGGTGATCCAGCGCGGTTAGCACTTGGTTATGAAGCTTCGGAGGAGGATGTTCAAAGTCTCCGCGAAGAAATGAATTTGGACAAACCGATTGTTACACAATATCTTTTGTGGGTAAAAGATTTAGTCCACGGTGATTTAGGAGATTCGTTTATTTATAAGCGCCCGGTAAATGAAATTCTTGCCGAGCGTCTACCAAGAACGGTCAATATCGGCGTGCTAGCGTTGCTGGTCTCCATTCCGATGGGCGTGATAATTGGTGTGACATGTGCCGTCAAACGAGGTAAATTTGCCGACCAAATACTAACTTTCTTAATGACAGTCAGTATGGGGATGCCGGTTTTCTGGGTAGGCATACTCGGTATTCTAGTTTTTGCTATTTGGCTACAAGTTTTGCCAATACAAGGGTATGTAGCTCCAACGCAGGATTTTGGGCAGTTTTTGTTAAAAGCGGTGTTGCCTGTGTTTTGTATGTCTCTGGGCATGACTGCGGGGCTGACACGGCAAACAAGAACAAATGTCCTGGATTCAATCAATCAGGATTATGTGCTTACAGCACGGGCCAACGGCCTGCCTGAGAGCAGCGTTATCTATAAACATGCGCTGAAGAATGCATTGATTCCTGTTGTAACCATAATTGGTATGCAAGTACGTATCGTTGTTGGCGGCTCATTGCTGGTAGAACAGCTGTTTAACATACCAGGACTTGGTAGTTTATTGACAACGGCTCTGAACAATCGGGACTATATGATCGTTCAGAACTGTACATTGCTGATATCACTTTTCACGGTTGGTGCTAACCTATTGGTTGATATCGTGTATGGGTTTGTTGATCCGCGCATCCGCGCAAAGATGAGGTAGCGTTATGAGCGAGCATCTGGGGAAAGATATTACTATGGAAGAATGGGTGAAACTCGAGTCCAAGCGCCGGAGAAAAGATGCAGCAAAGCAGTTTTTCAGGATTTTCTTCGGTAGGGGTTGGCTGTCAAAATGCTGTCTCGTAGTGTTGGTCGTGTTCATTCTTGCTGCAGTTTTCTGTCCGTTACTGACCGTATACTCGCCTTACGAACAGTCCCTGATTGACGCGCTGCAAGGACCGTCACGGGAACATTTATTGGGAACGGATAATCTCGGTCGGGATTTACTTACGCGCACTATGTATGGCGCCAGAATTTCACTTTGCACAGGATTGCTGTCGAGTCTGATTGCAATGGTAATTGGTGTAACGCTTGGATTGATTGCCGGATACTTTGGTAAGTTTGTGAGCGGTGTTATCATGCGTGTTGTTGATGCGCAGCTTTCAATTCCGCCTTTGATTCTTACGATGTGCCTGGCGGCAATATTTGGTGGTTCGATTTTGTCTATAAGTATTATTATTGGCATTTCGTCAGTCCCTATGTACGTTCGTATGGTGTACGGCCAGGTTCTCTCGTTACGGGAGAATGATTATGTTGCGGCTGCAGATTTAATTGGACAGAACAAATTGAAGATTATGTTCAAGCATTTGCTGCCGAACTGTTTCGCTACCATAATTGTTCTGTTTACTGGAAATGTTGGCATTTCAATTATGATTGAAGCTGGGCTTGCATATCTTGGGATTGGTATTACAGCACCGACGCCGGCGTGGGGTACTATGGTATCTGAAGGCTACAATTATTTTATGTTCAAACCGGCTCTTGCGTTGGTACCAGGTATTGCGCTTATGTTACTGATTATTTCATTGAACATCGTTGGAGACGGGTTGCGCGACGCTTTGGATCCTAGGCTTAGGGGGAAACTATAATGGGTGAACGGCTACTTGAAGTTAAAAACCTCAGGACATCGTTTTTTACGGTGGCAGGTGAGGTTAAAGCGGTTAACGGCATATCATATTATCTTGACAAACAGGAGATCATTGCAATTGTTGGAGAATCTGGCTGCGGAAAGTCTGTGTCGCAGAAGTCCATGGTCCAGTTGATCCAAATGCCGCCGGGAAAAATTCTTGGAGGAGAGGTGCTGTTCGAGGGCAAGAATTTGCTGGACTACGCACCTACTTCGAAGGAAATACAGAGTGTTCGCGGTGCAGGTATATCGTTTATTTTCCAAGAGCCGATGACTGCGCTTAACCCGGTTTATACGGTTGGCAACCAACTTGTGGAAGTAATTCGGAATCACAAGAAATGTTCAAAAGCGGAAGCTTGGAAAATAGGTGTACAAGCTTTGCGGGATGTTGCAATTCCAGACCCGGAAAAACGCATGCGAAACTATCCGTTCGAGCTGAGCGGTGGTATGAGGCAAAGAATTCTGATTGCAATATGCGTGGCATGCAATTCGAAGGTTATTATTGCCGACGAGCCTACAACTGCTTTGGACGTTACAATACAGGCACAGGTTATGGAACTCTTGCAGCAAATTGTGGAGAGGAAAAAGACCTCACTTGTGATTGTAACGCATAATCTTGGCCTTGTTACAAGGTATGCACAGCGGATTTACGTTATGTATGCTGGAAGAATTATTGAATCCGGAACAACGGAAGAGCTGATTACAAAGCCAAGGCATCCTTATACGAAGGGTCTTTTGAACTCTGTTCCGAAGCTTGATCAAACCGGAAGCGAAAAACTTATTCCGATTGACGGGACGCCACCGTCCTTGGTCAATTTGCCGGACCAATGTGCGTTTTTGCCAAGATGTCCGTATGCGTGTGACAAATGTCGCAACAGTATGTTCCCCGAATTGAGATCTGTTGAAGGGGAGAACCATTTTGTTGCGTGTCACAGGGATATTGTGGAGGACAGAACATGAAAGCTACAGTTGCGAATGATACGATTTTAAAAGTAGAAAATTTGGAAATGCTTTTCCCTTTAACAAAGGGACTTCTATCAAGGCAGTATGCAAGTGTGCGGGCGGTAGACAATATCAGTTTCGAGGTGACCAAAGGAAAAACATTTGGTCTTGTTGGTGAGTCGGGGTGTGGAAAAACAACTACCGGGAAATGCATTCTTCGCATTCTTGAGCCAACAGCTGGTAGGGTTCTTTATAATGGTGTTGATATAACAAAAATGCCACGAAAAGAATTGAAGCAATACAGGCGCGAATTGCAAATGATTTTTCAGGATCCTTATGGTTCCTTGGACCCTCGCCAGTCTGCGAGCTCAATGCTAAAAGAGGCTCTGACAATCGGGCAGACAAAAAAATCGACCGGCGAGATCAATGATCGAATTGAAGAGTTGCTTGTATTGGTTGGATTAAATACTGAAATGAAAGTGCGTTATCCTCACGAATTATCCGGAGGGCAGCGACAGCGACTTGGAATTGCGCGGGCGCTTGCGTGCGACCCAAAGCTTATTGTTTGCGACGAGCCTGTTTCGGCGTTGGATGTTTCTATTCAGGCACAGATTATAAATCTCTTTGAACGCTTGCAGGAGGAGCTCGAACTGACATATGTTTTCGTTGCACATGATTTGGCGGTTGTTCGGCATATCGCCGAAAGAATAGGCGTTATGTACCTCGGACATTTGGTTGAAGTGCTGGATTCGTCGGATCTGTTTCAGAATTCCATGCATCCATATACGAAAGCATTGCTATCTGCAGTTCCGACGATTGACTACTATGCCGAGAAGTCGCGCAACAGGATTTTGCTTGAAGGAGAAGTTCCCAGCCCGATTAATGCACCAAGTGGATGCCCTTTTCACCCGCGTTGTAAATATGCAACTGAGCAATGCAAGAAGCAGCGCCCGGAGTTAACGGACCGGGGCGGCGAGCATATGGTTGCTTGTCATAACGTATAAGAAAACAATTGAATTGTCAGTGCTTTTATTGCATGAGTGTTTATTTAGTGTGCGAAAAATAGCTAAAACAGCCATAATTTTCGTGTTACGGCGTTATACCAGAAGAATTTACAGCGAGTCAAACGTTGTTCCCCGGAAGTTGGAAGGAATGGTGTTTTGCAGGCCATTTACCTTGTTATCTTAATGCTTCAACGACATGATGATTGAGCAAAAGAGTTCATTATTTTAGCTGTATGGAAGGGAACAAACAAAATGGTAAAAAAGAATACTGCTGATCCGGAAGCACGATTTTTAAAAATGACAACAATGCCGGTATCAAAATTGATTATTTCAATGGCGATACCGGCAATCTGCAGCCAGATTGTTACGTCGCTGTATAATTTGGCTGACACCTATTTTATCAGTAATATTGGCACCAGCGCGGCGGCGGCACCTGGTATTGCGCAACCCTTGTTCATGATTATCCAAGCGATTTCACTTATGCTGGCAACTGGTGCGGCGAGTTATGCTGCGCGGCGGCTTGGAGCACGGGACGGGGATACTGCAAATCGGACGGTTTCCACAGCGTTCTTTCTTTCGGTAATTATTGGAACAGTTATTGGTGCTGTGAGCCTGCTGCTATTGGAAAATATCATGCGGATATGCGGCGCGACTGAAACGATACTGCCTTATGCATATGATTATGCATTCTGGGTTATACTTGCAACGCCTTTTTTCAGCGCAACTTTTGTAATGGCATTTGCTATCAGGCAAGAGGGGAATGTCCGCTTGGCGGTAATTGGTACTGTAGCCGGTGCGCTGTTGAATATTGTGCTGGATCCGTTGCTGATTGTTGTTTTTGATATGGGAATTGTTGGCGCTGCGGTTGCAACAAGCGTTAGTCAGATAGTAAGCTTCAGCATCTTGTTTCTGCATATTGCTCGGGATAAATGTGTTCTTAGATTGCGCTGGAAGTTTTTCACCCCCAGTAAAAAGATAATCGGAGAAGTTTTGAAGATTGGTTCCCCGGACTTGTTTCGCACCGCACTCTTGAGTTTTGCGAATATTTTGCTCAACAACTCAGTAAGCGCTTATGGTGATGCTTCTTTAGCGGCAATGACGATCGTTACAAAGATTATTAATATTATTATTATGATGCTTATGGGCTTTGGTCAGGGCTTCCAACCGATGTGTGGGTATTGTTACGGAGCAAAGATGTACGATCGTGTAAAGGAAGGACTGAAATATACGCTGAAGATCGGCTTGTTGGCGATGAGCGCGGTCGCTGCGGCGGGAATTATATTTGCTCCGTCAGTGATAAGTGTCTTTAGACCGGACGACGCAGAAGTTATTGAAGCGGGAACAAGAATAATGCGGGCGCAATTGCTGGTGTTGCCGTTGGCAACTGTGACGATTATTAGTAATATGCTATTTCAATCCACGGGCAAAGCGATTAAATCGGCTGTTGTTGCGCTTTCGCGCAACGGCTTGACATTTATACCGTTGATCCTTATTCTGCCAAGGCTGTTTGCATTTAACGGTGTAGTTTGGGCGCAGCCGATTGCAGATACGATTACATTTGTTATATGTGTGTTTATGCTAATCAGCATGTATAAAGAATTTGACAAACCGCTGGAAGAAGTCGTGGCCTGTGGGTGAACTTTTTGATAATCGGAAGGAATATCGGAATGACGAGTATGATTTGATGGTTTGCGCTCTTAAAGATATGACTCAAAGCACGGTCGGAGTGCGTGATGATCGCAATTTGCATGTTATTGCCCGAAAAGTTATTTCCAACTGCTAGCGGGTTGATGAAGCGAGACAACTTCATGTTGTGGCATTTGCACAGAACTTGACCAAGATACTGTTTTTGCTGAATGGTATGAATGGATACAGAAAGAAGGAGAAAATTAATGATCAGCGGTAATATTATCTGTCCGGACAAATATGATTTGAGTCAGCCGAAATTTCAGACTGCGTTTGCGTTTTTAAAACGGGACGATCTGACAACGCTGCCCGAAGGCTGGGTGGAACTGGAAAACGGCGTGCGCGCGAGCGTACAGCATTATGCCACAATGCCCGTTTCCGAACCCAAATATGAAACGCACGAGCGGTTCCTCGATATCCAGTTTATGGCGGCCGGGGAAGAATGGATCGGCTGCACCGGGCGTAAAGGGCTTTGCGTTGAAACGCCTTATAATGCGGAAAACGACATCACGTTCTATAAAACACCGGCTGTGCACGGCGGCGTATATCTGAAAGCCGGCGACTTTGCCGTGTTCGCGCCGGAGGACGCGCATCAGCCGCGCTGTGCCGCGGACGAAGCGATGCAGGTGGTTAAAATCGTGGTCAAAGTTCCCGTGTAAAAGTCTTCTTTAATGGACGTTGGTGATATAGAAACAAACAAAAAAAGCCCGGGATTCGGGCTTTTTTGTTTGCAGCTAATGTTAATATGCAGATGCGAACACGGCTCAGCGCTCGCCGTTCGCCGGACGACGCGGGACCGCGTCGCTGCCGCCGGATGTGTCGTTTGCGGCCGTGTCCGGCGCAGCCTCCTTACGGCACTGCCGAAACATGCAGGTCCCGTTTTCCTCCGCGAACATGCATTCCTGCATTTTCTGCTTGCAGAAAGCCCAGCCGTCGCGTTCGCTTGTAAACGCTCTGCTCACGATTGCACCTTCTTTCGGGGATTGAAATTTTGCAGATGCTGCGGCGTTTAGAGGGCGGTCGGACGATTGTCCGCGTTCTCCTTTTCGTCCGCGGCGGGCGGGAGTATTTTTCGGAAGATACGCTCAAAGAGATATGCGCATACGATCGCCGAACAGGAGAACCAGAAGAGGAAAAATACGATGCTCCCCAGCAGGAAATAATAGGTGGCGAATATCAGCAGTCCGAGCGGGAAGAATGTCAGTATGCAGACGGCGATTGACGTAAACGGATGCGCCATGCTCAGCACAAAGGCGTTTTTCAGCGTTTTCCACACGGTGTTGACGAACTTCGCCTGCAACGCAAACACATAGGAAGCCGTAAACAGCACAACGATGGCGAAAACGTTTGTGCAGGCGCGCAGCACAAACGGAAACGCGTCCGGGTTTGCCTGCATGACGCGTATGTCCGCGTAAAGCCCGGCAAACAGCGCGAGAAATATAAGCGTCAGCACAAGACATTGACGGAAGTTTTGCGAAAACGCGGAAAAGAACATCTTTGTGATTTTTCCGTCTTCATGGCGGACGATCTTGAGTGCGGACGTATACAGCGCGGCGGCGGAAGCACCGATGGTCACGACCGGGATGCTGCAGAGCAAAAACAGGAGATTAAGCAGCACCAGATCGCCGACGCGGCCGACGGCGCGCATGACCGGGCTTTCCGCCCGAAACGGGGATTTTGCCATAGTGTTCCTTTCGCAGCGGCTTCACGCCGGTCTGAATAAGCGGGCAACCGGCGGTTTACGCACCCAGCCTTGCCGAAAAAGCGGTTATTCCAATTCGAATAGCAGACGGTAGGTGCGCGATTCGCCGCCGTCCAGATACGGCAATTCGCCGCGGGCGGTCGCATCCTCCCGGCCGTCGATCGGCGCGTTGGCCGGCTCCAACCCCATGATGTATTCGCCTTTGACGAAGTTTTTCCACTGGATAAAATGATCGAGCGTGGACGTGTCGAACTTCAGCCGCAGACGGATATTTTCGCGCGGGTTTTCCAGACGCGCTTCACACCAGCCGTCTTCATTTGCTTCGACAGTATAATAATAACACATCTCCTCAAGCTCGTCCTGCGGCGGGAGGATATTGTCCAGATGGGGCAGCATTTTTTCGGCAAACGGCGTGCGCGCGCGAACCCCGCGGTGCGGAAGCGTAAAAACGGAATCCGGCTGCAAAAGCGGATAGCCCATGTTGCAGTGGTAGAGGATTGCATGCGGCACGCGCCGGAATCCTTCGTTTTTGACCGTGTCGGTGATTTCGATTTTGTCCTGCAGATACGAAATGCGGATGCGGCGCGTTAAAGACAGGTTTGTGCCCGCGAGCATGCCTTCC
>ERZ795057.2645-NODE-2645-length-13147-cov-6.192255_pt1 | contig 13147 bp, 10 predicted proteins | sample MGYA00375141_ERZ795057 | MGnify/ENA primary metagenome ERZ795057 (study PRJEB30186, sample SAMN05720163) | activated sludge metagenome | isolation source: Anaerobic digester | place: Hong Kong | collected 2015-01-26 ... | reverse complement strand
ATCGAAAACATCCGAGATGCCATCCCATTCCCAAGGGCAAAAGGTCAGATATACGGCTGAACCGAGAAAATGGGCCGGGTTGTAAAACGGAATTGTTAGCGACCCGGCTGTCACACCCGGATACTTGACAAATCCGGTTTCATTTGATATAATTTTATCGAATGGAGGTGACGCATGGAAAACTTAAATTGTTCGCTTCAAACGTTAAGACGATTGCCCTATTACCTGTATTACCTTCGTCATTGCGATGAAGAATATGTCTCGGCAACTGCTATAGCCAAAGATTTCCGCTTCAACGAAGTACAGGTCCGAAAAGACCTGGCCATTGTCAGCAAAACGGGAGGCAGCCCGAGAAAAGGCTTTATCACGAGGGAATTGATTCATGACTTGGAAGAATTTTTAGGATACAACAACGTAAACGATGCCATCATCGTTGGTGTAGGACACCTGGGAAAAGCCTTGATCAATTACGCCGGATTCAAGGATTACGGCATCAACATCGTGATGGGCTTTGACCGAATCATCAAAACGGAAATGCTTATCGGCTCAACAGCCATCTTTCCCATGGATCGCATGAAAAATTTAGTGAAGCGCCTAAAGATCAAGCTTGGAATACTCACCGTTACGCAGAAAAGTGCTCAATACGTTTGTGACCGGATGGTAGATGCAGGTATTAAGGCCATCTGGAATTTTACTCCATGTATGTTGAGAGTGCCTCAAGATGTAATGGTCCAGAATGAAAACATGGCCATGTCTTTGGCCATACTCAGCAAACATTTAAATGAAGAAATAGACAACGAAACGCAGGCTTTAATAGGTGCTTTGGAAGAATAATCCGATTAAAGTACATCGTTAGACAGAACATTTTTTTATTCTATATCGATAAAAAAATATCGATAACTAAATAACGAAAAATAGTTCACTGTAAACCATGACCAGATAAAAAAAACCGAAAGGAGACCAAAATGACAACCGTTTTGAGCAAACAGTTCGATCAAGTATGTGAAATTTTAAACAAGTATGAGAACAACCATTACAAGCTGATTCCCATTTTGCAGGAGATTCAAGAGGTTTACGAATATTTACCCGAGGAAATCATGACGTATATCTCAACGGCGTTGGGGATTTCACCCTCCCAGATTTACGGGGTTGCCACCTTTTACTCCCATTTCACTCTGGAGCCAAAGGGGAAGCATATCATCAAAGTCTGTGACGGTACAGCCTGCCATGTGAAAAAATCAGGAAAGATTTTAGAACAGATTAAGAAGGAACTGAACCTGACGGACAAAAAAACTACTTCTGATGACCGGATGTTCACCCTCGAAACGGTGGCATGTCTGGGTGCCTGCGGCCTGGCACCGGTAATGGTTATCGATGAGACCGTATACGGCATGGTTACACCGGAAAAGGTCACAGAGCTGCTTAATGGGATCCGTGAACAGGAGAAGGGGGCCAATCATGAATAAAGTTGATCTTAAAACGATTGCAAAACATTATACCGAAACCGCCAACACGTTTAAACGATCGGTCATTGTCTGTGCGGGAACGGGTTGTATCGCCAACGGTTCCATGGACATTTACCACAAATTCATCAGCCTGTCAGAAGAAAAAGGCTACAACATCACGGTGGCCTTAAAAAAGGAAGAAGGCGGAGACACACTCCTGAAACACAGTGGATGCCAGGGATTTTGTCAAATGGGTCCTCTGGTGACCATCAATCCGGAAGGAATCTTCTACACCCATGTAAAAGTGGAAGACGTGGAGGAGATTATCGAAAAAACCCTGAAAAACGGCGAAATCATCGACCGCCTTCTGTTTGAAAACCCCGAAAAAGGCAAGATCGCCCATCAGAATAACATCCCCTTTTATGCCAAACAACAACGCACAACTCTGAAGCTATGCGGCATGATGGATGCTGAGGATATTGAAGAATATATTGCCCACGACGGATATAAAATGGCTCAGAAAGCGGTTACACAGATGAATGGTGATCAGATCTGCGATGAAATCACACAGTCGGGCCTGAGAGGCCGTGGGGGCGGGGGATTCCCAACAGGGTTCAAATGGAGCTTGGCCAGAAAACAAGACAGCGAGAAGAAATTCATTATCTGCAACGGCGATGAAGGTGATCCGGGCGCCTTTATGGATCGCTGTCTCATGGAGGGAAACCCGCACAGTGTTCTGGAAGGGATGATGATTGCGGGAATGGCCATTGGAGCGGATGAAGGCTATATCTATGTACGAACCGAGTATCCACTGGCGGTAAAAAGACTGAGAAAAGCGGTAGCTGATGCCAACAAGCTGGGTTTTTTAGGCGAACACATCTTTGGAACGGAAAAGACCTTTCAGATTAACGTGTTTGAAGGTGCTGGCGCTTTTGTATGCGGAGAGGAAACTGCTCTGATTGCCTCCATTGAAGGTAAGAGGGGAATGCCCATGCCCAAGCCGCCATTTCCTGCTCAGAAAGGCCTTTTCGGCAAACCCACCATCATCAACAACGTGGAGACCCTTTCCAGTGTTCCCGTCATTTTGAATATGGGAACGGCCAAGTACGCCTCACTGGGAACCAAGAAATCCTCAGGCACGAAAACTTTTGCACTCACCGGGCATGTGGCCAATACGGGACTGATCGAAGTCCCATTCGGCACAACATTGCGCCAGATTATCGGTGAGATTGGAGGCGGGGTCATCAACGATGACGGCACCAACGTTGGAGCTGATTTCAAAGCCGTCCAAATTGGAGGTCCCTCCGGTGGCTGCTTGACCAAAGAACACATGGACATGCCGCTGGATTACGATAATCTGTTAGAAGTTGGGGCTATGGTGGGTTCCGGCGGTTTAGTAGTCATGAATCATCAAACGTGCATGGTTCAAATCGCCCGATTCTTTATGCAGTTTACGCAAAATGAGTCCTGCGGTAAGTGTACGGTATGCCGGGAAGGCACAAAACAGTTGCTGTATCTCATGGACGACATCATCGAAGGCCGAGCTACACTCGAAACACTGGATCTCATTGAAGAACTGGCGCAAACCGTAAAAATCGGCTCCTTGTGCGGACTGGGAAAAACAGCGCCGAACCCCGTATTATCCACGCTGGAACATTTCAGGGATGAATACTTGGAGCATATAGTGAACAAGCGTTGTCCCACAGGCCAATGTACGGCCCTCAGAAGTTATGAGATTGACCAGAGTCTGTGCAAGAAATGCAGCCTGTGTATGAGAAAGTGTCCGGTTGGGGCTATCAGCGGTTCAAGGGAGACGGGTTACGTCATCGACAAGAACCAGTGCATCAAATGCGGAGCCTGTATGGAAGCGTGTAAATTCAATGCCATTCAATGTGTGTGAGGTGAATGATGAATACATTTAACATAATCATCGACAATATGGAAGTTCCTTACGAGGGTGAAAAGAACCTTTTGGAAATGATCAGAAAAGCCAACATCGACCTGCCGACTTTCTGTTATCATTCAGAGATCAGCGTTTACGGGGCCTGTCGAATGTGCATGGTGGAAGTAAATGGTAAAAGCACCGTTCCGGCCTGTTCCACGCCAGTCAGCGAAGGCATGGTGGTTAAAACAAACACCAAACAACTGAGGAATCTGAGAAAGATGATCGTGGAACTGATGCTGGCCAGTCATAATCAAAGCTGTACCACCTGCGCCAAAAGTAACGATTGCCAACTCCAGGAGATCGCCAAGCAACTGGGTGTGGACAAGGTCCGATTCAAGCAGAAAGTGGATTTCGAGCCCGTGGACTATACCAGCGATGCCATCGTTCGAGACCCAAGCAAATGTATCCTTTGCGGAGATTGCGTCCGGGTATGTAAGGAGATCCAATCCGTGGGGGTGCTGGACTTTGCCAACAGGGGCGCTGATTCCAAGATCGTGGCCTGTTTCAACAAAGGCATGGGCGAAATAGAATGCGTCAACTGCGGACAATGTGTGAAGGCCTGCCCGGTGGGGGCGCTCACCATCAAATCGCAAGTGGAAAGGGTTTGGGATGCCCTGCATGATGAAAGTAAAACCGTCGTCGTGCAAATCGCTCCGGCCATTCGTGTGGCTATGGGAGAAGCGTTTGGATTCCAGCCGGGAACCACTACAACCGGTCAGATCGTATCAGCGCTGAGGATTATGGGCTTTGACAAGATTTTTGATACCAGTTTCGGGGCAGATTTCACCGTGATTGAAGAGGGCAACGAATTCATCAACCGTTATCAGAAGGGGATACGTCTACCTCAATTTACATCCTGCTGCCCGGCCTGGGTCAAATTCGCAGAACAGTATTATCCCGACTTGCTCACCAATCTATCCAGTTGCAAATCTCCTCAGCAGATGTTCGGTTCTTTGAGCAAAGAGATTCTCACCAAAGAATTGGGCATTTCCAGAGAAAACCTGGTGGTTGTTTCCATCATGCCATGTACCGCAAAGAAATTCGAAGCCAAACGAAAAGAATTCTCCATAAACAACAACCCGGATGTGGATTTTGTATTAACCACGCAAGAGGCTGCACGCATGGTCAAAGAATCAGGCATTAATTTCTCACAACTCCAACCGGGATCGTTTGATATGCCCTTCGGCTTTAAAACGGGAGCAGGCGTCATTTTTGGAACATCCGGTGGTGTTTCGGAGGCTGTGTTAAGATATGCTGCGGCGAAACTAACCAACGACACCGAAGCCGAGTTCACCCAATTCAGAGGTGACAAAGGGGTGAAAATCGGCGAAGTCAAAGTTGGTGATATCACCTTGAAAATGGCTGTGGTCAGCGGTCTGGCTAATGCCAGGGAATTGATCGACAAAGTCAGAGCCGGCAAAGTGCATTTCGACCTGATCGAAGTCATGGCCTGTCCCGGCGGTTGTGTCAACGGGGGAGGACAGCCTGTGAGTTCCAACCGGAACAGCATCAAAGACAGAAGCAAAGGCCTCTATGACAACGATAAGATGCTGCAGCTTCACTGTTCCAATGAAAATCCTTATTTGCAGAAAATGTACGCTCAGGATTTGAATCCTCATAATATTCATGAATGGCTGCACACCAGCTATGTCAACCGAAAACGCATCCAGCATGAAGATGTTCCCCTCTCGGAAGATGGCCAGGACAAGCCCCTGAAGATCAACATCTGTTTTGGCACCAGCTGTTATGTCAGAGGCGCTCAAACACTGTATAATCAGCTGATGGTTTATCTGAAGGAACAGGGTTTGATGGACCAAACTACCATCAGTGCCTCATTCTGTATGGAAAAATGCGAAAGGGGACCGGTGTTGAAAGTCAACGGGACGGTTTTGGAACACTGCACCATTGAAAAGGCTATTGAGGCTATCAGTAACGTTACCTGTTCGATATCGTAGTATAATGAAACATCCGTGAAGTGAGGGTATATCACATTTTGTGGGTGCTAAAAAAGACAAGGAGGCCATATGCAACAAACATGGGAAAAAGAGGAAGGCACAATTAACGTCATCAAAACGGATTTGGCCAACTGTATGGATTGCTACCGATGCGTGCGGGCTTGTCCCGTGAAAGCCATCAGCGTACATGACGGCCAGGCGCATGTGGTTGATTCACTATGCATTCAATGTGGCACCTGTGTCCACGAATGCCCTCAGCACGCAAAACTCATCATTTCGGAGTTGGATCAGGTGAAGGCGTTGATCAGCTCGGGCCGAAAAGTCGTCTGCAGCATTGCTCCGTCATTTCCAGCAGCCTTTGGAGGCTGGAAGGCCAGACGATTACCCTCCGCTTTGAGACGATTGGGGTTTTCCCATGTAGCCGAAACCGCCGAGGGAGCTGATGAAATCTCAAAAGCTTCAGTCTGCGCTCTCGGCACGAGGAAAGTGTTTACTTCCTGTCCGGCGGTTGTGAACTATGTGGAGCATTACAAACCGGATTATTTGGAATACATGGTAGAAGTTGCCTCCCCTATGATTGCCCACGCAAAGATGTTGCGCGATCAGTTGGGAGAAGACATCGACGTGGTCTTTATCGGACCGTGTGCAGCGAAAAAGGGTGAGGCAAAAAGAGAAAATAACAAAGACCTGGTACAGGCGGTTCTGACCTTCTCGGAGTTAAATGAATGGCTTGAAGAAGAAGGCATCGAACTGGCAACTTGTACGGAAAGTGACTTTCAGAGAAAAAATGATTATCACAACGCAAGGCTTTTTCCCATTCAGGGCGGTATGCTCAAAACATGCGGCATAGAAGATGACGTCAAATCCTCCGATGTGATGCATCTAAGTGGTTCTAAAGCCGTAAAAGAGCTGTTTTCAATACCGCCCTCCGAATGGAATTTTAAAGCTGTGGAACCACTTTTCTGTGATGGCGGGTGCATCGGCGGACCCGGATTTCCCAAGGATGAAAGCCTGTTTATCAGGCAAAAAAGAGTCAAAGAATATGTTCAATCCTACTCCTCAACCGATGACAAACAACCCAAAACGTCTGTGGATCTAAAAACGGTATTTTCCCCTCAAAAAAGAAGTCTTGCTTTGGAACAAGTCAGCGATGAAGAAATCGAAAGAATCCTGATCGAAACCGGCAAAGCCAACCCTGAAGATCGATTGAACTGTGGTGCCTGCGGTTACAACAACTGCAGAGAAAAAGCAGCGGCCATCGCCCTGGGAATGGCGGAAGCATCCATGTGCATGCCCCAAATGAAACGACTGGCGCAACAGCGCATGGACAAGATCATCGAAAACTCCCCAAACGGGGTTGTGGTGCTGGATGAAGACTTGAGAATCGTGCACATGAACAGTGCCTTCAGAAAAATGTTCATGTGCAATCACCATGTGCTGGGAAGAGAGATCTCCTATCTGATCAACGACGAAGGCTATGAAAAACTCTTAAATGGAGAAGCGGATTCCTTTGAGGCTGTTCGAACCAAATACGGCATTCGCTATCATGAAATGCTGTATGCGTTCACCAATGACAGACAATACGTCGGCTTTTACGCCAATCTATCTCGCATGAAACTGGAGGGCAGCGAAATCAACCTGATCAAAAAACAGACCATGGAACAAGCAAAAAAGATTCTGGATCATCAGGTGAAATTTGCCCAGGATTTGGTTCATTACTTAGGTACGAGTACGGCTGAAAGTGAGGCATTGGTTAAAAAGATGATGGACCTTTACGAAGACGAGGAACTCTAAATGTATTACTACGAAAGTATGTCCAAACAGGCAATTAAACACAATCAAACGGTATGTGGCGATGTGTTGGAAAACACCCGGATAAAATCGGGCAGTTACTTCGGTGTTTTTGACGGGATCGGGTCGGGCATATACGCCAATATAGCCGCTACCGAATGTGCTTCCCGCTGGTCGGCTATGATTGAAAGGGGGCTTTCTTTCAGCGAAACCTGCGAAAAGATGGCTACTCTCATGCACAAAGCGAGAACACACCCCTTTCCATTTACCGCTTTCAACTGCGCAAAGCTCACTTCGAAAGGACATGTTCAAATCTTCACCTACGAAGCTCCCAAACCTGTTATGGTTAGAAACGGGGTCGTTCATGTGATCGAGCCCCGTTATTACACCGTGGGGTATGAAATCATCGGAGAGTCCAAGACATCTGTTCAAGCAGGAGATCAAATTCTTTTGTTCAGTGATGGCGTCAGCCAAGCAGGCCTAGGCAACGGTTATAAAATGGGCTGGGGTGAAACCGGTCTGTTGGAGTTTTACAATAAAATCTGCAGCGAAAAATCCGGTGAAGGTTCAAAAGGCCAGACTAAGCCACCAGAATTATTGGAATGCATTTTGGATCAGTGCAAAAATCTATCAGGTGGCAAGCATTATGACGATACTTCTATGCTCATTATTAGCTGTAAAGTGCCCAAACACCTGCACATCTTCACAGGTCCTCCTTCAGCCAAAGATAAGGACAAGTTTTTTGCAGCCGCTTTTCAAAAAGCGTCCGGGATCAAAATGATTTGCGGATCCACCACCGCTGATATCCTGTCCAGAGAACTAAACGAGCCGATTAAACTAAAAGAACAAGGGATGGGTTTTAACTCCCCCCCGGAGTATGCCATGAAAGGTGCAGCAATGGTTACAGAAGGGGCCATGGTGTTGAATCAGGTATGTAATATACTTGATGCCGATCCCATTGAAGTTACCGAAGAAACCTCTCCGGAGCGCATTGCAAATCATTTTTACAACGCAGATGTGATCCACTTCCATGTAGGAAACGCCAAAAACAAAAGCCATCAACTGCTTCCCTTCAGACAATTGGGTCTAAAATTGCGCTATGACGTGCTGAAAGATATCGAACAGAAGTTGAAACAACGGGGAAAAACCGTTTTCTTTGATTTCTATTGAGATGTATAAACAAAGTCTTTGATCTTAACTCAGATTGTGCGTTATCGCAGTGTTGAGGAACAAAACTTCACAGTCAATCTTTGCCGGGGGGTCTAAACGTTATAGTGGGAACATCGCTGTTATGGAATTGAGAATTAAATAACCAGCTGTGTCCTCCAAAATTCAAGTCATAGTCTCACAAAATCGCCGTTATGAATTCAGGGAATTCACGATATAAAAGGAATAGAACCATGAAGACAAATCATGATATGCTATAATTGTGAACGGTCTGAACGATTGGACCATTAAGCGAGGGATTCTCCTGAATAAAAGCAGATCGTTAAATCAAGTTTTTATCAGCATCGTTATTATCATCTACATGATAACAATTCTGTTTTCTGCTTTTGTGTTTTTTAGCACTTCCGAAAGGATTAGTGGAGGATATCTGAAGAGGTATATCCAAACGCAAAATGAGTTGGGAGTCCGTACGATCTTATCGTTTATGGAAAAAGAGATTGCCATGAGCCGAAAACTGGCTCAGGATCCCTTGATTCAAAAATGGGTGGTCAACCAACAGGACAAGGATTTGACTCGACAGGTTCAGGAACAATTGGACAATTATCGTGATTTTATCAGTTCCGGTACCCATTTTCTGGCTGTGAAGTCCAGTCTGAATTATTATTTGGAAGATATAGAACAGCCTGCTAAAACGCTGAAAAAGGATTCGACTGCTGACAATTGGTTCTTCGAAGCCTTAGAGAGAAACGAAGATTACTCTTTGAATGTGGATTATCAGGAAAGTCTGGGTGAAATTAGGTTATGGATCAATGTCACTGTTCGGGATGAAAATGGCAACGCTATCGGTTTAGCCGGTTCCGGGATCTATATCAATGATTTTCTCAACGAGATCATCATACATGAAGATAATAATCTAAAGACCGTGTTGATCAATGATCAGGGACAAATTCAAGGGCATGAAGACCGAACGATCATGGATCAAAACGGCATGTCCAAAACCGATGAGACAAAGATAACGATTTACGATCTTCTTAAAGATCAACAAGAATCAAAGTTGATTCAGCAGATGATTTATGAGATTAAAGACTCATCATCAATAAAAATACTTGAATTGAAATACGAAGGGAAGGACTGCATGGCTGCCATGGGTTTTATTCCCCAGTTAAACTGGTACAATCTGGTCATGATTGAAAAAGACACCGTCATGAGTTGGCGGGATTTTCTGCCCTTAATCCTGTTGTTTGTGGTTTCTGCGTTGGTAATCATCCTTTCCATTATCTTTTTCTTCACAAAATTAATCACCAAACCGATCAGGAAATTGACCCTTGCGGCAGAAGTGATTTCCAAAGGAGATTATGATATCCATATTCCTGTAGAAAAGGAAAATGAAATTGGCCTTTTAGGAATCAGTTTTAACACGATGACAGAGAAAGTCAAACAGTATACTGAAAACCTTGAATTCTTGGTGGACGAGCGAACCAAAGAGTTGCAGCAAACCAATGAAGAGTTATTTAGTGCTCAAAAGAGAATTCTTGATTCAATAGAATATGCCAAACTTCTTCAATCCTCCATTCTTCCCACGCAAGTCGAGATGGACAAACACTTTTCGGAGTATTTTGTATTATATGAACCTCTTGATATTGTTGGCGGCGATTTCTACTTTTTAAAACAAACTGAGGACAGCATATGGATTGCCGGTATCGACTGTACCGGTCACGGGGTTCCTGGGGCTTTTATGACCATGATGGCGAATGTTCTTTTAAAGGATATTCTCGAGGTAAACTCCGAGTCAGGGCCGGAGGAGATCTTACAAAAATTCCATTTCAAGCTCAAAGACTCCTTGAAATCCCAATCCAAATTCGATCACTTAGATAATGGCTTGGATATGGCCCTTTGCAAGATTTCTTTCCAGAAAGAACGATTAGAGTATTCTGGAGCCGATCTGCCTTTGATATACACTGATGAAGATGGGGTACACGAAATACGAGGGGATGCTTTGCATATCGGATACAATATCGACAAAGAGTATGTCTTCACCCAACATGATATTAAGTTAAAATCAGGAATGACTTTTTATTTGCTTACCGATGGTATTTTGGATTATCCCGGTGGCAAAAAAGGCTTTGGGCTGGGTCGCAACGGTCTGATGAACATTTTGAAATCCATCAGTCGCTTGCCTTTGAAGACACAAAAAGAAACCATTTACAAACAACTGATGGATTACAAGGGCAGCTATAAGAAAAAAGATGATTTGTTGATGATTGGCTTTAAATTGTAACCGTGTCTGACTTTACAAGGGGAGGAAGAAGCATGGAAGATCTGTTGAATTTTAAAGAGACCTTAAACCAAAAAGGGATTCTCATTAGCTTTAACGGTTCGTTTTCCAACAGTATCATTGAAGAAATCGGTCGGGCCATTCGAACCTATCTGCAAGAGGAAAAATTATCAGGTGGTATTATTTCAGATGTTTTTTCGGTTTATATAGAACAGACTCAAAATATTCGAAATTATATAGAATTGAATGACATGGTCAATACAACCACCGGAGAGGCAGTGGTTATTATTGCGAAAAAAGACGGTTATTATACCATTAGTTCCGGGAACAGTATCAAAAAAGATGATGCGAAAGAGTTGGCTGATTATTTGGAAAAATTGAACAGTCTTGATAAAAAAGAACTGCGGATAATGTACAAAGAGCAGTTGAAAAAACCAGCCCAACCCGAATCACGAAGTGCCGGGTTGGGGTTGATAGAGATTACAAGAAAGGCCTCTGAAAAGATACAGTACCAATTTCAAAATCAGAATGAATCTTTCGATTTTTTCAACCTTTTTGTCACGGTTAAAGGGGGTGAATGATCATATGATTCAAATTGATTCTACTCCAACGTCGCCAAAAGTGTACTTTGACGAGAAGACCCATGTTTTTCTAATCGAAGGCGAATCCTATCCGGAGAATTCATTTGAGTTTTACAAGCCCGTTTTTAATTGGTTTGATGAGGTTTTTCCAAACTTGGATCGCATGGAGCTTCATTTGAAGATCAGCTATATGAACTCATCCAGCGTAAAATGCATTCTGGATGTAATGACTATTTTGGAAGAAGCCTTTGAAGCGGGAAAAAATGTTAGAATCAAGTGGTTTTATGAACCGGAAAACAGCCGATCACTTGAAATGGCAGAAGATTTCAAGGAAGATTTGGATTTGCCTTTTGAGGTGCTATCATAAGCTTTTTTTTAACGGGAGAATCGTATGAGAAATCAAAAAGAAGATGAACTTGCCCAAAAACTCTACAATCTATTGCCGAAACTAAAAAAAGATGACTCGACAACGGGAAAGCTCTTCTATGAAACGGCTAAAGCCTACTTAAGAACCTCCAAACAGCTCTATAAGGTCATTGATATTTCAGACAAAAATCAGTCTGCCATAATGGATATTTCAAAGAAGCTTGAAAAATCCCGGGAGGAATTAGAAAAGGCAAAGGATATAGCCGAAGAAGCCAACAAGTCGAAATCCATCTTCCTCTCGAATATGACCCACGAAATCCGAACTCCTTTAAACAGCATTATAGGGTTTACAGATCTGCTGGTGAACCTTCCCATGGAGACCATTCAAAAGCAATATGTTGAGAATATCAACATCTCAGGGCATTTATTATTGGGAATAATCAACGATATTTTAGACTTTTCTAAAATTGAAGCCGGTAAACTGGAATTGGAGTTTCTCAAAGAGAATATTGTAAAAGTCGTTGAAAATACCCTCAATATTGTCAAGTTCCAGGCTGAGAATAAAGGCTTGTCATTGGAACTTGAAACGCAGGCGGATATGCCTTGTTATGCCATGATTGATGCCTTAAGATTACGACAGATACTGATCAATCTCCTTGGGAACGCCGTTAAATTCACAGATAAAGGGATAGTCAAACTGCGACTAACATTTGACAAAATCGATGAGAAGAAAGGCGTTTACACCCTATCGGTTCAAGATACCGGGATGGGCATCACGGATGAGAAAAGACAAAAGCTCTTTAAGGCTTTTTCGCAGACTGATGTTTCAATTACAAGGAAATTCGGAGGAACAGGACTGGGACTAGCCATATCAGCAATGTTAGTACAGAAGATGGGCGGCAATATCGAAGTGGAAAGTGAATTTGGAAAAGGCTCAACCTTTTTCTTTTCACTGACTACTCAGTATTTTTATGAGAGTGAAAAGGACTCATCTCCAAATGAAGATGAGTCATCGGATCAGATCCCAACGGATATCCAGCGTTCAACCCTTCTAATTGCAGAAGATGTGAACATCAATATGCAGTTAATCAAGGCGATCATAGAAAAGTATTTTCCAAATTCAAAAATATTAGAGGCCCAAAATGGGGAACAGGCAGTTCAAATAACGAAAACGCATCACATCGACTTAATCCTCATGGACGTACAAATGCCGGTGATGAACGGATTGGATGCCACCAAAAAGATCCGTGAGGAAGAATCAAAAACCGGCAAACACATCCCGATTGTTGCCCTAACCGCTGCAGCCGTAAAAGAGGATATTCAAAATTGTTTAGATGCCGGAATGGATGATTATTTATCAAAACCCATCAGACAAAAACTTTTCCATGAAAAAATCAGCAGTTTTTTAAGTCAAAGAAAAGATGCTCGGATACAGATAGAAGGGAAAGGCTGAAAAGAACAAAGGGTTTTATGAATTAGAAAACAACGGGGAAATGATCATCGTGTTTTTTAAGAATCAGTTCATCTCAAACCGACTTTTGCCACCGTTTGTGCCGGTCTTTTATTCATAGGGTCTTCGAAAACAGCGAAAAAAACTGAGAAAAAGGTAACGAAAAGCGAGC
>ERZ795057.2642-NODE-2642-length-13152-cov-3.588532_pt1 | contig 13152 bp, 15 predicted proteins | sample MGYA00375141_ERZ795057 | MGnify/ENA primary metagenome ERZ795057 (study PRJEB30186, sample SAMN05720163) | activated sludge metagenome | isolation source: Anaerobic digester | place: Hong Kong | collected 2015-01-26 ... | reverse complement strand
GGGTACACCTTAAGAATGATGGAAGAACTTGAAAAGGGTTTTCCTGAATTTCTCAAAGAGAGCATCAATGAAGACCCCTTAAAAGGCGAGTACCTTCTCCCATCTGTTACCGGAAAGCTGATCCATGAAGGAAAAGCGGCGGTGAAGGTGCTTAATTCCTCTGACAAATGGTATGGAGTCACATATAAGGAGGATAAGCCCGGGGTTATGGCGGCATTGCAGTCATTAAAAGATAAGGGGGTTTATCCGGAGATACTGTTTTCTTGTTAAAAAGCAAAAAAGGCGGTATAATATATAAGAGTTTGTTTTGTCCGTTATTTTGCGGAGGTATGGGACTTTGAGAAAAAGAAGAATATTTATCATATTTCTGTCGGTGATGGTTTTGGTTGCCGGAGCGTTTGTTTTGATAAAAACAGCAGCACCGGAAAAACAGAAAACAGTTTTAGCGTCCGCTCAAAAAAAGCAGGAACAAAATCCCCAAAAAGAAAACAAAACAAAAAAAGATAAAGAAACAAAGATAGAACTTACATACGGTGAAAAAAATAAATACACAGCGGAAGATGAAGAGCTTTATGCCATTCCCGAAGGGGAATATGAAGTGACCCTATCAGAAGCATCCCAAGAGGAAACGGGAACGGTGCTTGTTGAAAAAGACGAAAACACTTATCAGAAAGTGACTCAGTATGTTTTTTCGGAGGGAGAAAGCCAGAAGGTGGTAGTAAATGAAGGAGAGCAGGTTTCCGTAAGTCAGGGAACCAGCTGGGAATTTGATAAATAATGAAACCGGAAAAGATCCGCCTGAAGTATTGCATTATACCTTTGGCTTTTGCAGAGCTTCAAAATGCATTGACATTCATGGGCACCATGTGGCTGAGGAGCGATACGGCCGGGATAACAAATATAACGACTGACTTTGACAGGATGATTCCTGTCATACCTCAGTTTGTTTATGTATATCTTGGTTTTTTTGCTTTTTGGATAATCAGTTTTGTGCTGGCGGCAAGGACCGGGCCGAAATTTTTTTACAGGATGATCGCCGCATATATTCTTGCCGATGCCGTGTGCCTTTTGTTTTATATTTTCTTTCCTACCACAAATATCGGAGACAGGGCAGAAATAGAGGGAGATTCCCTTTCATGGCTTTTGCTTTCTTTTGTTTATTTTGCATCAAAACCCACAAATCTTTTTCCATCGACCCACTGTTTTGTAACATGGCTTTCATACATTTGCGTCAGAGGGCAAAAACACATAAACAAAGTCCTGAGGATTTCTTTTCTTGTCATTGCCGTCCTTATATTACTTTCAACACAGTTTACGAAGCAACATGTTTTTATTGACATACCTGCAGGCATGCTGCTGGCGGAGGGAATGTATATCCTGTGCGGCAGATGGCAAAAATTCACGGGTCTTATTGAAAAAGTATTTACATGTATAAACAAAAAGGTTTTTAAGGATCTGCGATAAAAGCCTTGCAATTTGCCGCATTTAAGGTATAATACATAAGCATGTAAATTTATAGGTGCATACCCTGCGTCAGCATGATGCTGACGCCATTAAGTCCACAGGGAGGTGAAAAAATGACAAATTATGAAGTTCTGTTCATCCTGGATCCAATTTTGGAAGATGAGAAAAAGGAAGCGACGGTAGAAACCGTAAAAGGCATCATTGAGACAGAAGGTACCGTTGGCAAGGTCGATGTCTGGGGAATGAGAAAACTGGCCTATCCCATACGTAAAAAGGAAGACGGCTATTATGTGCTCATTGAGTTCAGTGCAAATGAAACTCTGCCAAAAGAACTTGACCGCAGAATGAAGATATCTGATGATATCATGAGACATTTGATAGTCAATAAAGATGAAAAGTAAGGAGACCGGTTATGAATAATGTAACATTGATCGGAAGACTGACAAAGGATCCGGAAGTAAGATATACGACAGACCAGATGGCCATAGCAAAGTTTACTGTTGCAGTGGATAGATTCGGAAAAGAAAAACAGGCGGATTTCATTCCCGTGACCGTATTTGGCAAACAGGCGGAGAACTGTGAAAAATATTTAGTGAAGGGTCGTAAGGTGGCCATACAGGGACGGATACAGACAGGAAGCTACGAAAACAAAGAAGGAAAAAGAGTTTACACAACGGATGTGGTGGCAAACACAGTTGAGTTCGTAGAATGGGGAGACAGAGACGGATCTCCGTCAAGGACCGGAGAAAACAGCGTGGCCAAGGCAAAAGACGGTGTTCCCGAAGGTTTCCAATCTATAGACGATGATGACATACCCTTCTAAAAAGGTGAAAGGAGCAAAGAACCATGGAAAAGAAAAGACGCAGCGGCGGCTTCAGAAAAAAGAAGGTTTGTCAGTTTTGCGCTGACAAATCACAGACCATAGATTATAAAGATGTTGACACACTTAGAAGATATGTGACCGAAAGAGGCAAAATACTGCCAAAGAGAATAACAGGAACTTGTGCAATACATCAAAGAGAGGTCACGAAAGCCATAAAAAGAGCAAGAGCTGTAGCACTTTTGCCCTATACTGCAGATTAAGAAAAAGACTTGACAAGAGCGGGTATCCGCTCTTGTTTTTTTGAAGGACCACTAACACAACATGTAGTAGAGGACAAAAGAAGCACTTTATGTTATAATATTTTGGCATGAAATGAAAAAGAAAGAGGACATTTAATGTATTCAGGCTTATTGCTTCTTGTGGCAATAATATTTCCTTTACCGGCCATAATAAAAGGCATAAAAAAAGGACAAAACCCATACAGAACAGTAACAGACGGCATTATTACTGCCGGAGTGGGGTTTGTTTTCATTTACATATTATCTTCGGTTTCGGCAGGCGGGATAGCCGTTGAAACAGAAGAAAGCATAAGACTTATTACAGAAAGTCTCGGAGAAAAAACGCAAGAATACAAAGAGTATCTTGCCAGGGCCGTTATGGTACTGCCTGCAGCGATGCTTTGTCTTTCTTCAGTATGCGGATATGTTGAATACAAAGGACTTTACAGGATACTCAAAAAAGATAATATAAAAGCCGTAGAAATGCCGGCTTTCAGAGATTTCTCCTGGCCTCGCAACAGTATTTACGGATGGTTTCTCATCTTTATTATATCCTGGACCATGAAAGCAGCAGGCTCCGGAGTTGGAGAAATCACAGCAGCCAATATAAACGTGATATTTGAAACGGCATTTGCATTTCAGGGTGCAGCCCTGGTTTTCATGATATTTTTTCTAAAGAAAATACCCAAAGCACTGGCGGTCATTCTGGTTATAACGGCATGGCTCGTACCCTTTGGGAAAAATGTTTTGTTCATAGCGGGTATAGCGGATATAGTTCTGGGAATAAGAGCAAGGATATCCCGGAAGCAGTAGACAGAGGTGTTATATAATGAATGAAAAAAAATCGGGCAGAATTTTTTCGGATTACATGCCCCTTCCCATGTGTAAACTGGATACAAGAGGCAAGGTACTAAATGCCAGTCCGGGAATTGATCAGGTTTTTCTTTATGACGGGATAAAGGGTGCGGACATATTTGCCCTCACGGGTATCAAGCATGAACAGTTTACAGATGCCGCAAAAAACAAAGAGACGCTTACTATATACCGGAATGAAAAAACATTCAGGATAGTTCCCGCATTCGTTGGAAAAAAAGAACCGGTGGGTATCGCTCTTTATTTTATGGATGTCACGGATTTTGAACAGGCGGAAAAAAGATATGAAGAAGAGAAGCTGTGTGTGATAGTTGTCAATGTGGATAATTTTGACGAGCTTCTTTCGGGCACGGGAGACGACAGACAGGCATCTCTCGCTTCGGAAATAGACAAAACCATAAGACAGTGGGGCTCATCTATGAAGGCTTCAGTGACTAAATACAGAGACAACATGTATATAATCATGCTTCAAAACAAATACCTGGAAGAACAGATAGAAAAAAAGTTTCCCATACTGGACCAGGTAAGGGAAATAGAAACAGAAGTGGATTTTCCGGTCACCTTAAGTATAGGATGCGGCAAAGATTGTGAAAACCCCACAGAAGCAGAGGATTTTGCAGTTGAAGCAAGAGATCTGGCTTTGGGAAGGGGAGGAGATCAGGCAATAGTAAAAGAGGGGGACAAATTTTATTATTACGGAGGAAAGACCCAGACCGTAGAAAAAAGCAACAAAGGAAAATCCAGAATAATAGGACACGCTTTGACGAGGCTGATAGAAAGCGCAGAAAATGTTCTTATAATGGGACACAAAAATCCCGATATGGATGCATTCGGTGCCGCTTTGGGCATATATCGCCTGGCGAGACCCATAAACAAAGAAACATATATAATCATAAATAAATATAATGAAGCTCTGGCGCCGATATACAAGGCGGTGAAGGAAACCGGTGACTACAGGATAATCACCAGCAGAAAAGCTCTTAATATCGCAAAAAAAGAAACCCTTGTGATAATTGTGGATACCCACAGGACGAGCATAACAGACTGTCCGGAGATACTTGAGATCGCAGAAAAATCCGCTGTTATAGATCATCATCGGAAAGCAGAGGATTTCATAAAGAACCCGACACTTGTATACATCGAGCCCTATGCATCTTCCACCTCCGAGCTTGTAACAGAAATTCTTCAATATTCAAGAGACAAAAAAAGCATAGTGAAAATAGAGGCGGAAGCTTTGCTGGCAGGGATATCGGTAGACACCAACAGATTTGCCGTCAAAACAGGAGTCAGAACCTTTGAAGCTGCCGCATGGCTAAGGAAATCAGGAGCAGATACTACGACAGTCAAAAGACTTTTTCAGACCAACCTGGAAACATTCAAAACAAGAGCAAACTGTATGGCCAATGCGGATTTTCTCGAAGATGGCATAGCAATATCCATATGCGAAGGCAGAAATGTGAATGCCCAGATAATAAATTCCCAGGTGGCAGATGAACTTCTGACCATAAAAGGAATAAAAGCCAGTTTTGTTGCGGGATGCAATGAAGACGGACGTACCGTTTTAAGCGCAAGATCTTTAGGGGACATAAATGTGCAGACAATAATGGAGAAATTTGACGGAGGAGGCCATCTTACAACGGCAGGTGCACAGATGGACATAAGTCCCCGGGACGCCATAGAAAAGGTAAAAGAAATACTGAAAAAGGAGAAAACCGAATGATAGTAATATTATTGAAAGATATAAAAGGAACAGGAAAAGCCGGAGAAGTGGTAAAAGTAAGTGATGGTTATGCCAGGAACATGCTTCTGCCAAAGGGACTGGCAAAGGAGGCCACAGAAGGAAATGTAAGGAGCCTGGAAAAGCAGAAAGCCATAGTTGCGGAAAAGGAAGCCGAAAGCAGAGAAAAAGCCCAAAAACTTTCTGAGCAACTGGGTAGCATTGCCTTAAATATCAAGACAAAGGGTGGAGAAGGCGGGCGACTCTTTGGCTCGGTGACATCTAAAGATATCAGTGAAGCCCTGAAAGAGCAGTACGGCATAGACCTTGACAAGAAAAAAATCATACTTGAGTCGCCCATAAAAGAAACGGGCGAAAAAAGGGTGAGCGTAAAAGTTTATCCCGAAATCTCAGCAGTACTAAAAGTTATTATATCCGTATAAGAGCAAGGAGACTATCAAATGGAAAGGATCCCTCCCCATAATGAAGATGCGGAAAAATCCGTTTTGGGTGCAGCCATGCTGGACAAAGATGCACTGTATGATGTCATGGAAGAAGTAAGGCCTCAGGACTTTTATAACCAGAATCACAGAGAAATATTCGAAGCGATAACAGAACTTTCCAGAAGGAATTCACCGGTGGATGTTCTTACTGTGGCAGAGGAACTAAAAAAAAGAAAATCTCTTGAGATGGCAGGAGGAAGAGGGTATATAGCAACTCTTTCTGCCGGTGTCCCCACCACGGCAAATGCAAGAGAATATGCAAAGATAGTGGCAGAAAAAGCTGCTTTAAGAAACCTCATAAAAACAGCAGGAGATATAATGGAAAAAGGCTATGAGGACAAAGTGGCAGCTGAAGATATAATAGATTATGCAGAAAAGGGTATATTTGAAGTCGCTCAAAACAGGCAAAAAAAAGAAATGATGCCCATAAGGGAAATACTCATGAAAAACCTGGATGAGATAGATGAAAGGTCAAAGATGGAAGGCAATATCACCGGAGTCATAAGCGGGCTTATAGATCTGGATGACAAAACGGCAGGATTTCAGAAGTCTGACCTTATTATCATAGCTGCAAGGCCCTCCATGGGTAAAACAGCCTTCGCCTTAAGTGTTGCTCAGCAGGCAGCGGTCAAAGGCAAAGCCAAAGTGCTTTTCTTCAGTCTGGAGATGTCCAAGGAACAGCTGGGACAGAGACTGCTTTCCATGGAAGCAAAGGTGGATTCCCAAAAAATAAGAGCGGGTACCCTGGCAAGAGAAGAGTGGGACAGGATAGCAATGGCTCTTGACATCCTGGGAGAAGGGGATATAAGCATAGACGCAACTCCCGGACTCAAACTGATGGAGATAAAAAACAAATGCAGAAGGCTGAAGGCAGAAAAGGGGCTTGACATGGTCATACTTGACTATCTTCAGCTTATGGAGCATGAAGGAAGGGCAGAAAGCCGTCAGCAGGAGATAACATCTTTATCAAGAGGATTAAAGCAACTGGCAAGAGAAATAGAATGTCCGGTGCTGGTACTTTCACAACTTTCAAGGGCGCCTGAGCAGAGAACTGAACACAGACCGATCCTTTCCGATTTAAGAGAATCGGGAGCCATAGAACAGGATGCGGATCTGGTGCTTTTTCTTTACAGAGACGAAGTATATTTCCCCGAGGAAACAGAAAAACCGGGCATATGTGAAGTGAATATAGCAAAAAACAGAAACGGTCCCACCGGAACAGTGGAGATCACCTGGCAAAGCCAGTATACCAGATTCGCAAATAAAGCCGGGAGGTAGTGATGAACAGGATAACAGAAGAAATGAAAGTATATGAAATACTTGATAAGTATCCCAAGCTGGAAAAAATACTTTTGCAGCATGGACTTTTTTGTTCCGGATGTCCCGGGTCAAATACGGAAACCATTCATGAAGCCGCTGAAGGGCATGGGATAGAACCGCATATACTTTTGAAGAAATTAAATGAGGCACTGGAGCAGGACTGATGACATTTGTAAAAAAACACGCAAAGACCGCTTGTCTTACAGATACCAGCGTAGAAAACATTTTCATAAATGATTATATGGTCTCCGCTCCCGGAGACTATGTTAAGATATATCTTCTTACACTTATGTACACGGATCTTGACCGACAGGCAAGCTGTGACGATATTGCCAAAACCCTGCGGCTTTCTCCTGAAGAGGTGGATAAGGCATGGGACTACTGGGAAAAGCAGGGAGTCGTAAGAAAAAAAGGAGATCAAAGGGAATTTGTTGTTTTAAAAGAGCAGCTTTACGGTCAGAAAATTGACGAAAAAAAGGCTTCAGGGCAAAAAGTCGCAGGAGCGATCCTCGAAAACGAAGAGCTCAAAAGTATGTACAAAACCATAGAAAAAACCATAGGAAGACTTTTGAGCGGAACAGAACTAACAGAGATAATAGAATGGATAGAAGAGAACGGGGCAACTCCCGAAGTGATTGCTCAGGCCTATGCTTACTGTGCTGCGAATAAAAAGGACAATGTCAGATATGTGGGGACAGTGGTAAAAAACTGGGCTTCTCAGGGACTCACAAGCGTTCTGGATGTAGAAAAGTATCTGAATGAAAACGACCGGCGCCACTATGTTTACAAAAGAGTTATGCAGGCACTGGGATTTGCAAGGAATGCCACCGAAGAAGAGCGTCGTATAATAGACAGCTGGACAGAAAAAATGGGTTATGGTATAAATGATATACTTGAGGCATGTAAAAAAACCAGCGGTATACCAAATCCAAATATCAATTATATAAATAAAGTGTTGATAAACCGTAATGACGGAAAAAATCAAAGCATGGCGACAGGTGCGGCCACGGTAAAAAGATTTTATGAACATCTGCGTGAAAAAGCTGCGGCTGCGGCTCATGAGAAAACAAAAGAGGTCTACGAAAAAGTTCCTGCCATAAGGGAGATAGATGAAGAAATAAAAGAATGCAGTATAGAATTATCAAAGGTAATGATCTCAGATCGTCAAAACAAAAAGCAGCAAATAAAAAAACTCAGAGAAGAAGGAGAAAGCTTGACCAAAGCCAGAGCTGTTATGCTCACCGAAAACGGTTTTCCCATTGATTATATGGAAATCCATTATCTTTGCGGATTATGCAAGGATACCGGAACAAAAGATTCGGGAGAACAGTGTGTATGTTTTCCAAAAAGGGCTGAAGAAGCAAAAAAATGGATAAAAGAAAAAAAATAAAACCGGTAAAAGAATTATATAGCAGATTCTTACGGGAAATAAAAAGAAAAAGAAGAAACACGGCAAGAAAAAGCTACAATATAAAAAGAATTATTTTCAGAAAGCACAGAAAACATATCAGTAAAATATCTGAAAAGTTTGCGGGCCTCAAGAAGAATTTTGTGAAAAAGGAAAGCGCATTTTCAGACACTATGGCAGGCCTGGTCTCTGAATTTGACAGAAGCCACGAAGAATTTGCTCAAAAAACCGAAGCCGTTGTCAGCAAAGGGAACCGCAGATTAAGATTTCTCAGAGTCATGGCAGACAGAAAAAGAGTTCTGCTGCTGAAATACTTTGCAGGTATAGTGGCGGTAACCGTAGGAGTGCTGACACTGTTCAATTATGTTACCGGTTATGAATATTCATATAACGGAAAGGTACTTGGTCTTGTAAAAGGACAAAAAGAAGTTACCCAGGTTTTGGAGATCGCCAGCGATCAGCTTACCGATCATTATAATGCCAAGATAACCATAGGCGAAAAGGAAGATATACAGTTCAGAAAAGTTGTCACGATAAACAGGGACGTGGACGACATGGAAGAAGTCCTAAAAAGACTTACATATATGAAGGACATCAATGCCAGCGGATACGGCATATATGTAAATGAAAAAAGAATGGCAGCCCTTGCTACAAAGAAAGAAGCAAAAAAAGTTTTAAGAGAAACACTGGCAAAGTTTTCCCGGAAAAAAGACGGAGTGAAATATGAAGAGGTAAAATTTGCCGAAAAGGTAAAAATAAAAACAGTGGACACAAAATTGGGCAATATACAAAAAATAGCCGCAGTGCAGGGCAAAATGTTTGCTGACGAAGATTCGCCAATGTTGCATGTTACAACTGTTGAAAAAGCCGTCTACAAAGAAAAAGTGCACTATGAAACGAAGAAGAAAGACAACCCTGATGCATACATAGGGGAAAACTCAACAACCGTAAAAGGCAAGGACGGAGAGAATGAAGTTGTTGCCAGGATAACGAGAATTAACGGCAAGGAAATAAAAAGAGATATACTGAAAACAAAAGAACTAACCAAACCGGTGACAAAGGTGGTTCTGGTGGGAACAAAAAAAATACCCCCCACCATGGGAGATGGTAAATACTGCAATCCATGTCCTGCAGGATATGTTTCATCGGGATTCGGATACAGGTGGGGAAGACTTCACAGGGGCGTGGATCTGGCTTGCAGCAGCGGAAACAGCATATATGCAGCGGACGGCGGCACGGTGGTATCTGCGGGATACAGGAATTCATACGGAAATGTTGTAGAGATAAATCATAGAAACGGGGTTGTGACCCGCTATGCCCATTGCAGCAGTATTCTTGTACATGCGGGACAGAAAGTGTATGAAGGAAAGCTGATAGCGAGAGTGGGAAGCACGGGAAATAGTACAGGACCTCACTTACATTTTGAAATGCAGATCAACGGCAGATTCGTAAATCCGCTGAAGTATATCTAATTTTCGGGTTTTTTATAAAACCTTATGGTAAATTTTGCGCCGCCTTCAATGCGGTTTTCAAGCTTTATGCTTCCGTTCTGTTTCTGAATAATCATCTTTGCCAGAGCAAGCCCGATACCGGTGCTTGAGTCGGTGGCATTTTTGCCTTTATAAAATCTTTCAAACAGATGAGGCATATCATCAGGGTCTATGCCGTTGCCGGTATCGGTTATGATTATCTCTGTATAAAGGGCATTTTCATGGGCAGTAACTTTTAAGTGCCCGCCTTCGGGGGTGTGTTCCATGCAGTTTTTGAGTATATTCCCTAGAGCCTCGCAGGTCCAGTTTATATCTCCCATGAATCCGGGTTTTCCGGTGACTTCAAGACTGAAAGTCTGCTGACGTATTTCGATGGGGATAAGAAGAGGATCAAAGGATCTGTCAATCAGTTCACGCACATCGACATGCTCATTTTTGAAGCCGGCAGTTCCTGCGTCTATCTTTGAGATTTTAAGAAGAGAAGATATCAGCCAGTCTATCCTTATAAGGTTTTGATTTATTTCCTGATTGTATTCCAGGCGCTTTTTTTCGGAAAGGTCTTTTTTCTGCAAAAAGGACATTATCAGATTTATTGTAGTAAGGGGGGTCCTAAGCTGATGTGATATATCGGCAATGGAATCCGTGAGGTATATTTTTTCTTTTTGAAGGGCATATGAATGTTCTCTCAGTTTGACAGTCATTTTATATATTTCACTTTCAAGGATAGCCAGTTCCCCTTCCTGATTATCGTCAATAGCAAGAAAATCCTGACCGTGAAGGATCAGATTCAGTTTTTCCGAAAGCTTCTCTATCCGGTCATAACGCTTTTTTGTGGAAATCAAAAAAATAAGACAAAAAGAAACAGCAACGGCCAGTACAAGAAGGCTGCAATACCATCGCACAAAAAAAGCAGCAACAGTAAATAATGCTGTTAATATACCGAAGACCTTCATTTGCTTTATGATTTCTTTGTTTCTCAAAAACTTCATTACTTCTCCCCGGATCTGCAGAAGCTTTTATCAGCTGGCAGATTTTTGTACTTTTATTCCCCGACTTTGTACCCCATACCGCGAACGGTTTTGATTATCTCAGGGTTTTGAGGGTCATCCTCGATTTTTTCTCTAAGTCTTTTTATATATACGGTCAAAGTGTTATCATTTACGAATTCTCCGGCTATATCCCATATTTCTTCAAGAAGTTTGTTCCTTGAAAGGATAATTCCTTTATTATTAAGAAAAACAAGAAGCAGCCTGTATTCCAGGACAGAAAGAAAAATTTCTTCTCCTTTCCTGTGTACGGTGCCCTTTAGAGAATCCACTTTCAAATCACCTATTTCTATTACCGGTTTGGATTTACCGCTTCTTCTCAATATGTTTTTTATTCTGGAAACCAGTTCTCTGGGTCTGAAGGGTTTGGTAATATAGTCTTCTGCACCCATATCAAGCCCGGTTACAGCAGTAGCTTCATCATCATAGGCGGTAAGAAAAATCACAGGTGTCTCTATGTTAAGGTTTGAAACAGAGTTTGCCTTTGCCGCAGAGCATACGGCATAACCGCTGCCGTCAGGCAGAGAAATATCAAGAAGCAGGAGATCGAATTTACTGTTTTCCAAAAGTTTCAGGGCCTGTTCCTGGGTGGTTGATACTTCAACTGTGAATTCCTCCTCTTCCAGAAGCGCTTTCAGATTCTCGACTATACTTATATCGTCTTCCACCAAAAGAATTTTATTCATTATTCTGATCGCACAGTCTTTGATAACAAAAGCCATGCACTCCTTTCTTCTATTTAAGCAATTTTCATTATATCAGAGCGCGGGATATGCGTCAAAAATCTTTGAAAAGCATTTTACATCATCGTAAAAAAGCAAAACAAAATCTCCCGGCGAAAAAATACGGGAGATCTTGCTTTATACGGGGTATTCGGGTGCATGTACTATGTTTTGACTTTTTAGTGAAGAAATCGATCAGCCGATAACTTTTTTTATGGTTTCCATGTCTTTGTTCTCCTGAAGGCCTGCCAGTACGGGTTCCTTTTCAAAGCCTTGTTTTTTTCCTTCAAGCTTGGCAAGACATGATTCTATCAAATCTACACTTCTTTCAGAAGGAGCTCCGCCGTCAACCAGAAAGGGGATGCTGCGGTAATAGTTTTTAACAGGCATTCTTGTGGGGTCAACCAGCATTTTGCCGCCGCTTTTGGCAAGCTCTCTTGCTTCTTCAAAAATATCGATAGCTGTAGCGTTGAAATATTTTACATCGGCCTTTCCTTCAAATGCTTCTTTTACTTTTTTGTTGTTGGTTACTATAACTCTTTTCATTTTCATTACCTCCTTGGATTTCTTTATTTGTCTGTATGATATACTGTGAACCGGTCTTTACGGCAATATAAAAATTTCAAAAAAAGTGAACCCGGGTTCATCTTGACCAAAAAACACCTTTAACATATACTGTAGTTCATAGGAGAAGCGTAAAATGAAGATAGGAGAATTTGCAAATAAATTCGGACTTAATGCAAGTACAGTAAGATACTATATAAATAACGGACTTCTGGTACCGGCAAAAAAAGCAGAGCAATATGAATTTGACAGAGACAGTGAAGAGGACATGAAAAACATTCTTAAATATAAGAGCTATCATTTTACCATCGAAGAAATACAGCTTCTGTTTTTTTTGCAGAAAACTTCAAGATTCAAGGACGATGTTGTACTGGGATTGTGTTCAGACCTTCTCAAAAAGAAACGAAAAGAACTTATGGCCGAAAAAAAAGAAATGGAAGCACATATTCTTTCCCTGGAGAATGAAATAGAAGGAATGCCAAAAACAGTTTCTCCGAAAGAAACAAAAACCGGCATACCCTTTTCCTTTATACCATATCTTTATTGTCCTGTCTGCAAGGAGCCCCTTAAACTTGATTCTGCCAGCATGGCGGAAGGAACCCTTCTTTCGGGAGAACTCTGGTGCGAGTGCGGGTACAATGCCGGCATCAAGGAAGGAATGATACTGTGCGGTAAGCATTATGAGGATACGCCCTTCAAGGCCTTTGAAAATATTGAATCGGTAATGGCAATGGTGGATCAATTCAGTCCTGCCTACAGAAAACTCATAGATCAGACAAATCTTTATATGTACAATCAGATCCATGAAGATCTTGAAAATCCAAAGATCATAATGACCGGACCCTTTACGTTGAATTTCCTGCTTGCATATATAGACAAACTTAACAAAAAGAACACATATATAATATCGGACCCCTCTAAGAAAAGGCTTGAAAAAATAAAGG
>ERZ795057.2641-NODE-2641-length-13152-cov-5.370696_pt1 | contig 13152 bp, 10 predicted proteins | sample MGYA00375141_ERZ795057 | MGnify/ENA primary metagenome ERZ795057 (study PRJEB30186, sample SAMN05720163) | activated sludge metagenome | isolation source: Anaerobic digester | place: Hong Kong | collected 2015-01-26 ... | reverse complement strand
CTCCTATCCCGGATTCGGCAAATTTCGTATTCGCGACGAAAAGGCCGAAGAGACCTTTCGGGTCTTCGACCATCCCACGGTGCGGATTTTCCGCAACCGGGACCATACAAACAGATCCGCCCTACTGGAGGTGCTTTTACCATGAACGTTGCCGTTATCGGCGCCGGAGCCACCGGACTCACCGCAGCCCTGGAACTCGTAAAGGCGGGATATGCCGTAACCCTTTTCGAGACCCACCCCGTGCCGGGAGGCATGGCCCGAACCTGCATGGTGGGGGAAGAACCCCTGGAGATCTTCTACCACCATATCTTTACCAGCGACAGCGCCGTGCCGGAGCTTGCCCGGGAGCTGGAACTCGAGAAGAATCTCCGGTGGATGCCCCCGAAAAACGCTCTCTATGCGGGGAAAAAGCTTCATCCCTTCACATCCCCCGGGGATCTGCTCCGTTTCTCCGAGCTCTCTCTTCTGGATCGCCTTCGCATGGGGCTTTTCGTACTGCGCACCCAGAAACGCTCTTCCTACGAGGGATTGGAACATCTCACCGCCCGGGAATGGGTGCTCCGGGAGACGGGGCCCAAGATCTTCGCCATCTGCTGGGAGCCCCTGCTTCACTCCAAGTTCGGCTCCTCCGCGGGAGAGGTAAGTGCCACCTGGCTCTGGAACAAGATCAAGCTCCGCAGCTCCTCCCGGGGCAAGGGACAGAAGGAGGAACTCCTGGGATATCTCGAGGGAAGTTTCGGCACCCTCTACTCCCGGGCCCTGGAAGAGCTGCAGCGGCGAGAAGGCATTACCTGCATGGGCACGGAAATCGGAGAGATCCGGTCCCAGGGAAAGGGCGTCCGCATCACCACCTCCCGGGGGCACAGCGCTCTCTTCGATAAAATCCTCTACACCGGATCGCCCCGGCAGCTCGCGGATCTCTGCCCGGATCTCTCCAAGGAGGAGAAAAAACGATACAGGAGCATACAGTCCATGGCCAACCTCTGCCTTATGCTGGAGATGGAAAAGCCTCTCTCGGAGTATTACTGGATATCCATCGCCGACAAGGGGCTTCCCTTTGTGGCGGTTATCGAACATACCAACCTGATCCCCCGGGAACGCTACGGATGCAACGTACTCTACCTTTCCCGGTATCTCTCTCCGGAGCATTCCCTTTTCAAGGCCCCGGATGACGAGGTGCGGGATCTCTTTCTCCAGGGACTGGAAAAGATCTTTCCCTCCTGGAATCCGGAAAATCTTCGGGATTTCCGACTTTTCCGCTGTACCGACACCCAGCCCGTGGTGGACCGGAAGTATCCCGAGAAAATTCCTCCGCACCGCACCTCGGTCTCCGGGCTCTATCTGGCTTGTATGGATCAGATCTTTCCCGAGGACCGGGGGCAGAACTACGCCATCGCCATGGGACGAAAAGCCCTGAAAATTCTCGATCTGGACCTAAAGGATAGAAGGGCCTAGCCATGTTCACCTTCTGCACCCACTTTTTTCGGGAATTCCTGAAATTCCTCGCATCCCCGGATCTTCCCGTTCTTCTGCAGTGGTGGAGTTATCTTCTGCTCTCGGGGATTCTCTTCTATCCCTTGGGGAAGCGGCTTTTCCCCTTCACCTTCGACCGGGGCTATCCCTTTTCCAAAATGCTGGGGATTCTTTTTCCCTGCTGGCTCCTCTGGCTGGGCTCCTCCCTGGGGGTTGGGATCTTCACCTTTTCCTGGTGCCTGGGAGCTCTGCTGCTTTCGGGATTGGGAGTGCAGCTGCTCTTTCGCAAAAAGGATCCTCTCCTCTCAAAGGGCCTCCCCTGGAAAATTCTGCTCACCGAGGAAATACTCTTTCTCCTCGCCCTTACGGGATGGGCCTTCATCCGCAGCTTTCAACCCGATATCCAGGGGCTGGAAAAATTTATGGATTTCGGCTTCGTCAACGCGGTGCTCCGGGCGGAAAGCATGCCTCCCCGGGACATCTGGCTGGCGGGGGAGCCCATAAACTATTACTATTTCGGCCAGGTAATCTGCGCCTATCTCGCCGCGGGAAGCCGGACCGTTCCGGAATACGCCTACAATCTCATGATCGCCACCCTCTTCGCCCTTACCGGGCTGGGTTCCTTTTCTCTGGCGGCGGCCCTGGGAATGCGCATTCCTCCTCCCCGGGGAGGGCTGGGAATCTCGAAAAAAAGGCTCCGGGCCCTGGGAGCGGGGCTCGCCGCCATGGTGCTGGTAACCTTGGGAGGAAATCTGCACGGCTTTCTCTTCGGAGAACTTTTTCCGGCGCTCCACAAAACCACCTTTTTCGAGAGCACCGTCAAAAGGGACTACTGGTACCCCGACGCCACCCGCTACATCGGGCACAATCCGGAGACCAAGGACAAAACCATTCACGAATTCCCTATATACTCCTTCGTGGTGGCGGATCTTCACGGCCACGTTTCGGATATTCCCGTGGTGCTCACCTCCCTGGGAATCACGCTGAGCGCCTTTATCCGGGGGCCCGGCATACTGCACCTGCTCCTCACGGGGCTTCTTCTCGGCATAACCCTCATGACCAACTCCTGGGATTTTCCCATCTACCTCGCCCTTTGGGGAGGAGCCATGATATGGTACTTCTGGAAGAAAGGCCCCTTTTTCCGGGGACTCTTCAAGGGAGCTCTTTTGGGAGCCGCCGCGGCGTTGCTCGCCCTGGGAGCGGCGGGGCCCTTTCTGACCCACTTCCAGAACTTCTCCCAGGGCATCCGTCCCGTGCTGCATCATTCCCCTCTCTGGCAGCTCTTCGTCCTCTGGGGAGACAAATTTTTCATGCTCTACTGCTTCGCTCTTCTTCTGGGAACTCTTTTGGTGGGAGCCTGCAAAAAAGAGGGGCTTTTCCGGGGGCTTCGAGAGTGGTGGCGCAAACTTCCCAAAAGCGATCTCTTCGCGGCGGGGCTCTTTCTCGGAGCCCTGGGGCTGGTGCTCTTGCCGGAAATCCTCTACGTAAAGGATATTTACGGAAAGAATTACCACCGCTCCAACACCATGTTCAAGCTCGGCTACCAGGCCTTCATTCTCTTCGGCATCGCCTCGGGCTACGCCATGTCCCGCATTCTCAGCTCCACTCGGGGAGTTGTCCGGCGAACCATCTTCGCGGCGCTCTTTCTTCTGCTTCTCGCGGCTCCTCTCTGCTATCCTCTTCATGCGGTACCGGGATACTACTCCCTCGGAAGAAAATCCCGGGGGCTCCAAGGCCTGGAATTCCTGCGAACAAATTCTTCCGGAGACTACGGAGCCCTGCTATGGCTTCGGGAAAACACCTCTTTCCAGGAGACCATCCTGGAGGCGGAGGGGGACAGCTACTCCGATTACGGCCGTATCTCCATGGCCACGGGACTTCCCACCCTGCTGGGGTGGTACGTGCACGAATGGCTCTGGCGGAACGACAGCGGCATACCGAACGCCCGGCGCCGGGAGGTAAATCTTCTCTACAACGCCCCCTTGGGAGAGAAGGCGGAAAAGCTCTGGCAAAACTACGATATCCGGTATATCATCCTGGGCCCCTTGGAACGCAAGCGCTATCCCAAGCTGGACGAAGAGAAGCTCAAAAGCCTGGGTACGGTGGTGTATGATTCCGGAGGAACCCTTATCATCCGACGGGAAGAGCTCCAAAATTCCCGGGAAAAGACGGAGGAGAAAAACTGATGCATCCCGTGTTCAGTATCATCGTTCCCTTTCTCAACGAGGAGGAAGTGCTTCCCGAAACCTGCCGGCGCCTGGTAAAGGTGATGGAGGGCATGGGAGAGCCCTTCGAGCTTCTTTTCATCGACGACGGCAGCACCGATGGCTCCGCGGCCCTCATGGACCGTGCCGCCGAAAAGGACGAACGCATCCGAATGATCTCCTTTTCCAGGAACTTCGGCCAGCAGGCGGCGGTCATGGCGGGGCTGGAACGCGCCCGGGGAGAGGCCGTGGTGATTATCGACGCGGATCTCCAGGACCCTCCGGAGGTGATCCCCCGGATGGCGGAAAAATGGCGCCAGGGCTACTCCGTGGTGTACGGGCAGCGGGAAAAGCGCAAGAAGGAGAGCTTCTTCAAAAAGTTCACCTCCCGGGCTTTCTACCGGATACTGAATCTTCTCTGCGACATCCCCATTCCCCTGGATACGGGAGATTTCCGCCTCATGGACCGCAAGGTTCGAAACGTGCTCTGCGGCCTTCGGGAACACAGTCTTTTTTTCCGGGGCCTGGTAAGCTGGGTGGGCTTCCGCCAGACCAAGGTAACCTTCGTCCGGGAAGGACGTTTTGCGGGGGAAACCAAGTATCCCCTGCGGAAAATGATCAACCTCTCCCTGGATGCCATTACATCCTTTTCCTACAAACCCCTCCGGCTGGCGGGGTATCTCGGCTTTTTCCTTTCCGGCATGAGCTTTCTCATGCTCCTCTACGTTGTCTGGGAAAAACTCTTTACGGACCGCACCGTTCAGGGCTGGAGCTCCCTCATGACCATGAGCCTCTTCTTTCACGGAATGACTCTCATTCTTCTCGGCATTCTCGGGGAGTACATCGCCCGCATTTACGAAGAGACCAAAAATCGTCCCCGGTACATCGTGGAGAGGGAAACTCCCGCCGCAAGCGAACGGGAGGCGTAAATCATGGATCCTCGAGAGGGAACCTCCGGAAAACTTCGAAATCTGCTCCCCTTTCTCGCGGTTCTTCTTCTGGCCCTTCTTCTTCGGGGGCAGGGCCTTCTCTGGGACGGAGGGCATCATCTGCATCCGGACGAGCGCTTTCTCCTGATGGTGGCGGGGGACATGGAAACCCCCGGGAGCCTCGGAGAGTACCTGGATCCGGCACGATCTCCCATGAACCCCGTCAATATCGGACATCCCGCCTTCGTTTACGGAACCCTCCCTCTGAACGTGCTCTACTTTGCGGGAGCCCTCACGGGACGTTCCGGCTACGACAAACTTCTTCTTCCGGGAAGGCTTCTCAGCCTGGGAGCGGATCTTCTGGCCCTCGGCCTTCTCGGCATTCTCGCCCTTCTTCTTCTGCCGGGAAGCGCAGAACGAAAGCGCGGAGGAGCCCTTTTCGCCATGCTCATCTACGCCGTGGCACCTCTTCCGATACAGCTCTCCCATTTCTTTGCGGCAGACACCTTTCAGAACGCCTTTGCCTGGGGAGCCCTGGTGCTGGTACTGCTCTCCCGGAAGTTTCCCAAAGCCGCCCTTCCGGGGATTTTCTTCGGAGGGCTTTTCATGGGATTCGCCGGAGCCTGCAAGATTACCGGAGGAGCCCTGCTCCCCCTGCTGGTACTCTTTCTGCTTCTTCCGGCGAACTCCCTCTCCTTCGGAAGGCGCTTCGAAGAGGCGGGGCTTTTCCTTCTCCTCGCCTATGCGGGGATGCGGCTGGGAAGCCCCTTTTACTTCGCCTCCTCCAGCTTCCTGGACCTTCGGATATCCCCGGTATTCCTGGAACACTTTCGGGACATGCTCCGCTGCCATTCGGGAAAGGCCTGGTTTCCTCCCTCTCTCCAATGGCACGGCACCTCCTTCGGGCATCCCGCGGAACAGCTCCTCCGCTACGGCCTGGGGCTTCCCCTGGGGCTTTTCTCCCTGGGAGGAATGCTTCTCCTGGGCAAAGCATGGATGGGAGAACTGCGAAAAAAGGGATGCTCTCTCTTTCCCGCCTCGGGGCCCCTGCTTCTTCTCTGGGGAATCGCCCTTTTCACCTATCATTCCCTGGAGTTCACCAAGTACATGCGCTACTTTCTCTTCGCCTATCCTCTTCTGGCCCTGGGAGGAGGCTACGCCCTGGCGTTGCTGGAAGAACGCCTCCGGGGCCTTTGGGGAAAACTTGCCCTGGGAGCGCTTCTCCTGCTCTTTTTCCTCTGGCCAGCGGCTTTCGTAAATATCTATGCCCGGGAGCACTCCCGGGTAGCGGCTTCCCGATGGCTCCTGGAAACCATCCCTCCGGGCGCAAAGATAACCTACGAAATATGGGACGATCCTCTTCCCCTGGGAATTTCCGGAATGCCCTGGAAAAACCCGAAAATCCTGGGACTTCCGATCTTCGACAACGACCGAAGCCCCTCCAAATGGCGGAAGATGCGGGAGAACCTCGCCCAGGCGGATTACCTGGTGCTCTCCAGCGGCCGGGGATACGAGAGCGTGGCAAGAGTGCCGGAACAGTACCCCCGGATGAACCGGTTTTACGAAAAGCTCTTCGCCGGAGAGCTTTCCTTCCGGAAGGTGCGTACCTTTACATCCTTTCCCCGCCTCGTTCTCGGCCCCTGGAGCCTGGAGTTCGACGATTCCTCGGCGGAGGAATCCTTTCGGGTCTACGACCATCCGGTGGTGCATATCTTCGAGAAAACGGGCCCTCTTTCGGAGAACCTTTATTAAAGGACACTCGCTGATTCCTTCGGGAAAATAAAAAACCAGCCGCCTCCTTCGAGAGGAAGCGGCTGATAGTATGCTTTTTTGATCAGTGAAGAAACCCTAGAAAAACCACTTTCCCATCCGCAGAAGCCCCTGTTTCCAGGGTACCCGGTGAGAGATCCCCGAGGCGTTCCGAAAATCCTCCAGATGTTCCACGTACCACCGGTAGTTCCGGATAAGAGCCTCCCGGTTGGAGTACCGGGGAGCGTAGTTCAGCATCTCCCGGGCCTTGTCCACGGAGACGAAGGATTCCCGGTAGGCGGTATCGTAAATCCATTCGTAAAGGGGAGAGAGCCCGAACTTCTCCAAAAGCTTCAGCAGCTTCAATGCGGGCCCCACGGGAAGGGAGACGATGCGTTTTCCCTTTCCCGCCTCGTCCAGCACCGCCTGAAAATCCTCCTTCAGGGTGCCGAAAACTTCCGCCCCGATGTTGAACACTTCGTTTACCCTCTCCTCCGGGAGAATGAGGCAGCTCTCGATGGCCTCGCAGAGGTCCGCCACGTCGAGAAACTGATACAGATTGTTTCCTCCTCCGAGAAGCGGAAAGTTATGCCCCGTATGAGCCCAATCGTAGAGCAGGGCGAAGACTCCCAGCCGCTCGGGACCGATAAAGGACTTTGGCCGGAGTATGGAGAGCACCATCCCCCTGTTCCGGAACTCTTGGCACACCTTTTCCGCCCGGATTTTGGCCTCTCCGTAAGGTCCCACCCCCACCAGAGGATCGGTTTCGTAAAGAGGGTGCCGCTCCGGAGCTCCGTACACCGCGGTGGAAGAGATATGCACGAACCGGGTCACTCCCGCCTCTTCCGCGGCTTGCAGCACCTTCCGGGTTCCCTCCACGTCGGTGGAAAAAATATCCTCCTCCTTGTAGAGAGGAAGCGCCGCAGCGCAATGCACCACCATGTTCGCCCCCTCCATGGCGGTGCGAAGGCTTTCGGAATTCCGGATATCTCCATCCACCATGCGGATTTGTTTCTTGCAATCCTCGTAGGTAAAGGGAGCGAAATCGATATTCGCAACTTCGTACCCCCGGGAGAGAAGATGCCGGATGAGATTGATGCCCAAAAATCCGGATCCCCCGGTAACGAGTACCCTGGGTTTTGCGGATAAAGCCATCATTCCAGGGCTCCTTTCTTTTATTCTTTTCAGATTATGCGACGCTCGAATTTGTGGAAAGCCCCTTGCCCCTTCGCCTTAACGCAGCAGAAAGAGGAACAGAAAAAATCCGAGCCAACCCGCCAGAAGAAGCTGCAAACAGCGGTCGCCGTAAAAAATTTTCGTGGGATCCCCCCGGCGGAAGACGAGAATGTTCTGGAGATAGCGCAATACGCCGAAGAGAACGAAAACGAAGGAGTAGTATACCCGGGAGGTGCCGAAGGCCCGCATCACCTCCGGAGAGAGGCAGTACATGAGATAGGCCACCAGGGTAACCCCCGCGGTGATGATCATGGAGGCATCCACGAAGGCCATGGAATATCCCTCCACCGAAGAGCGAAGCCCCGGCATCCCCTCCTCCTGGAGGATGAGATCGCTCCGGCGCTTTCCCAAAGCGAGAAAGAGCGCCAGGAGAAAGGTCATGATCACGATCCACCGGGAGAGAGGAACCTCCACCGCCAGCCCTCCGAAAAGCACCCGGAGCACGAAGCCCAGGGCCACGCAAAAAATGTCCATCAATCCCAGGTGCTTGAGTTTCCAGGAGTAAAGGCCGTTGAGAAGAACGTAAAAAAAGAGCAATCCCAGGGGTTCCACCCCCAGGAATGCTCCCGTAAGCAATCCTCCCAGCAGGGAGAGCCCGCCGAGTACCATGCCGGAAGAAGGAGAAATCCGCCCCGATGCCAGGGGGCGAAAACGTTTTTCCGGATGCCTGCGATCCGATTCCAAATCCGCCAGATCGTTCAGCACGTACACGCCTCCCGCGGTAAAGCTGAAGGCCAAAAAAGCTCCCAAGGCCTTCGCCATGGCCAGGGAATCTCCCACGCAAAAAGCGAAAAAGGCCGGAGCCAGGACGAAAAGGTTTTTCACCCACTGCCGGAGCCGGAGAAGCTCCGCCGCATCCCGGAAGATCATGACCCGGTACGCCACCGATAGACGGGGAAATCCGCCAAGGCAAGCATTTCCTTATCGCCGTCGCTATCTCCATAGGCGTAGATGGGGGAATACTCTTCGGGCAGCAGCACCTCCCGGAGACGGCGGATCTTTTCGGGGCCCCGGCAGTTGGGAGTTTGCAGCGATCCCGTAAGCACTCCGTCTCGCACCTCCATCTCGGTTCCCAGTACCTGAGAAATTCCCGCATCGAAACACCAGGGCTCCAGCCACTCCTTGATGGAAGCGGAAATCACCAGCACCCGGTCACCTCTTTCCAGGTGCTTCTGCAAAACCTCCAGAGCCCGGGGGCGCAACGTCCGGGGCATTTTTTCGAGGGAGTATTTGCGGGCGGCTTGGGCAAAATCTTCGTAAGGGACGCCTTTCCAGAAGTGCCGGAGGAAGGCCTGCTTCACCGCTCCCCGGTCGCTCCATCCCAGGGGGCACCCCAAAAGAGTCGGGAAATGCCGCAACGCCCAGGAGTACACCCGAAAGGTTCCGAAATGGCAGCAGTGAAAATCGAAAAGGGTATCCCGATCGCTCAGGGTCTTGTCGAAATCGAAGAGCGCAAGCCCCCGGGAAACGGCGGAGCCCCTCATGCGAAACGCCTCCGATGCCACTCCCAGGCGGTCTCCACCATGCTCTCCAGGGAGGGATACTCCCGGCACCAGCCGAGCTCCCGCTCCGCCTTCTCCGAAGAAGCCACCAACACCGCGGGATCTCCCCAGCGGCGCTCGCCCTTCTCCAGGGGAACGGACAGGCCCGTCACTTTTTCCACCGCCGCAATCACCTCCGCCACGGAATACCCCTTGCCGTTCCCCAAATTATACTTGCGGCAGCTCGCCTCCCCCTCTCCCCGGAGAAGGGATTCCAGCGCCGCCACGTGGGCCGAGGCGAGATCCGCCACATGCACGTAATCCCGAATGCAGGTGCCGTCCGGAGTGGGATAATCCGATCCGAAGACGGTGATACTCTTGCGCCGTCCCAGCAAGGTATCCAGAACGAGAGGAATGAGATGGGTCTCCGGAGAGTGATCCTCCCCCGCCCGTCCCCGGGAGTCCGCTCCGGCGGCGTTGAAATACCGCAGCATAATGCTGGAAAGCCCGTAGGCATCTCCGTAGCGGCGGCAAACTTGTTCGAGAAAGAGTTTGGTCTCTCCGTAGACGTTGGTGGGTACCAGGGGATCCGTTTCGAGAATGGGAGTTCTCTCGGGCTCTCCGTACACCGCCGCGGTGGAGGAAAGCACGAAGCGGTTCACTCCCGCGGCGCGCATGGCACGAAGCAGCGAAAGGGTTCCCATTACGTTGTTGACGTAGTATTTCTCGGGCTCCTTCATGGACTCTCCCACCAGGCTGAAGGCGGCGAAGTGCAGCACCCCCTCCAGGGGATACCGGGCAAAAAGATCCTCCAGAAAATGAGCGTCCAGGAGATCCCCCTCCGCCAACTCCCCGAAAACCATGTCGCGGTGCCCCTTCACGAAATTATCCAGCACCACCACGGAATATCCCGCATCCTGAAGAGCGAGAGCCGCAGCGCTTCCCACGTATCCCGCTCCTCCGCTCACGAGCACATATCCCACAAAAATCGCTCCTTTTTCGACTTTTCCTGCAATCTCTTCAAAAATACAGGTTTTCTTCGTTTATTCCCCAAGGTTACGAAATTTTACGAAAGAGCAAGCCCAGAGGAAGCAGCAGCAACAAGACGCCTCCGAACCCTGCGTTGCAACCGCTGCCGCCCCCTGAACCGCTGGAGCCTCCGGGAGTGGGGCTGGTGGGAGTATCGCTGCTCGTGGGAATGGGATCCGGAAGATCTTCCAAAACCTCAGCCCCTGCGGGAACCGCAAGATTCGAAGTTCTATAGGAAAGCGCCAGGGGATCCCGGAAAACTCCGTCCCGGGCTCCGTCGAAAAGGGCGAAAAATCCGATCTGTCCCTTTTGAGCCAGGGTAACCGCTCGCTTGGCGTCGTCCACCAGGACCATGCGGAACTGCACGGTCACGCTCTGCTCCTCCGCATCGTATCCGGTTTCAAAGAAGAAGGGCCAGTAGTTTCCTGTCTTGTCCACGAAATCCGCCGCCAGGACATGGCCGAACTGCTTATAGGGCCGGAGATGGGAAAAGATCTTCCGGGTCACGTCTCGCGGAGCCTTGAGAGAATCGAAGAACGAGGCGATCTCTCCGGAGGAGAGCCCTGCGTAGAGGGCCAGATCCTCGGAAGCGACTTTCCACGTCACCACCAGGGGCAGCCCGATCATCTCCTCGGGATCGAAACGCTGGGCCCCGATATCGAAATAGCATGCCCGGAAGGCTCCGGGAACCAGCTCAGCATAGGCCGCGGGATCGGATTCGCCGAAACGGTTGTCCGTACCGATCTGGGCAAGCTCCACCGAGGACATGCCCTGGGGCATCTCCATCTGGGAAGGAACCAAAGTCGCTCCGGCGGCACTCTCCCGCAGGGGATCTGCCGCCGCAAGTTCCGAAGGATAGTAGGGCACCACCGTCACCGAACAGGGATAGCGCCGCTGCAGCTCATGTCCTCCTTCTCCCGCCACGGAGAGATTGAAGGTCATTCCCGTAATGAGATTGGAGCGCAAAAGTTCCAGATAGCCCGGGAAAATTCCCGCTCCCGCGGAATTTCCTCCGGCAAAGGATATTTCCTGGCTGGTAAAACCCGGAGCGCTCACCCGCACCCCGTTGCGCCCCATATTGAGAAAGCGCAGCCAGAGACTGTCCGTGGTGGTGGCGAAAACGTTCATCGCCACCTCCTGGTCCTCCGTGGAGGAAAGGAGCAGATAGCGGTACGCCGAAGGAGGAGGATCCTCGGCTCCCGCGGCATATCCCAGCACGAAACTGTCGGGATCCGTCAGCAGGGCCAAGGAGAAATCGAGCTCCACCTCCTTTACCAGGGTTTCCTGATCCCCCGAAACGGTATAGTACGCCCCCTTGAGGGTACACCGAGAAATTCCCTGGGGCTCGCTTCCGAAATTCCAGAAAAAGGGAATATCTCTGGTAACATCTCCGGAGATAAGCCGCACCGGCTGGGAGGTGATCAAATCTCCCTCCAGGGAAATCTCCAGCACGTCTTCGGCTCCGAGAAGGGGCCCGGTATTCGTGGCCGAAAGGGTCCAACTGCTTGCGGGAAGCAGGGTTCGAAGCAAGAGAAGATCCAAATTTGCCGCATCCGGCGAGAGAACGCCGAAATCCACGGTCCAGGAGGTGCCATCCAGAGCCATGACAAAGTTTTCATGACGAAAGGCATTCTGCCTCGGCTCCCCGAAAACCGCACCGGCACCGAAAATATCCTTGTTCTCCACCAGGGGATAGGGATACACCGGCAGGGCGGCCCGGGCGGCGGACCCGAGAAACATCCCCAGGCACGCTACAAGAAGGAACACTCCGCATCGCAGGCTGTTCTTCATACAACTCAGCTCCTTTATCTATCACAAAAATAAAAACCCTCCGCAGCTTCCAGAGCTGCGGCAGATACGCATGCCACCATGTTACTACAAATAGGCCCGGAGAACGCAGCCGGAAGGACCTATTTATGCAGGTCCTTCCGGCGGTTCTCCGGACACGTTCAAAGGCAAAAATCCCGGGGCAATCAGCAAACTTCCGCGGTAAGCGTACCGATTCCCTCCACCCAGGCGTCGATACGGTCTCCCCGCTCCAGGGAACCCACGCCCTTGGGAGTTCCCGTAAGAATCACGTCTCCCGGAAGAAGGGTCATAAACTCCGAAATGTAGCTTACGATATAATCCACGGGATACATCATCAGGCTGGTTCGCCCGTCCTGGCGCACCTCCCCGTTTACCGTGGTCTTTACCTGCAGGTCGAAGGGATCGAGCTCCGTTTCGATCCAGGGCCCCAGGGGACAGAACTTATCCGCCGCCTTGGCCCGAACCCACTGAAGATCCTGGCGCTGCACATCCCGGGCGGTAAAATCGATTCCCACGGTATATCCCAGCACGTAGTCCAGGGCATGCTCCTTCGAAACATTCCGGGCAACCTTCCCCATCACCAGGGCAAGCTCCCCCTCGTAATGGAAATTCTCGGAGTAAAAGGGATAGGGGACCGCCTCCCCCGGATCCGCCAGAGCGTTGGGGGTCTTGAGAAAGAGACCAAGATTTTTGGGAATTTCGTTGCCCAGCTCGTGAATATGCTCCAAATAGTTTCTCCCCACACAGACGATCTTCGAAGGCTCCACAGGAGCCAGCAGCTTTACATCCTTCTCGGCGTAGGAACTCCCTACGACCTCGCCTCCCATACCGGAGGTGATACGAACTTCTCCCTCTTCGAGAATCCCCCAGAGGGAAGATGTTTCTCCGGGCACCGCAACGCGCACTATTTTCATTCGAGTTCTGCCTCCTTGTTATTACGTGGAATGACGTCGGAAAAATTTCGAAAAAGCTTTCCAGGTTCTCCCGCCTTCGGGGCCTCTCCTTCTCCCCGAAAAAAGAGAGCCCTGCTTTCAGAAAAAGCGCAGAGTCTATAGTATAATGGCAAGCAAAACGATTACATGCTTTCGGTTGGATTACTCCTCTTCCGAGGGCTTTTCACGAGGATGTGTCGCTCTTGAAGCTACGATCGAAAATAGCAATCATACTCCTCTCCATAGTCCTTCCCGCCATGGGCATTCTGGGCTTTGCCATGCATTGTGCCTTTTTGCGGATCACCGAAGA